>MDSX01010503.1_pt1 | contig 44802 bp, 31 predicted proteins | sample 811141 | NCBI WGS metagenome assembly MDSX01 (sample SAMN05326642, study PRJNA326480) | marine metagenome | isolation source: seawater | place: Atlantic Ocean: South East | collected 2010 | reverse complement strand
GACTTTAAATTAATAACCAGAAGCTCCAGCTAGACGAGTATCCCTAGAATGAATACTCATGACAGGAAATGCACTGCTATTGACTAACTGTTGTGCATAGGTTCCCATGAATAAACCAGCACTTTCAGTTTCCGTCATGATAAGCATCAATCCTGCATTTACCTCCTCACCGTAACTAATACACGATTCTGCTACGTTAGCTCCATACTTTTCTTCTTTAGTACATTTTATACCTCTCTCAGACAAATAATTTATCGTTTGATTAACATATGAACGAACATGTTTTTGGGTTTCTGAAGAGTTACTTTTTGATATGCCTAATACATGAACAGTCGAATCAAAGGCTTTTGCTAGTTTAATACAATAAGGTACTTTCTGACGTGTCGTATTGGAGTCTAATAATGGAAGAAGTATATGATTTAATTCAGGGGAAGATGACTTTTCAGGCACACTAATAACGGGGCAAGTAGAACTACTTATCACCTTAAATGCATTACCTCCCATCCACAGGGGTTTCCAACCACTGGTTCCATGAGTTCCAATAAGAATCAAGCTATAATTATGCTGTAGCTCTAACTTTATCACTTCATCATAAACAGCACCAGATCGTTCAACAATCTCAATTTTCAGATGCTTGTTTTGCGAAAAATCTTCTAAGTAAGACTTATTTTTTTCTTGATTTATATCCTCTTCTGAAACAACAAGTGCTGTTATTTCGGAATCAAATTTTTTAGCCACTCCATAGGCACTTTGAAGAGCTGATTTTGAAGAATCACTTCCATCAAATGCTATTAAAATTTTCTTAAATACTGTATCCATAATAATCCGTTTTAATTGTTTTTGGTGCAATAAATTTAATCCAAAAAAAAGAGAAAATCAAGTTGAGTGGGATTTACAGACAATAATAAATCAGATTTTTGATTTAAAAACACACAACTAAATACTAGTTGAAACGGAAATCCAAGCCCAAAGAATTCAGTTTCTTTTTAGTAATCTCATCCATTTGAATTTTGTACCTTTGGGATGTAGCTGATACACTTTTTTTACCATTTATAATTTTAAAGGCCAGTTTCACCTTGCCTCGTTCGTCAATCAAATCAAATATAGACTCCATGATTGTTTCATTAACATCATCCGCTTTAATTTCAAGGGTAACTTTCTTTAATTGGTGATCTACGGTATCTTCTAAAAAAGTCATTTGCAATAGATTCAAATCTAACTTTTCAGGATCACGGTAGCTTTTCTCTCCTTTTGCCGTAATAAATATTTGAGCATTTAATTCAATCCACGGTTTAAATTGCGTATACTTTTCTCCAAATAGAGCAAACTCACGTGTTCCACTAAAATCCTCTAGTGTGAAAATACAAAATGGTTTACCATTTTTACTAACCGAATCTCTAACTGTCGTAATCAGCCCAGCAAGCTTTATTTCTGACCCTTCAAGTTTTAAATTTTGTTCTTCTAAATTGAGGATCGTATGTGTGGTAAAATGATCTATCTCAAACTTGTAGTTATTTAATGGATGACCAGAAATATAAATTCCAACAAGCTCCTTTTCAAGTTGGAGTTTCTCCATAAGAGACCATGGCTCTATGGTTGGCAATACTGGCTCAGATATTTCTAATGAGCCCGCACCTCTAAACAGTGATGCTTGATTACTTAGTGCATCACTTTGAACCTGATTTCCAAATTTTACTGCCAAATCTACACCTTTACCCTGCCCTTTATCAACTACGTATGATGACCTGTTTACTCCAAACTCATCGAAAGCTCCTGCAATGGCCAAATTTTCTAGCGATTTCTTATTGACCACACGCTGATTGACGCGTTTACAAATACCAAAAATACTTTTGTACACTCCATTTTTATTTCGTTCTCTAATAATCTCCTCTGCAGCAGTATCTCCAACTCCCTTGATAGCTGCTAATCCAAATCGTATTGCTCCATCTTTGTTAACACTAAACTTTCGTTCACTTTCATTGGCACTCGGTCCCAAAATCTCGATACCCATCCACTTACATTCATCCATAAAAAAGCTCACCTTCTTTATATCATTCATGTTATGAGTGAGTACTGAAGCCATAAATTCTGCAGGATAATGAGCTTTAAGATATCCGGTGTGAAATGCTAAATATGCATAACATGTACTATGACTTTTATTAAATGCGTATGAGGCAAAAGCCTCCCAATCCGTCCAAACCTTTTTGAGTATTGTCTCATTATGACCTCGCTCAGTCCCTTGTGAAATAAATAAATCTAAGAGCTTGTTCATCTCTTCAATTTTCTTCTTTCCCATCGCCTTTCTTAAGCTATCTGCCTGCCCCTTAGTAAAACCAGCAAGTTTTTGGGAAAGAAGCATTACTTGCTCCTGATATACTGTAATCCCGTAGGTGTCTGCAAGATATTCCTGCATATCATCTAGATCATAATTAATAGCTTCACGACCATGTTTACGTGCAATAAAGTTTTTTATATACTCCATTGGTCCTGGTCGATAAAGGGCATTCATAGCTATTAAATCCTCAAATTTGTCGGGCTTCAACATCTTGAGATTTTTTTGCATACCTGGACTTTCAAACTGAAAAATACCGTTGGTATTTCCCTTTGAAAATAGTTCTAATGTCTTTTTATCGTCTAATGGAATCTCGTCAGGAATTATGGTAACTCCACGTTTATTTTTGATGATTTCCACTGTATCTTTTATGATTGTCAGTGTTTTGAGGCCTAAGAAATCCATTTTTAGTAGACCAGCTGACTCGACAACACTATTATCAAATTGAGTAACTAATAAGTTCGAATCTTTGGCTGTTGTTACAGGTACATACTTTGTAATATCATCTGGCGTAATAATTACGCCACAAGCATGAATACCAGTATTTCTAACCGATCCTTCTAAGCGTTTAGCGGTTCTGATCATTTGCCCTATAGAGTCATCATTTTCTGAAAGTTTTCTGAAATCTTCAGCAGCTTTAACTTGCTCTGAGTTCATATCTCCTTTTAGTTTTTTGTCAATCCCTTGCTCATCCAAAACCTTCTTTAAATTAGCACTAAGATGAGCTGGAAAAGTTTTCGTAACCCTATCTACTTCTCCAAGTGGAACATCCATCACTCGGCCGACATCTCTAAGTGATGAACGAGCAGCCATACTACCATATGTAATAATTTGAGCTACTTGGTTTTTTCCATATTTATCTACTACATAATCGATTACTTTTTGTCTTCCTTCATCATCAAAATCAATATCAATATCAGGTAATGATACGCGTTCTGGGTTAAGGAATCTCTCAAATAGTAAGTCATAAGCAATTGGGTCAACATTGGTTATCCCAAGGCAATAGGCAACAGCACTTCCTGCCGCTGAACCCCTTCCGGGGCCAACTGATACACCCATATTTCGAGCAACACTTGTGAAATCTTGAACAATCAAAAAATAACCTGGATAACCTGATTCTTTAATTACTGAAAGTTCAAATAATAATCGCTCTTCAATATCTGATGTCATGCTAGGATATCTACGTTTTGCACCCTCAAAAGTGAGGTGCTTTAAATAATCATCCTGACTTTTAAATTCAGGTGGCATAACAAAATTAGGCAGCAAAACATCTCGAGTTAATTGAGGAGTTTCTATACTATCAACAACAATATTTGTATTATCTAGTGCTTCTGGAATATCTGCAAAGAGTATACCCATTTCTTCTTGAGTCTTGAAAAAGAACTCGTTATTTGGAAATGCAAAACGCATTCCTTTTCCATATCCTTTTGGGTCTGTAATTCTGGAACCAGTATTCACACACAGAAGAATATCATGTGGCAATGCGTCATCCTCCTCCATATAGTGAGAATCATTTGTAGCAATAATTTTCAGGTCATATTTTTTAGCAAAACTTATAAGTACCTGATTTACGTCTTCCTGACTCATCCCTGTACCATCAATATTCTGAATACCGTGACGTTGTAGCTCTATGTAAAAATCCTCGCCAAAAATATCAATGTACTCCTTAAGGATAATTTCAGCCTCCTCTTCACCTTTGAATAAAATTGCCTGAGGTATCTCTGCACCAATACAACAAGAGGTAGCTATTAAACCCTCACTATGTCTTTTAAGGACAGCTTTGTCTATTCTTGGAAATTTACCATACAAACCTTCCATAAAACCAATGGAACACAATAGAGATAAATTTTCGTATCCTTTCTGATTCTTAGCCAAAATGAGTTGATGAAACCTTTTATCTTTTGTATCACCCACAAAAGACCTTCGGGTCCTATCCTCAACCATATAGAATTCACATCCTACAATCGGCTTCACTCCGTGTTTTAGACCTGAATTGACAAATTTGAATGCCCCAAACATGTTTCCATGATCGGTTAGAGCAACTGCTCTCATTCCATCAGCTTTTGCCTTAGCAAACATATCGTCAATTGGTGAAGCCCCATCAAGTAAAGAAAACTGACTATGGCAATGTAAATGAGAGAATGAAGGCATTGTTTATTCTATTTTATACAAGTATAGTTTAAATAAGATGTAATCATTTAAGATTTTATTTGACAGCATAGATATATCAGCTGGATAGTTTTATTATTGTTTTGATTTTTAGCAATTTGAAGAAAATATTACAATACCTCAACAAATTTTACACAGACCATTTTAGTTGGAAAGAACTCATTATTGCTATACTTTTTATTGTTGGATTTTGCTTTTTAAAATACTACAAATACATACCCTATTACAACAATGACATATCGTTGCTAACAAGTTGGTGGTATAAGGCATATCATCAAAATCTTAAATTACCTTTTCATTTTGTGCTTTATCTAACACCATTATTAATTGGATATCTTATTCATAGCTTTATTCATAACTATTGGGAATTCTGGAGGAATCCGCGATTTATTGTATTGTTAATAGTTGGAGTCCTTATATTTTCTTTTAGAAGTTCTATTTCATTCTTTATTAGTGATTGGTTAAATCAACATTCTAATTATCCTCATACAGATTGGCTAAATAAAATTATAGGGACCATAGCCCGTGGTCTATTTGTGTTTATGGTTTTGTTTATTTATTGGATCTTTACGGATAAAAATAATCAACCATTCTATGGATTTACTTCTAAAGATTTTGATTTTAAGCCATACCTAGTTATGCTCGCTTGTATGGTTCCACTCATAGCTGCAGCAAGTACTCAAACTGATTTTCTAACCTCTTATCCTCGAGTACAAAGACTTCAATCTATCGATATAACTATCCCTAGTCATTGGAAGTTTTACGCTATTTATGAATTTTTATACGGACTAGACTTCTTCACTATCGAATTTTTTTTTAGAGGTTTTATGATTCTAGCATTCATTGGAATTGTAGGGCCAAAAGCGATAATCCCCGTCGCTTACATGTATGTTGTGATTCATTGGAATAAGCCTATGGGTGAATTGATAAGTTCTTTCTTTGGTGGTAGCTTATTGGGGATTATATCTTACTACAGTAAATCCATATGGGGCGGAATCATTGTGCATGTTGGTATTGCGTGGATGATGGAAATAGGTGCATTCATTAGTAAATATTTTTTTTCATGAATGAATTTTTAGCATCCGATATCGAATTTTTAAAAGGCGTAGGATCTACACGTGCTGAAGTTTTACAAAAAGAACTAGGGATTTTCTGCTTTAATGATCTTTTAAACTATTTTCCATTCAGGTATGTTGATCGCTCTAAGTTTTTTAAAATATCTGAAATTGATTCGGACTCAAGCTACATTCAATTAAAAGGGAAAGTCAAACATATTGAAGAAGTTGGAGCCACTAAAAAAAAACGACTAGTTGCTATATTTTCAGATGGCAATCAAGAAGTTGAGCTAGTTTGGTTTAAAGGAATTAACTGGATAAAGAGATCTATTAAGATTAATGAAGAGATTATAATTTTTGGCAAACCAAATCACTATAAAGGTAGTATCAATTTTAGTCATCCCGAGCTTGACACGGTTGAGAATCGATTGAAATCTGCACCACTTGAAGCGGTATATCATACCACAGAAATGATGAAGAATAGGCGTATCGAAACTAAAATTATTCGACAAATCTCTCAAAATATTGTAAATCATGAACGATTTGCAATACCAGAAATATTTACTGATAAATTTTGTGAAAAATATAAACTCATACCCCGACACAAAGCATTCAAATATATCCATCAACCTCCAAGTCAACGTCATATAGAGGCAGCACAATACCGGTTCAAGTTTGAAGAGTTATTTTTTTTACAATTTCCTTTCATACGAAAAAAAATCAACCGTAAAGAAGTTCATTACGGTATTACATTTATAAATCAAGAAAATTTATACACCCAATTTATTAATGAATATCTAATATTTGATTTAACTAATGCTCAAAAAAGGGTATTAACCGAAATTTCGTCTGACTTGTATTCTGGCAAACAAATGAATAGGCTATTACAGGGTGATGTTGGAAGTGGAAAAACCATTGTTGCTTTTTTAACCGTATTACGAGCAATTGACAATAACTATCAAGCAAGTTTAATGGCACCAACTGAGATACTTGCTATTCAGCACTATATAGGTCTTAAAGAATTAGCCGACAAAATCAATATCCGGATAGGACTTTTAACAGGTTCAACTACTAAAAAAGAACGGATAGAACTTCATGAGAAATTACAAACCGGTGAGATTAAACTTCTAATAGGCACCCATGCCTTGATAGAAGACGCTGTTTTATTTAAGAAATTAGGGCTGGTCATAATTGATGAGCAACATCGATTCGGTGTTGCACAACGAGCCAAACTTCAAAGCAAAGGAATTCAAAACCCACACGTTTTAGTAATGACTGCTACCCCAATACCTAGAACTCTAGCTATGAGTATGTATGGAGACTTAGATTATAGCGTCATTGATGAAATGCCTGCAGGTCGTAAGCAGATTAAAACAGCACATAGATTTGGATTTGCACGTCAAAAAGTACACGACTTCGTAAGAGAACAAGTTATCAAAGGTCGACAAGTATATATTGTTTATCCATTGATTGAAGAATCTGAAAAATTAAATTACAGAGATCTAAACAATGGTTACGACGAACTGCTTTTAACCTTTCCAAGACCAAAATATCAAGTTGAAATGCTTCATGGTAAAATGAAACCAAGCGATAAAGAAGCAAAAATGAGAGATTTTGCAGAGGGTAAAATAAATATTTTAGTCAGCACCACCGTAATAGAAGTAGGAATAAATGTCCCAAATGCAACGATTATGATCATTGAAAGTGCTGAAAAATTCGGCTTATCTCAACTTCATCAACTTCGTGGAAGGGTAGGTAGAGGTAGTGAACAGAGTTATTGTATATTGCTAAGTAGTAAAAAATTAAGCAGTAATGCAAAGACAAGGCTTCAAGCCATGGTTCAAACATCCAGTGGATTTGAGTTAAGTGAAATTGATATGCAGCTTCGTGGTTTTGGTGATATAGCTGGAACTAGACAAAGCGGTCTCGACCAACTAAAACTAGCCTCATTAAATACAGATTCAGGCATAGCAGACGAGGCCCGAAATGCTATAGTAGAGATTCTAAGTGAAGACCCTCAGTTGATAGATCATCAAAGTCTTTATCTTTATATGAAAGACAAGCAAGGGTATACTGATTGGGAAAACATTGCTTAAGAGCTATTCAATTAAACTTTTCAATTTTTGATAATTACTAGCAACATTCTGCTTATGAGTTTCTTCTGCATACATAAATAATCTTGATTTATTGCTCAATGATTTAAGCGTTACAAAAGTTGATACCCTTGTATTTAAACTATCCAAAGACTTGAATTCAATACGCTCATCCCATTCAAAAAAATCTTTAATTACACCATGAGTTGAATAGCTTTTATTAGGTTGAAATGACAAAATGACCTTATCCATTATCATGGAATTTTCTCCTTGATAATAAATTTGAAATTGTTTTCCAATAGTAGAATTAGTATTGTCGTCTATATGGACCGAATCAATACCCTCAACCCATTGGGGAAGAGAAGATGGGTCTGTCATTAAAGAAAAAACTGAATCAACCGGAACATTAAAATCTTCATTAACTTGAAAAGTTAATTCCTTTGGTGCCATAAATACTAGTCCATAGTATGCTGCTGCGATGAATGTGATAAAAACACCCGTGTATTTTAGTGATTTCATTAAAAAATAATCAATGAATTAGCCTAGCCACATATTTACCCAGGACATCCAGTTCAATATTCACTTTCTCACCAATCTTTAATGCGTGGAAATTTGTATGATTATAGGTATACGGAATAATAGCTACACCAAACTGCCTTTTATTGACACCGGTAACCGTCAAACTGGTTCCATTAATAGTGATGGAACCTTTATGAATGATAAGCTTTTCAGGAGAATGATCATGGATGTTTGTAAAATGCTCATCCAATTGGAATTGATATTCCCAACTACCACCCTTGTCCTGAATTTCGACTACTGATGCCAGGCCATCAACATGTCCTTGAACTATATGACCATCTAGACGATCATTCATACGAATACATCGTTCGAAATTAACTTTATCCCCTGTGTTCAAATCTCCAAGATTAGTCAATTTTAAAGTTTCTTCTATTGCGGTTACTTTGTAGGTATTTCCTTTAATAGAAACAACTGTTAAGCATACTCCGTTGTGAGCAATACTTTGGTCTATCTTTAATTCTTGTGTATATTCACTCTCAAATGTAAAATGAATGTTTGTTCCGTCTTTTTCTATGTCAAGAACTACTGCGATAGACTCTATGATACCACTAAACATGGATCAACTATTTACACTTCCATCCAAAAATTCACGATTCATTCGAGCAATATTAGTAAGTGATATTCCTTTAGGACACTCTACCTCACATGCTCCAGTATTCGTACAATTACCAAAACCCTCTGAATCCATTTGAGCCACCATATTTTGAGCTCTTTCTTTTGCTTCTACTTTCCCTTGAGGGAGAAGAGCATACTGAGAAATTTTAGCTCCAACAAATAACATTGCACTACTATTTTTACATGTAGCAACACATGCACCGCAACCAATACACGTAGCTGCATCCATGGCGAGATCCGCATTTTCTTTTGGTATGGGTGTGGCATTAGCATCTTGTGTATTCCCACTTGTATTCACTGAGATGTAACCTCCGGAATGCTGTATTCTATCGAATGCACTTCGATCGATAACTAAATCCTTTAAAACAGGAAAAGCATTTGCTCTAAATGGTTCAATGAATATTGTGTCCCCATCATTAAAGCTTCTCATGTGCAATTGGCATGTTGTTGTACCTTTAACAGGACCATGAGCTTCTCCATTAATGAACATGGAACAACTCCCACAGATTCCCTCTCTACAATCGTGATCAAATGCAACAGGACGTTCACCATTGTCAATGAGTTGTTGATTTAAAACATCCATCATTTCAAGAAAGGACATATGTTCAGATATCCCTCCTAGTTGATAATCAACCATCTTTCCTTTTTCTTGGGGACTATCTTGTCTCCATACTTTAAGATTCAAATTCATGTCTTTCATGGTTACTTATATGATCTTTGTTTTAGTTCAATATCGTTAAATTGTAATTCCTCTTTATGAAGTAATGCCTCGCTTGGAACACCTGTATGTTGCCAAGCTGAAACAAATGCATAGTTCTTGTCATCTCGAAGTGCTTCTCCTTTTTGCTCTCCACTCTTCTCTACATATTCCTCTCTAAAATGTCCACCACAACTTTCGTTTCTTTCAAGAGCATCTTTGGCAAATAGCTCTCCTAGCTCTAAAAAGTCAGCAACCCGACCTGCCTTTTCAAGCTCTTGATTTAATTCGTAAGCACCTCCAGGTACACTTACATTTTTCCAGAAATCATCGCGTAATTCTGATATTTCTTTAATGGCTTCCTTTAGTCCTTTTTCATTTCTTGCCATACCACACTTATTCCACATGATATTGCCCAGTTTTCTATGATAATAATCTACTGAATGTGTCCCGTTATTATTAACAAGGCCCTCAATACGATCTTTCACATGTTTTTCAGCTTCTTCAAACTCTTTTGTATCTGTTGATATTTGACCAGTCCTGATGTCTGAGGAGAGATAGTCTCCAATAGTGTAGGGTAATACAAAATATCCATCCGCTAGACCTTGCATCAATGCCGAAGCTCCTAACCTATTTGCTCCATGGTCAGAAAAGTTTGCTTCACCAATAGCATAACAACCAGGAATAGTTGTCATTAAATTATAGTCTACCCAAATTCCACCCATTGTGTAATGAACTGCCGGATATATCATCATTGGAGTTTCATATGGATTATCCGCTACAATCTGTTTGTACATATCAAAAAGGTTTCCGTATTTGGCTTTTACAATTTCCTTTCCTAATTCTCGAATTCTTGATTCAGTGGCATTATTTTCACCCTTGATTGTAGCCTGCTCTTTACCATAGCGGACAATTGCAGCAGCAAAGTCAAGATAGACTGCTTCTCCTGTAGCATTTACACCATAACCTTCATCACATCGTTCCTTAGCTGCCCTACTAGCAACATCTCTTGGCACAAGATTACCAAACGCTGGATAGCGTCGTTCAAGATAGTAATCCCTATCTTCTTCTTTTATCTCGGTTGGTTTAAGTTTACCATCACGAATGGCCTGAGCATCTTCTTTTTTCGCAGGAACCCATATTCTTCCGTCATTTCTTAGTGACTCCGACATAAGTGTCAGTTTACTTTGATAATCACCACTTCTTGGTATACAAGTCGGGTGAATTTGAGTGTAGCAAGGGTTAGCAAAATGTGCACCACGTTTGTGGGCTTTCCATCCTGCAGTAACATTACTACCCATTGCATTTGTACTTAAGTAAAATACATTGCCATACCCACCAGTACCCAATACTACTGCATGGGCTGAATGCCTCTCTATTTCCCCAGTAACTAAATTTCTTGCTATGATTCCTCTGGCCTTGCCATCCACGATAACTACATCTAACATTTCATGGCGATTATACATTTTGATTTTACCTCTAGCAATCTGTCGATTCATCGCAGAATAGGCTCCAAGTAACAATTGTTGCCCTGTTTGACCCTTGGCGTAAAAAGTCCTACTTACTAAAACTCCACCAAAAGAGCGATTATCTAATAATCCACCATAATCTCGAGCAAAAGGAACACCCTGGGCTACACATTGGTCAATAATATTCGTTGAAACTTCTGCAAGTCTATGAACATTGGCTTCTCTACTTCTGTAGTCCCCTCCTTTAACCGTATCATAAAAAAGTCGATAAACAGAGTCGCCATCTCCTTGGTAATTTTTTGCAGCATTTATACCACCTTGAGCAGCAATCGAATGAGCTCTTCTTGGAGAGTCTTGATAACAAAATGCTTTAACATTGTATCCCTGCTCAGCTAATGTTGCAGCAGCACTTCCACCTGCAAGTCCAGTACCAACAACGATTACATCAATATTTCTCTTATTGGATGGATTAACCAAATTAACCTTATCCTTATAAGTTGTCCATTTGTCCTTTATTGGACCAGCTGGTATTTTTCCGTCTAATGTTGACATGTTTAAAATGATAATTTTTAATTAATGAGGGTGGATATTGTAATGGTAAATAGCAATAATTACAAATCCAATTGGAACTGCAATTGCGAATAAATTTCCTAGCTTTTTGATTATTGGCGTATATTTAGAATGGTTGAAACCTATCGATTGAAATGAAGACTGAAACCCATGAAGAAGGTGTAAGGATAACATCACAAATGCTACAACATATAGTACAACTCGAATAGGTTGATGAGCAAATTTAGCAACTAGTTCTTCGTGATAACGAAAATGATCTGTGCCATGCAACATTCCACTCATATCACCTTGTATGTATTTTACATTTATCTCAGGGAGCCAAAAGTCATAAAAATGAACTGCTAAAAATGCAAGTACAGCTAATCCAGAAATAATCATGTTTCTACTCATCCAGGTAGCATTTGCACTCCCTTTGTATTTTGCATATTTAACGTCACGAGCTTGATTGTTTTGATACTCCAAATATATTCCCCAAGCAAAGTGAAAAACAACTGAGAATATCAATATGGGTTGAAGTACGTATTGAACAAGTGGGTTGGTCCCCATAAAATGTGAAACTTCGTTAAACATATCTGCATCAATTACAGACAAAATATTTATGCTTAAATGTTGAAGCAAAAAGAGCATCAAAAAGAATCCTGTGAGTGCCATGAGGACTTTTTTACCTATGCTAGATAATTTCTGTTTTTTGGTTGACATACCTTAAATTTAGAACAACAAAATTAACAATGTGTTTAGAAGGTACTAAACTTTATTTTGATATTAAATCAGTTCTAAATAAAATTTGTTGCAATGTATAAAATAATTCGAGGTTTCTTTTTCTTGATGTCAGCTGAAAAAGCACACCACACCACCATGTTTATTTTTAAGTATTTAAGTAAACTCTCATTTGTATATAACATGTTTCAATTTGAGGACAACCCTGTAAAGATTGATGGCATTACGTACAAAAACTCAATTGGATTGGCCGCTGGTTTTGATAAAGATGGAAAGTATTTAAATGAACTTTACACCCTAAATTTTGGATTTGTTGAAATTGGTACTGTTACACCAAAACCTCAGAGTGGAAATCCAAAACCACGATTATTTAGATTAAAAAAAGATCGAGCTCTTTTAAATCGAATGGGATTTAATAATGAAGGACTTAAAGCACTCAAGAATCGATTAAAATCATTTAGAAAAAAAGAACGTGATTGCTCTATGAAAATTGGAGTTAACATCGGAAAAAATAAAACAACACCCAATGAAAAAGCTGTAGATGATTATGTTAAGTGCTTTGAAGAATTATACGAATTAGCTGACTTTTTCATCGTAAATGTTAGTTCGCCAAATACTCCAAACTTACGTGAGCTACAAAACAAAGATGAATTGCTCAAAATATTAAATACCTTAATATCAATTCGCTCAGAAAGAGAAGTATGGAAACCAATTTACCTAAAAATAGCTCCAGATCTTACTTTGACACAATTGGATGAAATCATAACCTTGCAAAAAGTAATCTCATTTGAAGGTATTGTTGCTACCAATACTTCTATAGACCGCACACTTCTGAAAAAGAGTAATCACAAAATTGTTTCTGAACTTGGAAATGGCGGAATAAGTGGTCATATCTTGTTAGACGCCTCTAACCGAATTGTTCGATACATAAGGGAAAAATCGGACATGACCATTATTGGAGTAGGTGGTATTGAAGATGAAGCCTCAGCCAAATCTAAATTAGAAGCTGGAGCAAACTTACTTGAAATCTATACCGGATTTATTTATTCAGGTCCTGGATTAATCAAGAAAATCGGGATGCTGAAATAATATTATTTCTCCTTTAACCTATTACCCTTCCTTCGTTGTCGCTCAGTTATACCGGTATACCTTCTTGGATATTTTTCAATATCTTTAAGTAACGATTTTAATTGAGATAAACTTGAATCTAGGTTGTCATACAATGACTTGTCGTGTACAAGCATGCCCAACGATCCATCCTTTTGATTAATCGCCACAGTTGTTTTAGATAATTCCTCTGAAAGTGTATTAATTTGACTAGCTAACTGATTGAATTCAATTTGATTTAGATCTTTAGCAGTTTTATCAAGCTCAAGAAGAATGGTATCAATCTTGGGAGTTAACCCCCCAAAACCAGAAGTTGTTTTTTCAACGTCATTTAAAATATTGGTAATCTGAGCATCTTTACCATCAAGAAGTTTGTTTAGCTTATCAGCAGTTTCTTTAAATGATCTTAAAGCAAGGGAAGCATCTCTTAGAGTGCCCCTCAAATCAACACCAGCAATAGCTGTATCCATATTCCCTAATACTGAGTTTACACTCTGTGTTATCGGAGTAAGAACACCGCTCACTGCTTGAGCGATTCCCTGATCTTGTTGTGCTGTAAAAAAATCACCATTTTTAGCTACTTCCTTGCTATCTCCAAAAATGATTTCAACTGCCTTACTTCCTATCATATCATTATTGACAATCTTCATAATTGAATTTTTAGGGATTTTTATATCTTCTGAGACAATTACTCCAACTGTAAGTTCTAACGTCTCATTGTTCATCTGAACAGAACTCACACTACCTACTTTATAACCATTAATCAGTACTGGGTTAGACTTAAATAGCCCCTCGATCTTTTTATACTTTCCGTAATATTCATTGCTAGAAGTGAAAATATCTTCACCTTTCATAAAATTGTATCCTATTGCTAAAATCGCAATGGCAATGGCCACTAAAACACCTACTTTACTTTCTTTTGATATTTTCATGATAACTGACTTTCAATTAGTTTTTATGTAAACTGAACTAATATCTTGGTCCAAATATAATGAGAACTTTAACCTCTTAACCTGCGTCATAATGTTAATAATGCACATTAATGTAGTTTTTCTGGTTCATTATGGTCCAATTTATCATTCAAAACACTTAAGAATATAAAACGAATTTATTCAACTAATATTTCCTAAATTATGCCTTAAACCATCCAAATGTCTTAAATTCTATATACAAAATGAAAAGGCATGTAATCTTGTCTAATATAATTGATGGTTTGAACGATTATTGCAGTAAGTTATTTATTGAAAAGATTCAGATTTACATATAGTTCTATTTCATCTATTAATGCATACCAAATATCTCGATTTTTACTTTTGATAGGAGGTGTTATTGTGCATCATTTAGTTTTAGCACAAAGCACGGATAGCAAACAAACTATTCTAATCAGAACTGATTCCATTTCAGAAGATTCAAACTTATTCTCAATATCTAATCATCAGTCAGATATTGAAGATCAAGTAGAATATGATGCAAAAGATTCAACTATTTTAGACTTAAATGCTCAAAAAGCATATTTATTTGGTGATGCTCAAATTAATTTTCAAGACATAACGCTAAAAGCTGACTACATCGCTATCGATTTTCGAACAAAAGATGTGTTCGCAACAGGAATTGTTGATGATTCAACACAAAATTATATTGGACGACCCTCTTTTGATGACGCTGGTAAAATATATGAGGCTGACACAATGAAATATAACTTTGAATCCAAAAAGGGAATGTCATTTGGTGTACTGACAACAGAAAAAGACGGCTATATTCATGGTGAACGAGTTTTAAGAGATAGTCAAGAAAACATATATGTAAAAAATGCTCAATTCACTACTTGTAATTTACCTGACCCTCATTTCTATATCCAAGCTGACAAAATCAAAGTTATCCCCGGAAAACAAATCATTACTGGACCTGCTAATCTAGTTATAGAGGGCATTAATACACCATTAGTAGTTCCATTTGGGTTTTTTCCAATACCCGAAAAGAGAAAACATGGCATACTTTTCCCCACTTTTGGACAATCGCAAGAGAGGGGATATAATCTTCGTGGACTTGGTTATTACCTTCCGATCAATGATTTTTTTGACGTACAAATTGCAGGTGATATCTATTTTAGAGGAAGTTGGGGTTTTACTCTAAGATCAAATTATTACAAACGATATAAATACAGAGGCAACCTTCAATTCAGCTTTAACCGAAATGAATTCGGAGAACCTGAATCACCATCATTTCGAGTTTCAAATGATTACAGTCTAAGGTGGAATTATACAAAAGATGCTAAGTCTAGACCAGGAAGTAATTTTAGTGCTAATGTGAATTTTGTAACTAGTAGTTTTCTTAAAAACAATACTACAAATTATGAGGATATAATAAGTACAAATTCTAATTCAAGTATTTCATACAGTCGTGGATTATTTAATCGAAAAATAAACCTGAGCATAGCAAGTAATATAAACCAAAATTTGAGTACGGGCAACTTAACAATGACACTACCCCAAATGACTGCTAGTATGAGTAGACAAATGCCTTTCAAAACGTTTAATGCAAAAAATAAAACAATCAGAAGTTTTATGAGAAACTTTGGTATATCATACCAAGGAACATTTAGAAATGAAATCAGAACAATTGATACAACATTAATTGGCGGTATTCAAGAGCAACTTAGAGGGGAACCATCCATTAATACAATAAATCTTAGAGAAGGAATCAAGAATGGGATTAGTCATCGCATACCAATAAGTACCTCCTTCAAGGCATTAAAATGGATTACTGTTTCACCAAACTTTAGCTTTGATGAGTATTGGTACTTAGAGACAACTGAAAAAAAATGGGACGAGCAAAAAGACTCACTTATCACTAATACAATTAAGGGATTTGATCGAGCAATATCCTATCGAACTAGTATAAGCTTAAGTACGATTTTATATGGCATGAAAATCTTCAAAAAAGAAAGCAAACTACAAGCTATTCGACATGTAATTCGTCCTAATATGTCTGCAGTGTATAGCCCAGATTTTTCTTCAGGAGAAATTAATGGTTATCGAACTGTGCAAACTGATACTCCTCAAATTTTTAGCTCATATTCAATATATGAAAATGGGTTGCTAGGTCGACCATTCTCCGGGCCTCAAGCATCCATTAATTTTGGGGTAGGAAATAACCTTGAAATAAAAATTAAATCACAAAAAGACACATCTAACGGAGGTATTAAAAAAATTAAAATAATTGAAAATCTTAATATAAGAAGTGGTTACAACTTTCTTGCTGATTCATTTAATCTATCTGCCTTTAGCATTAGTGGAAATACAACTATACTAAATAAAATAAGAATGACATTCGGGACCTCATTCGATCCATACCAATGGGAATTAGATGATGACGGAACTAGATCATATCGTCGTAGAAATTATGCAATAAATACCATGGATAAGCTAGGTCATTTTACTCAAAGTAATCTATCTATTTCAACTAATTTAAACCCTGAAGCTTTCAAACGTAAATCCTCAGAAACAGCAAATGAACAAGAACTGGAACATATCAATAATAACTTACACAATTATATTGACTTTAATATCCCATGGAGCTTAAGCATAAATTATAATATGAGAGCAAACAAACCAGTTCTTCTTGAAAAAAGTGTCACACAGAGCATTACATTCAATGGAGACATCAAACTTTCTGAAAACTGGAAGATTGGACTAAATAGTGGGTATGATATTACAAAAGAAGAATTATCATTAACGTCCATCAATTTCTTTAGAGATTTACATTGCTGGCAGATGAATTTTGAATGGTACCCAATAGGAAGGCAGATGTTTTCATTTGGAATAAATGTTAAATCAAGCACGCTTCAAGATCTTAAACTCAATAGAAGAAGAAGTTGGTTCGACTTCTAAAAAAACTACTAGTTAGTGTTATTAAGCACGTTAATTTTGACCTATTATGTCTGAAACCAATAAAAATGATACTCAAAAATCAGAAGTTAAAAACCGCCTTCATAGAAGGAATCGTCATAAAACTAAATATAATTTCCCAAAACTGATTCAACAAACCCCAGATTTAGAAAAACATGTAGGTATAAATAAATATGGTAAAGAAACCATCAATTTTTTTAATCCGGAGGCGGTTAAAATCTTAAATCAGTCTTTGTTAAAATTTGATTATGGCATAGAAAATTGGGATATTCCTGAAGGCTATCTTTGTCCTCCTATTCCAGGAAGAGCAGATTATATCCATCACATTGCTGATGTTTTGGCAAGTGATGATAACAGAAGAGTCCCAAGAGGACCTATCATACATGCCTTGGATATTGGCATGGGAGCAAATTGCATTTATCCAATTATCGGTCATTGTGAGTATGACTGGGATTTTGTTGGATCTGATATTGATCTAGTTTCTATTAATTCTGCTAAAAAAATTGTCAAAAACAATAACCTCAGTGTTAATATTCGACACCAAAAAAATGGAAATCATATTTTTGATGGAATTATCGACACCAATGAAAAATTTGACATTACAGTTTGTAATCCGCCCTTTCATGCATCACAATCTGAGGCAATAGCCGCAAACATGAAAAAAATCAAAAATTTAAAAGGCGAAAAACCCAAAAAACCAAACCTAAGTTTTGGTGGGAAAAATAATGAACTTTGGTGCGAGGGAGGTGAACTTCGATTTATTAAAAATATGATAAAAGAAAGTCAAAAATTTAAAGAAAATGTTCTTTGGTTTAGTTCACTCGTTAGCAAACACGGAAATCTGAAAAATATTTATCTTACACTAAAAAAGGTTGAAGCATTTGATGTAAAAACAATTCCAATGGGTCAAGGCAATAAAAGCAGCCGGATTGTAGCATGGACCTATCACAACCCGAATCAAAGAAAAAAATGGATTAGAGAACGATAGGAATTAACTTAAAAAAACATGGTAAGTTCTATATTCTACTTTGAAATGTAAACAAATCAAAGTACCTCCCTTTTTTATCTAACAATTCCTGATGTTTACCTTTTTCCACAATTTGACCATCTTCGATTACTAATATTTGATCTGCTTGTTGAATTGTGCTCAGTCGATGGGCTATTACGAAGGTGGTCCTGTCTTTCATCAAGATTTCCAAACTTTTCTGAATAAATCGTTCACTTTCGTTATCTAAATTGGAAGTTGCTTCATCAAGCAATATAATTTTAGGGTTAGCCAATAAGGCACGAGCTATAGCAATTCTTTGACGTTGACCTCCGCTCAATTTTACTCCACGTTCCCCAATTAATGTATCTAAACCCTTCTCAAAACGATTCGTAAATTCATTTACATAAGCAGCTTCTACTGCAGCTATTAGCTCATGGTCAGAAGCATTTGGTCTTGGAAATAGAATATTCTCCCGAATGGTACCTTCAAACAAAAAATCATCCTGTAATACAACTCCTAAATGCTGACGATAACTACTTAATTTGATCTTTGATAAATCCAGACCGTCTATAGTAATCATACCATCCCTAGGAGTTAAAAATGTTGCTGCAAGACCAGCAATTGTTGATTTTCCACTACCTGACGACCCTACTAAAGCGGTAACTGTTCCAGCCTTAGACTCAAATGATATATCATTTAGAACTTCTTTACTATCCTCATAATTAAAAGATACCGAATTAAACTTAATATCACCTTTTATGTTTTTGATGATTTGTTTTCTTACTTCTGGGTCATCTTCTTCGGCTAGGCTCATAAGTTCCTGGGTTCGATCTAATCCTGCGAGAGCCTCTGTCAACTGACTACCAATGTTACTCATCTGAACTATGGGAGCAATCATAAATCCTAGGAACAGGGTAAAAGAGACGAAATCACCATTTGTCATGGTATTTTTCATCATAAAATATCCACCCATCCCCATAATTCCAGTTGATGCTAACCCTAAAAGGAAAGTGGACGAACTTGTCATTAAAGCAGTTGCTGTTAGGCTTTTCTTGACATTTAGAAATAATCTCTCAACACCTTTTTCGAAGGTTGCATTTTCTTGTAGTTCAGCATTAAACCCTTTAATCACCCTCACACCATTCAGCGTTTCTGTTAATCTTCCCGTCACTTCTGCATTTATTTTACTCCGATCACGAAAAATTGGTCTTATATAGCCAAATGCCTTTAAGGCAATGAAGGCAAAAACAAGAACTGGCAACAATACAAAGAGGGTCATTAATGCATTTATTTTAATTAGAAAAAAAAGAGCTACCAAAGATGTAATCGAACCACCAATTAGTTGAACTAGACCTGTGCCTACAAGATTTCGCACCCCCTCTACGTCGCTCATTACTCGACTCACTAATGCTCCTGACTTGTGATTATCAAAAAAAGAAACTGGGAGTGTTAATAGTTTTTTTTGAACCTGAGCTCTTAGTTGTGATATTAAATATTGAGCCTCAACACTCAATAATCTAGTGAGTATAAATGAGGTAATCGCTTGAATAAAAATAGCCAAGCAAACAAAACCTATCACGTTTTTCAAGCCATAAATATCTCCTGATGGAACGATATCATCTAAAAGAACCTTTGTTTCATAAGGTAAGACTAAACCCGTCAAACTTCTGATTACAATAAGGATTAGACCCATAGCTATCATAGTTCTTCTTGGCCAAATGAATTCATTGAATGCCCATTTAATAGACACATTTTTTTTGTTCATATTAAAAAATTATACCAAAACTAAGCCATAATTACAACATGACTCAAAGGCAGTTTGATTTAGTTAAATTCTGTTTCTAGAAACTTTGAAGTGTGTCCTATTTTTGATTTGACTACATGCTCAGGTGTACCTTCTACCATCAATTTTCCTCCGCCGTCACCTCCCTCTGGCCCGATATCAATTATCCAGTCTGCTACTTTAACAACATCTAGGTTGTGTTCAATAAGCAATACCGTATTCCCTAGTTCAACCAAATTTTGTAGCACGCATAACAACACGTTAATATCCTCAAAATGTAAACCGGTAGTTGGTTCGTCAAGAATATAAAATGTCTGACCTGTACTAATTTTACAAAGCTCACTTGCGAGCTTTACCCTTTGAGCTTCCCCTCCCGAAATGGTTGTACTACTTTGACCTATTGTAATATACCCCAAACCAACATCATTCAAAGCTTTAATCTTTCTGTAAATTGAAGGGACTGCCTCAAAAAAGTCAACTGCTTCTTCTACCGTCATGTCAAGGATGTCACTGATATTTTTATTCTTGTACCTGATATCTAACGTTTCTCGATTATATCGTTTTCCCTGGCAGGTCTCACATTCTACTAACACATCTGGCAGAAAATTCATTTCTATAACCTTTTTCCCACCACCTTTACAAGTCTCACATCGACCGCCTTTTACATTAAAACTAAACCTTCCAGGTTTATATCCTCTGATTTTTGATTCTCCAATTTCCGCAAATAAAGTTCTGATGTCTGAGAAAAAACCAACATAAGTTGCAGGATTACTTCTGGGAGTTCTTCCAATAGGAGACTGATCGATTGTAATCACCTTATCAATATTTTCAAGGCCTTTTACCTTTTTATATTTTAAGGGTTTCTTTTTTGATTTATAGACATACTCAGATAATATCGGATGAAGTGTTTCATTGATTAAACTGCTCTTTCCACTTCCACTAACTCCCGTAACAGCGATGAGTTTGCCTAGTGGGAAATGCACCGTTATGTTCTTAAGGTTGTTCCCCTCACAACCAAAAAGTGATATCTTTTTTCCATTTCCCTTTCTTCGCTTTGTTGGAATTGCAATTTTTCTTTTACCCAACAGATAGTCTGCTGTTACTGTACCTTTATTTTGTATTTCATCCCAACGACCACTTGAAACAATTTGGCCACCATTTTTCCCAGCTAGTGGACCAATATCAACTATATAATCACTTTCAACAATCATGTCCTTATCATGCTCAACTACAATGACTGAATTACCAATATCCCTTAAATTTTTTAATGATTGGATTAGTCTGTGATTATCCCTTTGGTGCAAGCCAATGCTTGGCTCATCTAAAATATACAATACTTCTTCCAACTGAGATCCTATTTGTGTAGCTAGTCTTATACGCTGAGCTTCACCACCACTAAGTGTTTTTGCAGAATTATTAAGCGATAAATATGATAGTCCTACATCCATTAAAAATTTAACCCGTTCTCTTATTTCTTTCAGAATCTCTTGGGCAATGACTAATTGTCTATCTTCAAGATTTGATTCCACATTTTCAAGCCAATCAGATAAATCTCCTATGCTTTTGGTAGATAAATCTGCAATAGTCACTCCGCCAATTTGATAAGACAAAGCCTCTTGGTTTAGCCTTCCTCCATTACAGACAGAACAAGGGACAACCGTCATAAATTCATCGGCCCATCTACTCAATGTCCCATAGTTTTTTTCATGATAAGCCTCCATAAGTGAGGGAATAAGCCCTTTCCATTTTGTCTCAAAAGTTTGATTATACCCTGAGCTACCACGATACTCTACTTCAAACTTCTCTTCTGAACCATTTAATATAATCTCCATAGCACTAGATGAGATTTCAGAAATTGGCTTTGATAAGCTAAATTTCAGCTTTTTACCCATAGCCTTTAATTGAGTAAAAGTCCAATTATTTTTTACATCTCCAAGAGGTGCTAAACCTCCTTTATTTATACTTAATTTTGGATTTGGTATCAAATCCTCTTTGAAAATATCCGAGGAAGTTCCTAGACCGCTGCAAGATGAACATGCACCATAAGGCGAGTTAAATGAAAACAGGTTAGGCTGAGGTTCATTGTAAGATAAACCTGTTTCTACATCCATTAAAAATTTACTAAAATGAGTAACATCAAGTGAGTCTGAATCAAGTACACTAATAATTCCTTTACCCATTTTCAAAGCAGTTCGTATAGATTCAGTCAGCCGAAGAGTACCTTTATCTTCATGTGTCACACGATCAATAACCAACTCAATATCATGAACTTTATAACGATCTAATTGCATCCCAAGCTCAATATCTAGTAATTCTCCATCAACCCTAACTTTTGTATATCCTCGCTTTCTGTATTGCTCAAAAAGGTCTCTGTAATGTCCCTTTCTTCCTTTGATTAGTGGAGAAAGTATAATCATTTTTAAATAAGTTAGGTTATTCACACCATGGATAATCTCTTGTTCCGTAAAGCTTTTCATCCTATTCCCACTCAGATAAGAAAAAGCAGTTCCAGCACGAGAATATAACAACCTTAAAAAATCATATACCTCTGTAATTGTACCGACCGTACTTCTTGGATTTTTGCTGACAGTCTTTTGTTCAATGGCAATCACCGGACTCAACCCCTCTATTTTATCAACGTCTGGACGCTTTATTTCACCAATAAACTGTCTGGCATAAGCCGAGAAAGTCTCCATATACCTTCGCTGACCTTCAGCAAAAATGGTATCAAAAGCCAAGCTTGATTTACCGCTCCCACTCAAGCCTGTAAATACCACGAGTTCATGTCTTGGAATTTCTAAATCAATATTTTTTAGGTTATGCTCTTTAGCACCTATAATTTTTATAGTATCTTGATTTTTGATAACGTTATTTTTTGGAAGTTTGCGAAGTTACAAAATACATGTACACTTTGTTACTATACCAATACAATTATTGAATAGAGGTTTTGTTATATATCTCAAACTCAAAACAATTCATCGTATAAAATTGTGTTTTTTTTAATGTGTCGGAGACCATTTTTTTACATTCTTTTGTAATTAAGTTTTAGTAGCATTGAAAAATAAATATTCTGATTTAATTGAGAAGACCTTCGAATTCCCAACTGAGGAATTTACGACCAATTCAAATGGTGAGTTGCTCTTTAAGAATATATCCCTAATGGACTTAGTGAAAAAACACGGAACTCCAGTTCAATTTAGCTTTTTACCAAAGATTTCTGAAAATATTCAACAGGCAAAACAATGGTTTGAAAAAGCATTTTTAGACCAGGATTACCGTGGTAAATATCACTATTGTTATTGTACTAAAAGTTCTCACTTCAAGTATGTTATCCAAGAATCCCTAAAGAATGATGTTCACATAGAAACATCCTCAGCATATGATTTAGCTATAATAAAAAGATTAGCTGAAAATCAAGAAATTAAGAGGGATCGCTTCATCATATGCAATGGATTTAAAACTGAGCAATATATTGATAATATTATCGAATTAATTGAACTTGGTTTTGAAAATTTGTATGTTGTAATTGATAATACTAAAGAGTTTGAGCATATAAAAAATAGAACGAACAAAAAAATTAAGTTGGGTATTCGCATTGCTTCGGAAGAAGAACCCAAATTTGGATTTTATACCTCTAGGCTGGGAATTGGTTATAAAGACATTGTTCCATTTTATGAAGATCACATCAAAGAAAATTCAAATATTGAGCTTAAAATGCTTCATTTCTTTATTAATACTGGAATAAGAGATACCGCATATTATTGGAATGAATTACGAAAATGCTTGAATGTTTATGTTCAATTAAAAAACATTTGCACCTCATTAGATTCTCTAAATATTGGTGGTGGGTTTCCTATAAAAAAGAACCTAAACTTTAAATATGACTATGCCTACATGGTCAGAGAAATTGTCAATCAAATCAAGACTAAATGTTCATCAAAAAATATTGATGACCCACATATATTTACAGAATTTGGAAGCTATACTGTAGGAGAAAGTGGCTTCACAGTTTATAAAATCATCCATCAAAAAAAACAAAACGATCGAGAAAAATGGAATATGATTGATGGTTCATTTATGACAACCCTTCCTGATTCATGGGCCATTAACGAACGATTCATACTTCTTCCACTTAACAACTGGCACGGCGGATATGAACGAGTGCTTTTAGGTGGACTTACCTGTGATAGTGATGATTATTATAACAGTGAACAACACGTCAATGCCATATACCTTCCTGAATTTAGCAAAGATTATCCTTTGTATATTGGATTTTTTAATACGGGAGCATATCAAGAAAGCTTAAGTGGTCAAGGAGGCATAAAGCATTGTCTAATTCCTAGTCCTAAAAAAATTTTATTATACAAGAACAAACAAGGTGAAATTATTGACGAAGTTTTTGCGGAGGAACAACCTGCAGAAGATATGATGAAAATATTAGGATATTAAAATTGATTTTAAAATAAAATATGAATCCAATAAGCAAGTTTATTGAAAACTATTTTTTACACTTTAACGCAGCCACACTGTCAGATGCTGCCAATGAGTACAATAACCAATTGGCTCAAGGAAATAAAATGATGATTACACTTGCTGGAGCAATGAGTACAGCAGAAATAGGTAAAATTCTAGCTGAAATGATTCGACAAGATAAGGTTCATTGTATTAGTTGTACGGGAGCTAATTTAGAAGAAGATGTTATGAATCTTGTTGCTCATAACCATTACAAAAGAATACCGAATTATCGTGATTTAACTCCTGAGGACGAACAAGAATTATTAAATAAAAAACTAAATAGAGTAACTGACACCTGTATTCCAGAAGAGGAAGCTTTTCGTAAGATTCAACATAATATTGAACGTTTTTGGAATAACGCACAATCAAATGGCGAACGATATTTACCACATGAATACATGTATCAGATGCTTCTCGATGGTTGCTTGGAAAAACATTATCAAATTGACCCTAATGACTCATGGCTCCTCGCAGCTGCCAAAAAAAACCTCCCTATAGTCGTCCCAGGCTGGGAAGACAGCACACTTGGAAATATTTTTGCAAGCAATTGTATACTAGGTAACTTAACACCAAATACTGTAAAAAGTGGAATTGAGTACATGACGTATCTTGCCAACTGGTACACTGAAATAAATAAAGATTTTTCTATCGGATTTTTCCAAATTGGTGGCGGTATAGCTGGAGATTTTCCAATTTGTGTGGTTCCTATGTTAGAACAGGATTTACATAGGCAAACCCGACTATGGAGTTATTTCTGTCAAATTAGTGATAGTACAACAAGCTATGGGTCATACTCTGGTGCTGTCCCAAATGAAAAAATAACTTGGGGAAAGTTGGCAATTGATACTCCAAAGTACATAATTGAAAGTGACGCTACCATCGTTGTGCCTTTGATATTTGCAATAATACTCGGATGGTAAGGATATGATATCTAGTCCTCCTTGTTCATAATATTCATGAGCTGTCTAACTTGCTCTTTTTTACTGTGGTTGTTTTCTTTTGAAAATGAAACTTCTAGATTTCTTAGAATTCGCATGATAATATCTCGGTTTTCACAAATCTTGAAATAATCGTCTTTGACCTCAAGTTTGAGTTGCTTCAAAAATTTATGAATATTATCCTGATTAAAGATAAGACCGTTATTGAAAGGATTGATATAGAATAATATATCACTATATTGACTCTCTCTTGATAACGACTCATCATTAAACCTCAACAATGGAGGCCACTCCAAATCTTTGACATATCCCAAAATAAAATGTTGTGGTAAATTAACCCCATAAATTGGAATATTTAATCGTTGAGCGACAATGCTATAAATAACAGCTAATGATATAGGATTTCCCTTTTTACGCTCTAGTACTGACGATAAAAATGAATTTTTACTGTGATGATATGTATCCGTATCTCCAGTGAATTCATGTACTTCAAAGAAAATACGATTTAATATTTTAACCTTTTCAAAAGAAGTCAAATCATAGTTTAACTCCAACCAAGCGTCAAGCTTTATTTTATCTAATTGATTTTCAATAAATTGACGATCAATATTGGGGTCTAAAATCTTATTAATAATGAAAACACCATCCAACAAATCTTGGTCATCTGAATTCAACCAAGATTTCAATTCATCAGCAACTACATTTTGCTTAATACGTTTAATAAGTTCAATTATGCGTTCTTGTCTGACAACTGATTCCTCATCAGGCCACAAAGATTCTAATAAGGGAATTGACGTTAGTCCGAGTGAAAAAATTTTTTCTTCTACATGACTCACCACACGATCATCAGAATCGTCTAGCAAGTATACCATATTTTTTAGCTCACTGATTTCCATTTAATCTAGGCTTAAAAAAACTTACCAGGCACTATTTTTTTGTTGTCTTTTTTACCTTTCTTTTTCCCTTAATAGGTTGATTTTCCATTATGTATTTAACCTCTTCAAGAGTTAATTTAGAAGGATCTTCTAGGTCTTTTGGTAATTTAAAGTTTTTCTTTCCAGACTTGATGTACGGACCCCATCGACCATTAAGAATTTCTGTATCTGGATCTTTATCAAATTTTTTGATAATTCGATTAGCATCAGCTATTTTTTTTGCTTCAATCAACTCAATTGCTCTATCTAACTCAATGGTCATTACATCTTCATCTTTAGGGATAGAAACAAACATCTTTAGGTGCTGAACATAAGGACCAAATCTACCAATATTTGCTTTTACATCCTTATCTTCATAGGTACCAAGAATTCGGGGCATTTTAAAAAGATCTACTGCTTCTTCAAGGGTAATATTATTAATGTTTTGTCCTTTGGACAGACTTGCAAATCTTGGCCTTTCTTCATCATTCTGCTCGCCAATCTGAACCATCGGTCCAAACCTCCCAATTCTTGCAATAATTGGCTTACCAGTCTTTGGATCATTACCTAAAGCTCTTTCTCCTGTTGCTCTCCCTGCATTCTCTAGAGTTTTTGTAACATTTTTACTAAATGGTTGATAAAAATCATCAATCATTTGAGACCAATTTTTCATTCCTTCAGCAATTTCATCAAATTCTTTCTCGACACTAGCCGTAAAGCCAAAATCCATAATTTCACTGAAGTGTTCAATCAAAAACTCAGTAACAACTCTCCCAATATCACTAGGATGAAGTTTGTTTTTATCAGCTCCATAATTCTCAGTCAACTTTTCTTTATCAATTTGATTATCCTTCAGAATCAGTACATCGTAAGATCTTGACTTACCTTCTATTTCATCTTTCACAACATATCCTCTTTTTTGTACTGTTGAGATTGTTGGTGCATATGTTGAAGGTCTTCCAATTCCTAGTTCTTCTAATCGTTTAACTAAGCTGGCTTCTGTAAACCTTGCAGGTGGTCTTGTATATCTTTGAGTCGCTTTAATTTCAATTAAATCAAGAGACTGCCCTTCAGTAACTTGTGGCAACAAACCACTGTCTTCTTCTTCATTCTCATCATCAGAGCCTTCTAGATATACCTTAAGGAAGCCATCAAATTTAATCACTTCACCTTTAGCCTTAAATATATCTGAATTATTACTGTTAACAATATCAATGGTAGTTCGCTCAAGTTGAGCATCACTCATTTGAGATGCAATAGCTCTTTTCCATATTAGTTGATACAATCTTTTTTGTGCATCATCATCGCCAGCAATATTTTTATCAAAATTTGTAGGTCTTATCGCCTCGTGAGCTTCTTGAGCACTGTCACTTTTTGTAGAATATTTTCTTGGATTTGAATAACTATCACCAAATTCTTGAGTTATTGTTTGTTGAGCACTTTTTCTGGCGAAATCGGATAAGTTAACTGAGTCTGTTCTCATATATGTAATATGCCCATTCTCATACAAACGTTGAGCAAGCATCATTGTTCTTGATACATTATATCCTAACTTTCTACTAGCTTCTTGTTGTAGAGTAGAAGTAGTGAACGGAGCTGACGGATAACGCTTAGCTGGAACTGTTTTAATGGTACCAACCTTAAACTCTGCACCTTTACAGCTCGTTAAAAACGCATTGGCATCCTCAAGTGAGGGTGGTCGTTTACTTAAATCTGCTCGAATAGATTTACCTGATGCAGAAAATGAACCTTGCATCTTGAAACTTGAACTAGATACGAAGTCCTCAATTTGTTTTTCTCGTTCTACAATTAAACGAACAGCAACACTTTGAACTCTTCCAGCACTTAATGAGGGCTTTACTTTTCTCCATAATACTGGAGAAAGTTGAAATCCTACCAAACGATCTAATACCCTTCTAGCCTGCTGAGCTTTAACAAGATTATTATTAATATCTCTGGGATTATCTATAGCATGTAAAATTGCAGACTTTGTAATTTCATGAAATACAATCCGCTTCGTATTATCTGGTTTCAAACCTAAAACCTCTGAAAGGTGCCAAGAAATAGCCTCCCCTTCTCGATCCTCATCCGATGCTAACCATACCATGTCAGCATCTTTGGCTAGTTTCTTGAGTTCTGTGACAATTTTTTTCTTATCCGTTGATATTGTATAATTCGGAAGATACCCCTTTTCAATATCAATAGCTGAATCACCTTTGGCTAAATCACGTATATGACCAAAACTAGATTTGACAGTAAAACCATCTCCTAGAAACTTTTCGATTGTCTTTGCTTTCGCTGGGGACTCTACAATAACTAAATTTTTTGACATTATTTATTAATTATTAGCTTACTAGACCACACTTTATTATCATTCACAACACATAAGATGTATAATCCGTTTGGCATACCTGATGAATTAATCGTCATTTGATCTGAATTTATTTTTTTCTCAAAAAGTATTCTTCCTGTTAAATCCATGATAGACAAATTACCATTAATAACCTTACTTTCTGTTTCAACTATAAAATTATTCTTTGCAGGATTAGGGAAAATTTTCCAAGGAATCTCATTATCTAGAACTGATGTTGACAAAGCAAACTCTCCAATATTAATGTCATCAATAAAAACGGAATTTCCTTGCTGACTAATCACGTCAAATCTTAGGAATAAATTAGTTGCATCCTTGTATTTAGACAAACTAATTGAAGCCCTTCCCCAGTCTGATTTGGATTGGGGTACCCAATTAGGCGATACTGGACCCGTAACTAGGTTCGTGCTATTGTAGGCTTTTAGCGTAGCCCAGGATTGACCACAATCAACTGATCCTAAAACTAATAATATTTCTGAAGCACTCGAAACCCTTCTTGCATAAGCATATTTAAAATGCAGATTTAATGGAACTTCATACTCACTAACATCAACCGCTTCAGATATTGCTTTCATACGAAGTGATTGTGGGGTATTTTCATCAACATAAGCTTGTATAGAATTACTGCCTGAGTAGCCGATAGATGAAGATTTACTCCAACCATTGCCTGAAAGATCTTTTTCAAACTGCCATCCGTTAACGGAAGTACTTGACTCAAAATCTTGTCCGAAAGGTGCTTTTGACTCGGCTACATTAGGTAAGACTGTGACAAATAAAATCTGACTAGCAGAAGTACCACCAGCACTATTAGCCACATCAAGTTCTACCTTGTAAACTCCAGGTGTATTGTAAACAATTTCTGGATTTACAGCTGATGATGTTGCAGGAGTCCCTCCCTCAAATTTCCAAGTTCTTTGAGTAATATCTCCATTGTAACTAAAATCTTTGAACTTCATACTCTGACCAGCACAAATCACTTTTTTATCTGGATTATCATACCAAAAATCTGCTTTAGGTATCGATACTGGATTAGTATTTACTCCAGTAGCTATGATATTAGAAGCCGCTATATTTCTAGCTCTATATTGATTACTGGCTAAAAAACCATTTACCCGAGCGAGTTGACCATTTGTAAAAGCATTCATACATGCACCATTTGCGTAATCCATATAATTCTCTACCATGTCAATCTCATTAGGAAAATCAGTGTTGCATGTATTTGGATTCTGACTAGCAGTACATCCATAGGACGCTTCAGCAACTGGTGGTGTATCATCAACACGATCACCATTACCAGAACACCCACCCTGAAACGGATGATAGAGCCCTAGCCAATGACCAATTTCGTGTGTTAAGGTACGTCCTTTACCCGAAGATACTGCCGTGCCTATAGTACCTACTCGGTCATGTATCATAACAATTCCGTCTGTTGATGCCTGTTGTCCTGGAAACTGAGCATAACCTAATATTGTTCCTGTGCCACTGCTTTTGATCTCTTTAACTACCCATATGTTCAAGTATCTATTCCTATCCCATGCTAAAGCAACTGATTTTGCCTCATTATCTCGATCCTCATAATCCTCAATCATATTAATCGGATCGTAGGTCCGAGTAATTCCTTCTGTATAAGAACCATCCGGGGCGATACGAGCCAACTTAAATTCAACATTAAAGTTTGCTGCACGACTTTTAAAAACATCTCTCGTTTGAGATGCATCTACATTTTGTCGTTGAAAATCTTCATTAACCACACGCAATTGGTCCTCAATTTGAGCTTTACTAATATTTTCATCACCGTAAGCGTGAATTACATGAAAAACTACAGGAATAATTCGAGTAGCTTTTTTTGTTTTTAAATCTACTGACTCATCATACTTTAGATTATAAATATTCTCTAGGTAATCCGCATAGCTTTGCCCTTCTGATAATTTATCTTTAACCAAACTATGGTTATACTCATCAGTACCACATTGGGCAGCAGCTAAAGCTGAAATGAGAATTGAAAATATGGTATAAACTGATTTCTTCATAAGATGCATAAGATGATTTAATTTTCAAAAAAAGACTTATTGAGTCGTTTTGTATTAATTAAGTTAACCATATTTTAGTCATAATTGTTCAATTGCTCTTTTCACTTGTTTGTTCTGAAGCTGCAATTATAGTCGAAACTGTCGCATCTCCTGTAACATTAACTACGGTTCTGCACATATCTAATATTCGATCAACAGGAAGTATAATAGCAATCCAAGCAGGATTTAGACCTACACTTTCTAAAACTACAATCATTAGTACTAGTCCTGCACTAGGTACCGCAGCTGCACCAATACTTGCTAATGTAGCTGTTAAAACAATAATCATTTGTTGTGCAAAGCTTAGGTCTATCATGTGAAATTGAGCCATTGCAACCACAGCTATTGCTTGATATAAACTCGTGCCATCCATATTAACTGTTGCCCCGATTGGCAAAACAAAACTAGAGATCGGTTTTGGCACCTTCAAATTATCATGAACACATTCCATTGTAACTGGTAAGGTTGCCATGCTACTGGAAGTTGAAAAAGCAGTCAGCTGAGCCTTACTGATCCCTTTTAGAAACTGCATTATGGAAAGTCGTTTTACAAAGAGCTGGATCAGTAATGGATAAAAAATAAATGCTACCATAAACAGAGCCAGAACTACAACCCAAGAATAATGCCCTAGAAACAACAATTGCTCTTTGAGCTTAGTCATGTTCTCACCGGCTGCCTCTACCAAGCTACCTGCCATTAAGGCAAAAACAAAAAAGGGCATGGTTTTAATTATTAAGTTGACCATAGCAACAAAAAGCTCACTCAACCCCTCCATAAGTTCCCTAACTGGTTTTGCATGTTTATCGTTTAAGTTTACCAAAACCACACCAAAAAATATCGCAAAAAATATTATCTGTAACATTTCCATTTCAGCCAGAGCAACAATCACATTCTTGGGGACTATATCGACAATTGGAGCCAAAGGTCCTTTACTTTTATTATTATTTGCCTTATCAATTTTATCTTGAACTGCAGAACTTATCCCTGTTGCACTTACTCTTTTCTGAACCTCTATAATGAGTTTTTCATTACTGGGGTTTTCTAATTCACTGATTTCATCCAACGATATCACATGCGGATTATCAGCTAACCACAATTCATATTCTATTCTTTTTTCAAGTCGCGATTCATTCGAAGTAAATTCACCTGGCTTTATAAGATTAACCAAAAATAGACCAATGAGAATTGCACTCATTGTAGTACCAACATAGATTAAAAGAGTCTTTACTCCGACTCTACCCAACTGTTTAATGTTTTTTAAACTTCCTATCCCTGTTATGATACTAAATAGAACCAAAGGAACGGCAATTAACTTTAATAGGTTAATGAAAATATCACCAAAAGGAGAAATGTATGCTTTTGTAACACTTTGCCATCCCATCTTTACCGCTAATACCGCATATAATACACCAAGGACCAAAGCAATAATTACTTGCCAATGCAAAGCAATTTTTTTCATGGCTTCAATGTTAGGTATTTTTTTTTACTCATACCCATAGTCATTGAATAGTAAAGTAATTTTAAGTTATAATATTAGAGGTATTAACTACTCTAAAAATCTGACAACCTCTTGAACAATTGATTCATCTCTCAACTTATGTCCAAAACCCTCGGTCCCTATAAATGTTGATCTTGGCCAAAGTTTAGCCATATCTCGAGCATATTCAAAAGGAGCTTCTTTATCATTCTGATCATGGATGATTAAACCAACAGAGTTCTGGTTTTTTGCGAATAACTTTGAATCAAAATCTTTGGTAATCATCCCTGAATAATCCGAAAAATAATTCACTAAATTTTCTCTAATTTTGATTGAAAGACCTAGAACTCTAATAAACTCATCGATAAAATAATCTGCATGATTAGGTGTTCCTAATGCAATTACTTTGTTAGGTGACAACACCGGATTTTTACTCAACAAGTACATTGTACTGAATGCTCCTAAACTATGAGAAAGTATATAATCTACCTTATTTCGTTCAAGCAATTGCTGAATTAATTGTGAGTACATCGGTACATTAAATAATACCCCATCTGACTTCCCGTGAGCTGGAGCATCTATACAAATCACTTTATATTTATTTTTATCGAATGTCTCAACATACTTTTTCCATCTAAAGCTACTACTTTGCCATCCATGTAGACATAAAATCACTTCTTTCCCTTCACCCCATTGGTATTGAGCAATTTGTTTTCCTTCGAAATCATCATATGAAAGACGTCCTGTTTTCAAAAAATCAGATTGATGTTTCTTTAACTTTAAAGGAAAAGGGTAACAGAACAAAAGAAAGGCATGTTTACCTCCCAATCGAGATGAAAAAAAATTCACCGATTTTAAATAAATACTCAATAAAAAAATGATGACTTGGTGCATATTAAATGATCAAATCCCCCAGAACTAATGCTGCCATAGTTTCTATAATTGGAACTGCCCTGGGCACTACACACGGATCATGTCTTCCGCTAGCTTCTAAAGTCACTTTATCGTGTGAATTGTCGAGCGTAATTTGCTCCACCCCGATGGTTGAAGTTGGTTTAAAAGCTACCCTAAAAACAATATCCATACCGTTGCTGATTCCGCCTTGAATACCACCTGAAAAATTACTCTTTGTTTTGATGATATCTTCTTCTTTAACGAAAGAATCATTGACTTCAGATCCCAATTTTGATGCCATATCAAACCCACCACCAATCTCAAAACCTTTGGTTGCATTGATACTCATCATTGCGTGTGCTAAAAGGGCATTTAATTTCCCAAAAACAGGATTACCAACCCCAGGTTTTACTCCAGAAATTACACAAGTAATCACTCCACCAAGACTATCTTTTGAATTCTTTGCTTGATTTACGGCTTGAATCATCTGCTCTGATGTTTTTTCAATAGGACATCGCACTGGCGAACTGTCAACTTGAGCTTGTGTATATTTTTGACCGATATCCTCCATCAAAACAGTTCCTATTTGAGAAACATAACTAGTTATATTAATACCCTGTTTTTTTTGAAGGTAGTCTTGAACTAAGGCCCCTGATGCAACCCAACCTGCCGTTATTCTTGCACTACTTCTCCCTCCTCCTCGATAATCTCTAATACCATACTTTGCTTCATAGGTAAAATCTGCATGACTCGGTCTGTAAATATCTTTGAGTTTATCATAATCTTTTGGTTTAGCATCTGTATTCAACAGCTGAAAATGAATAGGTGCTCCAGTAGTTTTACCTTCAAAAACACCACTTTGAACATCTATTAAATCAGATTCTTTTCGTGATGTTGTCAAAGCAGATTGCCCAGGTTTTCTTCTGTCCAACTGACTTTGAATATACGACATATCTATTTCAAACCCAGCTGGAAATCCGTCGAGTATTGCACCTACAGCTTTACCATGGGATTCTCCATAGGAAGTAAGAATGATATGTTTTCCAAAAGAATTCACGGTTCAAAGGTACTCAATTTCAAATCCTATATTTTCTAGATCTTTCCAAAAATTTGGATAAGATTTTTTTACAACTGTTTCTTCATCAATGCAAATAGGTTCTATCAGTGATAGTGGTGCCACACACATTACCATGCGGTGGTCTTTGAATGACCTGAAAAGGGTGTCTTTTTCTAAATTAAAAGAATCTCCACGCATAAGCCAATGGTCATCAACTGATTTAAAGTCAACCCCTACTTTTTTAAGATGATCTATTGTTGCAAGTTCTCGATTACACTCTTTATATTTTAAGCTTTGCAAACCTTTAAAAATTATTTGATTACATCCAATTGCAGGAAGCAACATGGCAAAAGTCATAGAAATATCAGGGAACTGGTTATAGTTTAACTCTTTAGGAAAAATATAGGGTTTGTCAGAAGCATATTTTACAATTCTTATCCCATCATTTAGTTCCTCCATGACAATACTTGGGTGACCAATCTCAAAAAGTTTTTTTCGTTCTTTTTGCATATTGTTCAATCTAACTCCTGGGAAAAATAAATCTGTTTTTTCTGAAAGATGAATCATACTTACCCAATAATAAAAAGAGCTCCAATCAGGTTCAATCTGAAAATATTCCCCGTCAAACTTCTGTTTTTTGGAAACTTTAATATACGTCCCTTTTACCCACACAGAAAAACCCATCCTTCTCAAACACGCAATTGTCAATAAAACATATGCATAAGAAGACATCTTTGTATTTACTTTAAAATTAAATTCCCCATCAATTAAAGGTGCAATCATCAATAAAGCAGAAGCAAATTGACTGCTATTAATTGTTGAGAGATCTATTAAGTTAGATGAGACACCAAGCTTTTTTCCCACAATTCTTAGAGGCCCCTGACCATGTTTCTCTAAATAATTTATGTCTGCTCCTAACCTTTTTAGTATCTCTACTAAACCTGCAATAGGTCGTTCATGAAGTCGAGTCGTGCCTTTAATCGTCCATTCCCCAGGTGTTACTGCACAATATGCTGTTAAAAAACGATATGCCGTCCCAGCGTCTTTCACATTCAAATGATTATCATTTGAACCCAAGATATTTTTTAAAACTTGTGAATCATTTGCCTCTGAGACGTTATCTAAAATTAGCTGTGGCTCATAGAGTTTTTTAAGTATCAACATTCGATTAGTGACACTCTTTGAACTAGGCAAAATAACCTCTCCAAATAATTGTTTCTTGCTATTCGATAATCGAATCATTTTAAACTTTTCAAATAATCTAAACCTGCTTTAATCAAGTCTTCCTCAATTTCATAATCCTGATTTGCTTCACCTATCTGCTTAATTAGGGTGCAATTAATCAAATGATTGTGGTTCTTTTTATCTCTTATCAGATAAGGCATCAAATCATTTATTTCTGGGATTTCGTTATAAACCGATTTAACGATACCACTGAGAACTGTTGATATTTCATTCAATTGATCTGAAGAAAGTCCTGTCATTATATGGCTTATATAACTTTCAACTACCATCCCCAATGCCACAGCCACTCCATGAGATAAGGCCTGATTTTCCTCGTTTACACTGAGGCTGTTTGCTTCTATTGCATGACCTATTGTATGACCAAAATTAAGCCTTCTTCTAACCCCTAGATCTCTAAAATCTTCTTCGACCAGTTGAGTCTTAATACCTATTGAATCATAAATCAATTGAGGTAACAATTCATGTCTTTCTTTCAGAAAAAATAATTTAACTTGATCATAGTGCAATCGATCAGCTATCAAACCATGTTTGAGCATCTCAACATATCCATTAACTAACTCCAAATAAGGCAACGTATCTAAAAATTCAGGACATATGAACGTTTGACTTGGTTTACTGAACGTACCTATGTAATTTTTAAATCCCAAAAAATCAACTCCATTTTTACCTCCTATACTAGCATCAACCATGGCAAGTAAACTGGTAGGGGCTAATGCTACGGACATCCCTCTTTGATAACATGTACCCGCAAATGCACCCATATCACACAAAACTCCTCCACCTAAACAAAGTAGTGTAGTTTCCCTATTAGCATTGAGCTCAACAAGTTTTTTCCAGATATATTCACAACTATTTAAATTTTTATAATTCTCCCCGTAGGGAACCAAAATATATGGTAAATTCAAATCTAACAGCGGATAGCATAATGCATAAGTATGCTTGTCAACTAAAACAATTATACTTTCATCATGTTCAACAATAAATTTTTTTAGATGCTTAAGTCCGTTTTTCACAACTTCAAAGTTATAACAACCGAATGAAATTAAAGGTTCAACCTTATTATTCTTTCAAAGGATCTCATCATGGAATTAATCTTTATAAAGTACACCATCAATTATCTAATACCAATTGCAACATTTTATGAAAAGCGTTGTTTATTTGAACTTGTACAAAATGAGAAAATTAATAATTTTAGCCTCTGTTGTTTTGGTTAGTATACTATGTTTATGGAGAATAAATAACAACGAAGGAGAAAGTAATTTTAGAGATATCAGCCATTTTGCTGTTCAAAACACAGAAGATATCACTCGCATTAAACTCAAAGACCGACAAGGAAATGAAGTGATTTTATCAAAAAAAGACAGCTTTTGGTATGTCAATGATAAACTCAAAGCATTCAGACCTAAAATTGAATCTCTTTTAAATGAAACCATTAAAAATATTCGAATTAAAGGTCCTGTTGCAAAAACTGCACAACAAAACGTAATACGAAAAATGGTAGGACATTCTATTCATGTTCAGATTTTTCAAAAAAATGAATGTATCCGAGATTATTATGTGGGTTCCTCAAACCCAGACCGTTCATCAACCTACATCCACATTAATGGATCAAATACACCTTATGAGGCACATATTTTTGGTTTCGCTAATTTATTGGAACCAAAGTTTAGCACGTATGAAAAAGACTGGTTTGATCAAACTGTTTTTGATTTTTCATCCGATCAAATAAAAACTATAAAGGTTGACCACATTTATGATACATCAGAATCTTTTCAAATAACTAAGTCAGATTCTTTTTACGATATTATTCCTCGTGTTATGAGTTTATCCCAACCTGCCGCAAGAAGTTATTTTTCCTTGTTTTCATTCAAAAACTTTGAAGGCTACGCTGAGTATCTAAAACTAGAACAAAAAGATTCAATAAAAAATTCGACACCATTCATGAGTATTGAAGTGATTCCTTTTAAAGGAAAACCCATAAAGCTAAATTTACATCGCAAAGGGTCTTTTCATGTGGATAATTCTTTACATGATAAACGTGGTCAAATTATTGTGGAAGACACGGAACGCTATTTTGCATCATTTACAGAATTTCCTTTTTTGGTCACTGTTCAAGAATACACCATGGGAAAACTTTTGGTCAAAAGAAGTTATTTTAATCAATAATCAAAATCCGTAAGTTATTGAGGCATTTCTCCATTTATCTACAACAGTCTGCATATCGTGTGGTAACTCGGAATCAAACTGCATCCATTTTTTTGTAGTGGGATGCTGAAACCCTAGAGACTTGGCATGCAAGCCCTGCCTTGGTAAAATACTGAAACAATTATCTACAAACTGTTTATACTTACTAAATACGACCCCTTTCAAAATCCGATTCCCTCCGTAATGATCATCGCTAAATAATGGATGCCCCATGTGTTTCATATGAACCCTAATCTGATGTGTACGACCTGTTTCTAATTTACATTCAACCAAACTAGTGTATAGAAAATCTTCCAAAACTTTGAAGTGGGTAATTGCATGCTTACCTCTATCTTCATCTTCAGATAAAACTACAAACTTTTTACGATCATACTTGTCACGTCCAATAATTGTAGAAAGAGTACCCTCTAGCTCTTTAAGGCTTCCCCAAACTAAAGCATGATAAGTTCGTTCAATTGAATGGTCCTTAAATTGTTGGGAAAGATGTGCCATTGATTCATCATTTTTAGCAACTACAAGTAATCCGCTTGTATTCTTGTCAATACGGTGAACTAGCCATGGCCGCTTACCTTGATGGGTTGCCTTAGTATCTAAAACATATGCTAAGGCATTAAGTAGAGTACCTGACTCGTTACCAAAACCAGGATGAACTACCATACCCGCCTTTTTATTAACTATCATTAAATCATCGTCCTCAAATACAATATCCAATGGAATATCTTGTGGAATAACCTCTAGCTCGCTAGGTTCTTTATCAACCAATACTTCAATAAAATTTTTGGACTTCACCTTGTAATTAGCCTTGACAGCTTTACCATCGACAATTACATGTTTTTGATCAATAGCTTCCTGTAATTTATTTCGGCTAGCACGCTCAATTTTATTAACAAGATACTTATCCACTCTTAGAGGTTCTTGTCCATCATCCACCGTAAAAGTGTACCTAATAAAAAGACCGTCTTCCTCCATTTTAACCTCGCTATTTGATGTATCATACATTTTGTTAAATTCTATCTTTAAATGGTAACAAGTTAATCGTTTATCTGTTTATTTTTGCAGCCACAAAAGTATTAAGAATAATAAATGATTACACACGAATCGTCTTTAGATAATTTTACCGAGCAATTTGACTTCGTATTAAATAACTACACAAGTCATGATTTAAACATCAATCAGTTTGAAAACATCATCATGGGTGGTCTCGGTGGAAGTGGTATTGGGGCAGTATTAGCAAAAAATTGGTTTTTTGATAAATGCCCAATCCCTATTGAAACTATTGCAGATTATCATTTACCAAAATTTGCTAGTAATAAATCACTAGTTATTCTAAACTCATACTCAGGTAATACAGAAGAAACACTTCAATTATTTGAGGAAGCTAATGCATTAGGATGCCCCATGCTTATCATGACAGGTGGTGGCAAGCTTAAAGAGTTGGCTAGTCAAAATAAACTTAAAACATATGATTTAAAGGGTGGTTATCAACCCCGAATGACTGTTGGTCAAGGGCTAGGGTTTATCAGCATGATTTTTGGAGAACTTCTAGGCGAAGATCATCAACCAATTATCCGAAGCATTAGCGATTATTTTGAAGAAAATAGAGACCGTCAAAAGCAAAGCGGTGAGCAAATCTTCAACTTCTTTAAAAATACTATTCGAAAAAAGTTTGTCATCGTAGCCGATAGAGAATTTGCTCCTGTAGCTGTAAGATTTACGCAACAACTACAAGAAAACTCAAAACTAGAAGGATTTGTAAATGTACTTCCTGAAGCTAATCACAATGTAATTGAAAGTTACACCGATAAATTAGATACAAACTTCATTATGTTATACTCCAACAAAAATCCAAGAGTATCAGTACGATTTGATTTCCTTATCTCTCACCTTGAGTTAGATAATAACACAGTACTACCGATGCAAATCCCAGAATATACACTTCAGTCTATTTTTGATGTAATCTACAGATTGGACTGGGTGAGTGTTATGCTAGCAAATGAATTGGGATCTGATTTAATGAATGTTCCAATCATCATGAACCTTAAAGGGTTTTTAAGTGATTTGGAAATTGTTAAAGAATAGAATTAAAAGTTTCAAGAATTTATTTTAAAGCCTCAACAGAACGTTGGGGCTTTTTTATGAAATTACCAAATTATAGTTTTAAAAAATTATTTAAAAAAATAAGCCCTCAAAACGGAGTTTTAAGGGCTTTTTGTTTAACTAAATTAAAATTATGTTCTCAGATTGATAAACATTGATATTTTAATACTACAAATTTAAAATAAACTAATCATTTCACCCAGTCTTAAAGTATAATAAATTGTCATAATTACGTATGATTTTCGAACAAAAAACCTCCCTACTTTAATTCGCAGAGAGGTTTGTAATAGTAATTAAATTAGTTTCAGTTATTTCTTGAATCGTTTCATGAAGTCTACAACAATTGGAGTAGCAACGCAAACTGATGAATATGTACCCACTGCAACACCAACAAGTAGTGCAAATGTGAATCCTTTTAATCCCTCACCACCGAATACAAACAATATTAAAATAACTAGTAAGGTAGTTAATGAAGTAATCAATGTTCTACTAAGTGTTGAGTTAATTGCTTTATTTATGACTTGAGACTGATCAGATTCTCTTCTGTTTTGTCCTATAAATTCTCTTACACGGTCAAACACAACCACTGTATCATTAATTGAATAACCTACAACCGTCAAAATTGCGGCAATAAATGCTTGATCAATAGATAATTCAAAAGGTAGGATACCCCACAAAATAGAGTATAGGGAAAAAACCACCAAAACATCATGAAAAATTGCCGTGGTAGCACCCAAACTAAACCCTACATTTCTGAATCTAGCCAATATGTATAAGAACATACCAATAATGGCAAGAGCAATTGCCCATGTAGATCTTACCGTAATATCTTTTGCTATAGTTGGACCTACCTTGCTACTTGATAAAATATCATCTCCTGTAACATTAAAATTACTTAAAGCTGACACCAATGCAGTTTCAACTTTAGCTCCAGCATCAGCATCTTTATTATCAATCATATAGGAAGTAGTTACCTTGTACTGATTGGCAGAACCATAAGTTTTAACCTCCGTATTGGCATCTAAAAATTTAGCAGTCAACGCTTCTTTTAATTGAGTTGTAGAAGCATCTTCAACACTAACTACATAACTCCATCCACCTTTGAAATCAACTCCTGTTGAGACCCCCTTGGTGACAAGCGATCCAATACCTCCAATGATAATGATTGACGAGATAATGTAAAATGTTTTACGCTTGCCTATGAAATTCCAATTGATGGTATTTAGTTTTTGTCCAATCGATTTAGAAAAAGAGGAATAGAATGAAGTTTCTTTTCCTTTTTTAAGATCGTTATCGATAAGTAATCGAGTTAAGAATATAGATGTAAATAAGGATGATAATATACCTATTACCAATATAACGGCAAATCCCATCACAGGACCCTTACCTAGTACCCATAAGATAACACCTGCAATTACAGTTGTAATGTTTGCATCAATAATGGATGAATAAGCTCCAGAATAACCATCTTTAATAGCCATCTTAAAAGATTTCCCAGCCTGTAATTCCTCTCGAATACGTTCAAATATTAAAACGTTAGCATCCACTGCCATACCAATAGTTAGTACAAGTCCAGCCATTCCAGGTAGTGTAAGAGCCGCATGTAATCCAGCTAATACACCTATAATAAACACAAGGTTTACTAATAACGCTATATCTGCATATAAACCTGCTTTGCCGTAATAAATAATCATAAAAAAGATGACCAATAAAAACCCAACAGCAAGTGAAATAAGGCCTGCGTTGACAGCTCTAGCTCCTAGCGTAGGACCAACTGTAGTCTCTCCCGTAATTTTAGCAGGAGCAGGTAACTTACCTGCCTTAAGGATGTTAGCTAAGTCAGTGGCTTCATCTAACTCATAATTTCCAGTAATTACTGAGCTTCCATTGGGTATTTCACCCTGAACAGTTGGAGCACTATAGACTTGATCGTCCAATACTACAGCTATACACTCTTTGGGACTGGTAGATGAGGCCTCTTTAGTTATTCTTCTCCATACAGATGTACCTTCTTGATTCATCTGCATACTTACTGCAAGATTGAGATCATCCTGACGAGTTGGTCGTGCGTCAGTGATAACATCACCAGCTAAAGCTGGCTGACCACCTCTACCACTTTTCAAAGCATATAAAGCTATAAAATCCTTACCCTCTATCTTGATAGGCTTAAAACCAAATTTGAAATACAAATTAGACGGCAATGCAGCTAGTACATCTTTTCTTGCAAAATATCTTTTAAAATCCTCAACATCATTTACATCAATATACCCAATCTCAGCAGACTGTGCCCAATTTTTCCCTTCGTTAGCTACATTGGGAACTAATTTACTTAGAACTGGATTTTCTCGTTGGATTTCTTCTCGAGATTTCTGCACAGAATCATTTCCTGCTGAATCCGATGATGCTAATAAATCGTCACTAAATAAATCACCGTCTTTGCTAGATGATGTATCTTTAGAAGGTTGTTCGCCTTCTTTTTCAGCTACTTCATTCTCAGTTCCTAGATTATTAAGTTGATTCACTCCATATACAATCTTATTAACTTGCTCCAAGTACTCAAACCCTTTATAATTTGGGAAAACCTTCCAAAATTCAAGTTTTGCAGAACTCTGCAATAAATCTCTTACACGCTGTGGGTCATCAACACCTGGTAACTCAACCAATATTCTACCATTATCTAAACGTTGTACATTAGGCTGTGCTACTCCAAACTTATCTATACGCGTACTGATAATTTCAAATGCTCTACTTATGGCACTTTCACTTTCTCTCTTTAGGTAATCAAATACCTCCTCATTGGTTGAATTATATTCATTAGGTAACTCCGCTTTCAGTCCTTTACCATAAAAAATACCAACAATTTTACCATCAGGATTTTCTTTGTTGTAGTTTTTGGCAAGAAGATCAACAAAATTTTGCTGACCTAAGTACTCATTTTTGGATTTTTCAAATGCTGCTAGAAAAGCTTGATCTGATGTATTATTGGCCATGGCCTCAATTACTGCATGGGTCTCAACTTCTAGAGTAACATTCATACCACCTTGTAAATCAAGACCAAGATTAAGTTCATTTTCTTTGCATTCTTGGTAAGTGAATCCCAATCCAGGGAATACTTTCTCCTGTGACATTGAATCTAAATAACGGTGCTCAAAACTATCTTTTTGGACCGTTGAATTAGGATACATAGACGCAGCTTCTGATGCGGCAGATTTTTCTACAGAATTCGTTACGAATGTAAACGAAAGCTGGTAAGCACTCGCTAATAAAAGCAGTACAGTAATAAATTGGATAAATCCTTTATTGTTCATATTTATCTAGTTTCTATTAGATTTTTTCAAAAATTTCAAAGACGGCAAATTTAGTAGTAATAGTGGAACTTAGCAATTAAAGTTTAAGCTGAATTTAGACTTTTAAAAGAGTACATTTTAAGTTATAATATTCAAACTATCACTTCCCTAAATTTGGTAATTACATGCGTAAGACAATCATCAAAATTATCTGTATTCTGAATCACATAATCTGATTCCTCCTTGTGTGGCTTTAGAAATTGATCATAGGCAGGTTTAACATGATTATCCCATTGATACATTACTTCTTCATGGGTCATACCACGTTCTGTAGTATCCCTTTTAAGCCGTCTTTCTAGGGTAACATCCTCATCTGCATCAATATACAAACGATAATCATACAAGGCATTTAAACCTTTATCAGCAAATACGAAAAGTCCTTCCAGTAAAATAATCGGTGCAGGTTGATACGTAATCTGTTTTGGAAATACATCTGGATTGTTGAAGGTATATTCGACAATTTGAACTGGTTTTCCTTTGAGTAGTTTTCTAATGTCTTTTTTAATCCGTTTAAAATCAATACCTGTAGGATGATCAAAATTGACGATACCATTTTTATCTCTCAATTGTTCAGACAGTCCTTTGTAATAGTGATCTTGTGAAATAACACAAACTTGATTATCCCCAAACTCTTTGCTAATCTGACGAATAAAAGTAGTCTTCCCAGAAGCACTGCCACCAGCTAAACCAACTAAAAACGATGTGTTTTTTCTCACAACACGAAAGTAAATAATGTGAAAGTATGTTGAATCATATTTATCTTGTTTTTTGTTACCAATGTGATCATTTCACTAAAAACAGATGAAATGATCGAAAAATCCGATAAAACTTTGGAAACTATTTGTGTTTTTTAAGTTTCCAAATTTAATTTGCATTTTACTTTTGGACGAATCTTACAAAATATTAGAAGAGGCAAAACAACTTTTTATGCGAATTGGCATCAAAAGTGTTAGTATGGATGATATTGCTCAGATACTTCATATTAGTAAAAAGACAATTTATAAATGTTTTAAGGACAAGCAAGACTTAGTAAATCGAGTTATTGAAGAGAAAATAAATTTTGAGAAATCAACTTTAAAAAAGTATGCTAATAGCAATAAAAACGCCATACAACTGATGATTGATTTTAGTCGATATATCAGTCAGTCTAACAAAAACCTTAATCCTACCATGATTTATGATATGCAAAAATTTTATCCTGATCAATGGGCAAAAATGGAAGAATTCAGAACAGACTATTTTAAGGATACAGTAAAGAAAAATATAAAACATGGCATTAAATCTGGGCTTTTTCGCTCAGATATTAATGCAGAGATTATAGCTCTCATGTACATTACTTTAGTTAGTGGTATGGTTAAACAATTTACGTCTGCAGAAAACAATTATCAGTTTCAGACCATACATTTTCAAATGGTCAGCTATCACTTACACGGAATATGTACAGAACAGGGAAGAACATACTTAACACAACACATCAACGAAATAACAGACCAATCATGAAATATCTATTATCTCTAATTATTGTAGCTAACGGCCTAATTGGATTTTGCCAAAACTCTGAGATGCTATCTTTATCTCTTGATAATGCCAT
>MDSX01052940.1_pt1 | contig 44952 bp, 36 predicted proteins | sample 811141 | NCBI WGS metagenome assembly MDSX01 (sample SAMN05326642, study PRJNA326480) | marine metagenome | isolation source: seawater | place: Atlantic Ocean: South East | collected 2010 | reverse complement strand
TATATGATATTAAAAAAAGAGTGAATTTTTTAAATGATTTTTATGCCATCATAGATAATGTCTTTTTTTCTTGCTCGGAAGGCTGTTTAGTTTTTAATTTTGATTTTCTACAGTATTTACCAGTTGGAGTTGTAAATACTTTACAAATTTCATTTTTATTGTTTTTTATATTTTTATTACATTTAGCAATAGGTGTTTTTTTACATTTTTCCGCAAATGTCATTGGTTTCGAAGGTTTAGATTTGGGAACAGTTGTAGGCTTGGAAGCAGATTTATCCTTGGAAGGTTTATCTTTGGACGCAATTTTTAACTTACGTTCAACTTTTTGGTTATTTACAAAATTCTTATATTCTTTCATAATAGGCGAACATTCTTTTGTTGGTCTACCACGACCTTTATTTAAACATTTTTTATATTGAATCAGTTCAGAAAGGGGAACCGTTTCTAAAAACTTTTGTTTTCTTGTGTCCATTATTGTTTATATTAAAAAAGAAAAAAAACATATAATTAATAAATTACGATAACGAGAAAAATAATTTAAAGTTAAATTGATAACGATAATGTATCTTAAAAATGACACGATATAATATTGAAGAACTCAAAAATTCTGCTGTTACATATATGAAGACACAGAATAACCCTGTTACATATGAAACTGTTGCAAGAAAATTAGGTATTGAACGCAAAGTTATGAAATATATTTTCTTTTCACACAAAGACGTGTTTAAAGCACAGAGAAGATATATTTGCTCAAAACGTCATGTATATACACTATAATTTTTATTTAAATAAGTTATTTAAAATCAATCTATTTTTTTACATTTAATCAGTAATGAGTGAATTCATCGCAACTGTTGACGATATAAACAAATTCAAAGATATTTATAATACATTGAATGTATTATATCATAGATATGAATTAGACGCAATTAAAGATGTCATATACATCGATTCATCAAAGGGAGAATTGCTACCTTATTTGAAACTAAAATCACAAAATTGTAACTATCATAACTATTTAACACATTCTGAAACTATACTCAATAATCAATTATTCAAGAATTTTAACAATTCTACGTTAATTGATATTGGAAAGGACTCTGTATCACAAACAAGTATGATATATTGCAATAATGTAAATATAATTAATAAACTCCAAAGTAAACTGAACATCTTTGGCTATATTATTTATATTGGAACTATGAATGATAATACTCTACGAATTCCAGGTATCGAAAAAGTATATTTTGATGAATCGAATAAAATACATTTATTCAGAAGACACGAGACATTAAACACTGTCAACAAATCCAACGAGTTTAGTAGTTTATTACCTGTGAACAATAAATACGAATTAACAGTAACAAATAGTAATGTTGACATAGAAGTTAACATTTTTAAAGTTAATGATAACAAAATTAAATTGACTATGATTAGATTTGATGATGAAAAATTATATGAAGATGATGTAAATATTAAATTATATGATGTAGATGTTCCATATAAATATGATATTTTAACTGTTAAATTTAACAATACAACTATTCATGTAAGTGAACATATTGTGAATGTTAAAATTAGTGTTGATTCATTAATTGATCAAAAAACCGAAATACCAAAGATTATATGTCAAACGATGGATACTGATGTTTTGGGGGAGATTCATATTCGAACTGTTCATAATCTTAAATATAAGAATCCTGAATATAAATATTCTTTTTATGATGCCGTCGCTAGAAGGAATTTCATAAAATCAAACTTCGATAATGTTGTTCTTGAAACATATGATGGTTTCGTGAGTGGAGCTTTCAAGGCGGATATTTTTCGCTATTGTTGGTTATACTTGAATGGAGGATTTTACGTTGATTGTAAAATGATCAATAGAAAATCATTCAGACAATTTATAACTAAAGAACAAGAACACTTTATATGCAATGATAGGATTCCAAATGCGTATCAAAATTGTGTTATTGGGGTTAAACCCAAAGATAGTAATATACTTAAATGCATATATGAATGTGTATCAAGGTTTGAAAATAAAATAAATCATCGTGTATCTTTTGGAAGCCTATATCATACCGGTCCATATCTCTTTTATACATGTATGAAAGAATACAAATCAAGTGCCATCTTCAAATCTCCTTTTGATAATGATAGAAATTATAAAGAAAGTCTCATTGTTTCCAGCACAGATGCGGATGATAATAGTGTATTATTTAATGTATGGTTCAAAGGATATTACAACAAATACAAAAGTATACACAAGAAACCTATTTGGTCTGAACAATGGGCTAAAAATGAAATATACTTTAGTGATAGATGTACGATAGATGGAATGTCTAATTACTATATATATGTCTACCCTAATCAATTACAAAAAGATGAACTTGAACAAATCAACTTTAAACTCGTAAATAAAGAAATCAGTAATAATATTAATGATGGTCTTAAATGTAAATTAATTGATGATATAAACGATATCGAAAACATGATTGTGGTAAATAAAAAATAATGTGAGGTAAATGTAATAATGGAGACCAGTGCTTTAAAAAAATACTATAATTCAGTAGTAAGGATATTGTCATACAATAGTGTGTTTGATTATGAAAATCCGTTTAACAAAGGCAAAACAAATAAATCATCTGGTTCGGGATTTTTCATCGATAAACAAGGGCATATATTAACATGCTCTCATTGTATCGAAGACACTACTAAAGTTACTATCAATATTCCTAATGAAGGTCAAAAAGAGTATGATGCTGAAGTATTAGGATTTTGTCCTTACTTTGATATTGCTATGTTGAAAATAAAAGATTACAAAGTAAAAAATTATTTAAAGTTACATAACAACAATGTTAAAGTAAATCCCGGAGATGAGAGTTATGCTATTGGTTTTCCTTTAGGACAAGAAAACATGAAAATCACAAAAGGTGTGATAAGTGGTCAACAAGATAACTATTATCAAACTGACACTCCTATCAATCCTGGTAACTCCGGAGGACCACTTATATACAAAGGTAAAGTATTAGGTATAAATGCGGCTGGTATTTCAGCTATGTTTGTTGATAATATCGGTTTTGCAGTTCCTATATATAGAGCTAGATTGATTGCTGATGAATTAAAAAAACCCAAAAACATAATATCATATCCACACGAATTCTGTGATTATCAAAAATCAAATGAAGAATTTAAAAAATGTCTTAAAACAAAATGCAATGGTGGTATCATAGTAAATAAAATATATGACGATTCACTTTTAAAAAAAACAAAATTAGAAGAAGGAGATATGCTTTGTAAAATTAATGGAATACAAATAGACTACTTTGCAAATATGAACAAAAGATGGATGGGTCAAAGAATGAATATTGAAAACATGTTAACAAATATTAAGCTTAATTCTAAAGTCAATATTGAATTTTGGAAAAATGGTAAGATGATAAAAGATAGTTTCAAACTAGAACAACATAGACAAAAAATAAGTGAGATATATCCAAATTATGAAAAAGTAGATTATCTAGTTTATGCTGGAATAGTTTTCATGAACCTAAGTCTCAATCATTTTAAGCATGGTTTGAAAACTCGAGATAACACAAAATACTTAGAGCATCCAAAAAATAGAACACAAAATAAAGTTGTCATCACAAATATTTTACTTGAATCTTGTATATATCAGATGAAAATATTCAAAAAAGGAGACATTGTCAAATCTGTAAATGGTAAGAAAATTCACACCGTGGATGATATGCGAAAAGCTTTAAAGTCAAAAAGTGATTGTAAAGATTTCATAAAAATTCAAAATGAGAGTAATGAATTTGTTATCATTGATAAAAGTAAGATTGAAAAAAATAATAAATTAATTAAAGAGAAATATTTAGTGTGAGTATAATATCACTATCATTTATCATTTTAATCAATTTTACTAGCTAAATATTTATCATTAGCATTAATATCATTAATTAAGTTGTTTAATTGAATTTCATTATTTTTCCTATATTCTTTTAAACTGATTATTGAATTTTCGTTATCAATTACTTTGTTATATGTAAATAATATCATAGTGAATAAGATGAGTATACCAGTAAAGTTGATTATTGAAAAAAAGATAACAAAATTATTAGAGGTTTTTGGCGAATCCATATTTATTTAAATAAACTTATTTTTTATTATTTTCATACTGTGCTATTAAATCTTTGGCTAATTTATATTCCTCTTCTGTAACTGTATCATCAAATAATGACGCTGGTAATACAGTAAGTGAGCTTTTTTCATTGAATATTCCAAGAGCTAAGATTATAAATATGCTTGTACATGTCAATGACACGAAAAGATCTCTTGTAGCAACAAAGAACATACAAAATATAGTAATTCTTCTTATTATTGTTGATTTTAAAAACATCTCATGACTTTTACTTATGTCCATAACTATATATTTTGAACCTAAGTTAAATAATATCATTGTTAATCCTAAGAAGAACTTATTTTGATTAGCAAATGATGAAACCTTTTCAAATTGTGCTTGAATACCTTTTGGCGATATCATTTTGGTTATATTTAATTAAGTGTAACTTTTAATTTTGACACCTATTTGAACAAATTGTTCCATTATAAAGATTAAAATTATTCCCGATAGTGTATATATTGATAAATCTAGAACTTGTCTATTAATATCTGTCGTACTATCATTACTATTAATGTTTCTTTTAGGTAACGGAGCAATTTCGTTTTCTATTTCTTCATCTATATATTTATTGATATTCGCCCTTCTTGACTCTTCATCTGTTTTAGTGTTTTGTGTAAGATAGTTGTCATCATCTTCATCGTATATTTCTTCGTAGATATATTCAGATGATTTTGGAGAATTTTGTAAATAAGTTTCTTCTTCAATTTCATCTTGGTCTTCTTTTTCGAAAACTTTTTTTGATGATGAATTATGATCTTGAATGTAGTCCATTGGATCCTCGGTATAGTATGTGTTCATGTCTGGGTTTATTGATACACGTTTCTTAGATTTAGGTCTAAAATATTCTTGATGACCATTGATGGGTCTATTTGTTCTGGAATGTGTTCGAGCATCAGAATATCCATGGTACTTTTCATATTCTTCGTTATCTTCATTCACGAGCATCATATTTTTTTGTTGTTTCAAATCTCTACTCGTGTTATTTCTGTATGGTTTTTGTTTAGGATGCTTTGTTCTAGCTTCATATAAATCACACTCGTGTTCTTTTGAAACACGCTTTTTAAATTTACCTGCTGTCCCCCAAGCTTCTTCTAGGGTACTATATTGTGTATTTATAACAGCCATTAATTAATTTAATTTACATTTAGAAATAAAAATAGATAAATTAAGCTTTTTTAGTCATCTACATTCAATGTAAACTTACCGTTAGATTTATTTGTCAGTAAATAGTTGTCATAATTTTCTAATTTATTGTTATTAGCTGTATTCTCCATATTGGTTTTATTTATGATCTTAGGATCCCAGCATATATATATAGTCTTTGGATATAAATAACGAATTACAAAACCATTACTCTTTAAACTATCAACTATATATGTTATACATTCTGTTATATTATATAACGGAATTCCTATGATTATTTCAGGGACTTCAAAAAAACAAGCATAATGATCCATACTTGCTGCTAACTTGATTTTTGCATGGCATTTCATAAGCACTTGTTCGAAATAATTCTTTTTATTTGCTTTCTTATCATTGATAGATTTATATAACTCAAAAATATTTAAGTGGTTCATAATTATTATTAATATATAAAAAATATGTTCTCAAACATTGTGCTATCTGGTGGTGGATTGGCAGCAATATCATATTTCGGTTGTTTAAAATACATATATGAGAACAAAGAGTTGAATAAAAACATAGTAAATATTCTTGGTGTGTCATCTGGATCAATATTTGCACTGTTCTTACTACTAAATATATCTATAGATGAATGTGAAAAATGGTTACATGATATAAAGACAATGAATATTAATAATATATCTTTCAAAAGTATAATCAAACTTAAAACAAGTTTTGGATTAGATGACAGTTCTTGTGTATTGGACATAGTCAAAAGAATTCTAGATATCAAAAATATACATCACTCAATAACATTTAGAGAATTATCAAAACTAACTGGGAAAAACTTCATTGTATGTGCTGCTAACATATCTAGACATGAATTATTTTACTTTAATATTGATAACACACCAAATGTTATGATTCTTGATGCAATTAAAGCTAGCACATCAATTCCTGTTATATTCACTCCATATACATACAATGATGAATATCTAGTGGACGCTTTCATATATGATAATTTTCCTCTACATTACTTCAATAATTCAATAGAACATTCATTTGGTATTAATTTAAATGTTCCTGATAATAAAAATAAAGATATCATAAGTTTTATAAAGTCCCTTCTGAATTCAATTATCAATTACAATTCAATTAAAAAACATCACAACGAATGCATTATTAATACAAGTGGTAATGGATTCGATATTAAAAAAATGCGCTTCATTCTCGATGAATCTAATATACAAGAACAATCTAATATTGGTTATAATACACTCAAAGATTTCATAGATAATAAAATTAGAAATTTTCAACAAAATTTACAATTTGATCAGTAGTTCTGTCACCTTCATACTTTTTGAATTCATTTCCTTTAAATATTATTAATGTAGGGAAAGAGTTTATCTCATATTTGTTAATAAATTCACCATTTTGTTCATCATCAACATTGATAGCCGTTGTAGTTATGTTTCTACTTTTGCATTCTTGCTCAACTTTTGACCATTCTGGTTTGAATCTTGTGCAATGACCACACCAATCAGCATACACAAATACTATTTTTTTCTCCTCTGAGAACTTTTCGGTTCTATTATAATTTATGTATGCTTTGTATACAATAAAAAGAACAATGAAAACAACACCACCTAAAAGGAATTTATTCATTTTTATTTATTGAACAATATAATAATTTATGTCTGGATTGTTAATTTTAGGTAATTTATTATTGATATCATGATAGTCAATCATAAAAACATTAGTTAATTTATCGATATCTGTTTGAGATAAAAGCTTTTCAATATTATTGAAGTCTATATAATCTATCATCAATATTCGTTTAACATCGTTTTTAAAACTATTAACTTTGTGGATACTACAAATAGGATAATCATCTGTTTCTAACTCTTTAAATAACTTATTAAAAATTTCATTATCATGACATACAATTAGTGCTTTATGAATCGACTCTTGTGAATAAATATTATCTATTTGTATTTTGTATGAATGCATGTTATCCCATTAAATAAATCAACTTAAATATATTTAAATAGATTATATATGTCTTTATACATGATAGATATCATTAATTTTTCTAGGGACGAGTTCTTAAAATTAAAAAAAAATTATGATGATAAAAAAATCAAAAGTGTATTACAAAATATAGTTGATACACACGAATGCTTTAACCATAGTTACAAATATGTTCCGTTGAATGATGAGAACTATCAACAAAAACTATATAACTATCAAAAAAAAACTAAAAACTTATTTAACATTGAAACTAATGAGAAACAAGTTTATTCATTATTTAACAAATTGTCAAAGTCAAATTATACAAGAATAAAATCTAAAATCGTAATGACATTAGAAAATGATAAGATTGATTATGTTTTATTCATCAATAAATTATTAAAATATACAGAATCCTCGCAATTATATACCAAACTCATTTGTGATATTATAGATGACATTAAAGATAAAAACCCGGATTTCTATGAAACACTTACATGTAATGTCTTTGATACGTATATTACAGAATATATGAATATATATTCGTTTTCTAAAAATATTGAATTCTTAAGTAACTTCAATTATGAAGATTATGATCAATTCTGTCAATACAATAAAAATGTTACTAAAGGTTTTAATATGCTACACACGATAATAACATTATCAAATGTCACTAAACACGACATTGAAACCATAGTAAAAAACATATATACTTTACATATTAATAATTTACAAAAACTATTTGATACTGAATACTCTTATAAACACATTGTTATGTATGAAATTTTTACACATATAGAATACTTGCTAAAAAATAAGAGCACTTCGACCTATATTGTTAATATTGATGAATTAAAAACAATAAGTTCGTATATACGAAACAATATCAATAATAACAAATTAAAATTCAAAATTCAAGATATTACAGATTTCTTGAACGAAACATATTATTGAACAAATTTTTTCTGATAATTAATTGAAAAATATATAAAAAAATGATGAACAATATTATATCAACAAACTATAAACATTAATCATGTCATCAGAATCTCAACAACTGAAAGAATTGATCATTAACAATCTCAAAATTGTTTCGAAAGATGAACCAGGCTTTAAGAAAAAATTTTACAATCAAGCTATTAAGGCTCTCCAAGATATGGAACCAGATGATATAATGAATAAAAATAAATTTGATGATATAAAAGGAATTGGTAAAAAAATTAATGAAAAGATCATCGAAATAAAAAAAAATAGAACCAATTTACAAAAAGTAGACACAATAATTGAAGAAAAAAAGAACACATTCGATCTTACAACTATATACGGTATTGGACTGAAGTTGAAAGAAAAAATTCACAAAGATTATGGTAAAATAAAAGATTTGAAACAATTGCAAGATTTAGATGATAAACATGGATTTTTGAATGAAAAACATAAAATTGGTATCAAATATTATGATGATTTACAACTACGAATTCCTCGTTGGGAAATGGATGGACATAATGATTTTATCAATGATGTGATTAAATTAAATAAATTTAATATTACATATGATATCACAGGAAGTTACAGAAGACAACATAAAGATAGTGGAGACATTGATATACTTGTAACTTCTGATGGACCAAATTATATTGAAAAGTACAAAGAGTTTGTTACGTGTCTTAAATGTATTGATTATATTAGCGATGATTTGGCATTTGGAGACAATAAATTTATGGGCGTATGTAAATTACCAGGTTGTGATAAATATCGTAGACTTGATATAATTGTTACTAAACCAGAACAATATTACTTTGAAGTGCTTTACTTCACCGGAAGCGATGATTTCAATAAAGAAATGCGCAGTGAAGCACTCAAACAAGGTTACTCACTTAGTCAGTATAACTTTACACATGTCGAAACTGGGAAAAATGTTGATAAAAAGTTCAATTCTGAACAAGATATCTTTAGGTTTTTAGGATTCAAATATGTTGCACCTAAAGATAGAAAAAGTGGTGCTCTTGTAAAAGCGTGAAACTATCTAAAAATAAGAAATCTTATAATATATACCTAAATAATGCTTGCTAAAAATATGTCATATACTTTTTTATATAGATCTCCTAGAATGTATCAACACAAAAGATTCAAATCACAAACCAAACGTGTATCAGGAAATAGATATAAAAGACATGTTGTTGTATGTTCTAATGAAGAAATTATAAACGAAGAAGAAATAAAAGAAAAAATAGATAAAAATAATACTGATTTTACTACATTTGTAAAAAAAATAGAACATAATAAAGTAAAAGATGTTTATATAGAACCACCATCTAATACTTTAATATATAGTGAAGTTAATGGCGGTATAGTTATTTATGATAAAACCAATATTGTAATGACAGAAAAATTAATGGAAAATATGATAGATCATAATGTCAAAATCCATATAGAAAGTAATACGGTTGATAGTACTAACAATTTTTTTAGTATGTTATTTCCACTTGTATTTTTTTCATTCTTTTATGTTTTATTTTCACGAATTTTAATGAACAATGGAAGCAATCCAATGTTGGGAAATAACAATAGTTTTGAATTTAAAGAAGATATTGAAACTGATGTAACATTTGAAGATATTGCAGGTATTGATGAAATTATTTACGAAGTTAATGAATACGTTGACTTTCTAAAAAACCCAAATAAATACAAATTAGCAGGTGCAAACATTCCCGCTGGTTGCCTTCTTTATGGAGAACCAGGAACTGGTAAAACTATGATTGCTAAAGCAATTGCAGGCGAAGCAGGAGTTCCTTTCTTGTCTTGTTCCGCTTCTCAATTTATTGAACTTTTTGTTGGTCTAGGTGCTTCTCGTATTCGAAAGCTTTTTGAAAATGCTAGGAAAAATACCCCTTGTATTTTATTCATAGATGAAATCGATGCCATTGGTAAAAAACGTGGAAATAGTTCTATAGCTGGTGGAAATGATGAGAGAGAACAAACTCTCAATCAACTGCTCACAGAAATGGACGGATTCTCTACAAACGACGGTGTCGTTGTCATTGCCGCTACGAATCGTTTAGATTCACTTGACAATGCTCTCATACGTCCAGGAAGATTCGATAGAAAAATTAAAGTTCCATTGCCAAATATTGAAGCTAGACGCAAGATTGCATCCGTTTATATGAAAGATAGACCATTTTCAGATGATGTAGATGATATAATGATAGCAACAAAAACAATAGGTTGTTCCGGTGCAGAAATAAAAAATATTATTAATGAAGCAGCGATTTCATCTGTTAGAAATCAAAATTCAACAATTCAACCAGATGATATTACTTATGCAGTAGAAAAAGTCAGTATAGGGCTATCGAGAAATATTACATATAGTGATGAACAAAAAAGAAGAATTGCTATTCATGAATTAGGACATGCATTTATCGGTGCTACAATGACAGATTTTGATAATATAGATAAAATCAGTATTCTTCCAATTGGTGATGCAGGTGGTGTAACAACATTCATTCCAGATGAAAGTACACTTAATCTATACACATTTGAATATCTCATCAATAAAATTAAAGTTGCGTTAGGTGGTCATGCATGCGAAGAACTTTTCTACGGAGAATCAAAAGTAAGCACTGGTGCAATTTCTGATTTTCAACAAGTAACAAATATAGCTTATAGTTTAATAAGAGATTATGGATTCTCAAAAAAAATTGGTAAATTATCAATCAATGATAAAATTATAAGTCAAGAGACAAAATATAATATCGACAAAGAAGTAAAGATTCTTGTAGAAAAGTGCTATGAAGAAGTCTATAAAACTCTTACAAATAATAAAGAAAAAATCAATTCAATAATTGATGTTTTAATTGAAAAAGAAACACTGAATGAAAAAGAATTTAATAAACTAATAATATAATATACATACTAATAAATTAATAAGCATTTAATCATATTTTTTATATCATATAACAATTTGCGGTTGTGCAACTTGTAATACCATCAACAAAAGGTTCATTAGTATCATCATCAGATACATTGGATTCTACATCAGAATCATCATCATTTAATTGAGTGTTTTCTATAGGAGGATATGGTGGTGGTTTAGTTACTTGTGGTGATTCTGTGTCGGGTGTTGTTGTGGGTGTTGTTGTAGGCGTGGGTGTTGTTGTAGGCGTGGGCGTTGTAGGCGTGGGCGTTGTTGTAGGCGTGGGCGTTGTTGTAGGAGTGGGCGTTGTTGTAGGAGCGGGCGTTGTTGTAGGTGTGGGCGTTGTTGTAGGTGTTGTTGTAGGTGTTGTTGTAGGTGTTGTTGTAGGTGTTGTTGTAGGTGTTGTTGTAGGTTTAGTATTTGATGATTCTTCATTTTGTTGCATTTTCTTCTCATTATTTATTTGTACTTCTAATACAACTAATTTGTCTAAAACAGTATTCATTCTATTTTGGTATTCAGTTTCATTATTCATGAGTAATGTTCTTAATTCATTAAGAATGGTCATACTAGTAGTTTCTTCTTCGAAACCCTCCACATTTTTTTTAGGTTTTAATATTTTTTTGAATAGCATTCTGAATAAAGTAATAGATAAGATCAAGGCTATAAATACAGGTAAATAAAATTTGACTTTATCTAATATAAGCTTCATTTATTTATATAAAAATAAAATTTAATTTAGTAAAATTGTTCTAAATATTATTTCAAGAAGAATTATTCTCATTTGTACTGTCAGCAGTGTTTGTGCTATTTGTAATATTTGAGAAAATTCTATTAACTTCGTTGACTCTAACTCTTGATATATCATTGACTGAATTATTACTACTGTTAGTTTTGGTTATAAAAATTAAGGCTATGATGACTATTATTACAAGTAAAGCGATTACACCCCCTACTATATAAATATCCATTTATTTTAATAAATATTTTTTTTATACAGAATTGTTCTCATTAGTATCATCATCGGATTCATCTACATCCTTGAGTGCTTTGCGCACGAGCATTTGATCCACTAAATTTGAAAAAGAAGATATAATTGTTTTTGTATCATTATCTTCAAATTTTTCAACATAATGTTTTCTCATACACCATATAATTATACCAATTAATAATAGTAGTAATGATACTATTGATAATTTATACAATAATTTCATATTTATATATATGTATAAAATAATTATGGAAAAGGCACCTTATATATTATTAATTGATCTAGATGGAACAATACAAGGAGATATTACTCCACAACTCAAAGAATACGTTTTGCAAAAATTTCTTGGAGTAAAATTAAACAAAAAACTTCTAGGCATAGATTATAAAAAAGGTCTTTTACGACCACATTTTAAAGATTTTATGAATATGATAGATACACATTATAAAAATAAAGTTGAATTATTTGTTTATACCGCTTCAGAAAAGAAATGGGCCAATTACATTGTTCCTATAATAGAGTCTGTAACAAATGTTAAATTTAATAGACCTATATTTACAAGAGAACAATGTAACATGAACAACATGACTGAAAAAGTTAAAAGCATATCAATAGTCAAACCTGCTATAATAAAAACGTTAAAGAAACAATATAAATCTATCACAAACAATGATATCATAAATAAAATATATTTGATTGATAACAATTATGTTTTAAAAGAGTCAAATTTTCTAATAAAATGTCCAACATATGACAAGGCAGTATTTATCAACGTCTTACGTACATTAGATGATAATATCAAACAAAGTAAGTTTAAAGATATCTGTAAAGTTATACTGAACGATGATTGTAATAATAAATGGGAAATGATGCAACGAATCTATGATGATGCTTTCAAGAAATTTATATATTATGATGAAAAAAATAATGCATACAAGAATGATGAATTTTGGGAAAAAGTTAAATTCGTATTCGAAAATAATAAACAACATAATATGAAAGTAATAATAAATCACTTAAAAGATATTATTAAAATTACAGTGTAATATTAAATGGTAAAAATACTGGCATTCGATGTAGGTATCAAAAATCTTTCATATTGTCTCATTGAAGATGACTCAATTCTTGACTGGGATCTTATAAATCTTGTTGAAAATGAAAAAACCAAGAAAAATGACTTGCATGAATTATCTTCTATTCTATTTCACGTGTTAAAAGACAAATTTGAACATATTGATATCGATTATATTGTAATTGAAAATCAACCTGTGCTTAAAAATCCCACTATGAAATCTATCCAAATGCTCATTTATTCATACTTTGCCTATCTAAAACATATCGAAGAACGAGATACGATGGGTGTTAATTTCATTGGTGCAAGTACAAAAGTTAAACTAGCTGAAAAAATACTTAAAGAAAAAGGTATTGAAATGGATAAATGTTCCAGTAAATATCAGTATAATAAAAAAATCTCAATCAAATGCACATCAGAATTGTTGATCAATACTAATGAAGAATTACATGATTTTTTCGTTAGTCATAAAAAAAAAGATGACTTAGCTGATTGTTATCTATTGGCATTGGTTAAATTTAATAAAATATAGATAGATAATGAAAATTATTTAAAAGTATTCATTTATGTGAATACAAGCAAAGCACAAATGGACTTTACAGAAGACGATTTAACATTTTTTGTCAAAAATATTTGGACAGATGTTCTGTCATCAAATGATGGAGGTATGGGTGCACCAGATCTGTTTTCCCTTTGGTTTACATTGAATAAGTTTCAACCAAAAGTAGTCATCGAATCGGGTGTTTTCAACGGTATATCTACAAAACTCATTAGAAATGCATTACCAGATTGTAAAATTATTTGTCTTGATCCAAGAAATATACCAAATTCAGGTTATGTTGATCACAATAAAAATACAGTATATCACATAGGTGCAAATTTCATAGATTTTAAAAATTTAGATATCAGTGAATATAACCCTAATGATATTTTATGTTTCTTTGATTGTCATCAAAATGCATACATTAGATTAAAACAAGCTATTGCAAAAAATATTACTAAATTGTTTTTTAACGATAATTACCCTAAAAATTGTGGTTCTCATTTCACACTCGAACACTTGAAAAATAATGATGAAAGATTATACAGAGTGAATCCTGGCGAAAAAGAATCAATTGAAAAATTGATAAAGACATATCATATATTCCCTAACATTTATCCTGGTAAAATTTTAACTGGTGAAGGATATTTTGAATGCAAATCTTTTTACCCTACTGATAATGATATTGTATCATTTAAAATATTTAAACAAGAAAGAAACAGATATCGTTGGAATACATTCATAGAATGCAGTCATTAATTTTCAATTGTGAATCTATTTTCTACTCCGTGCGGTCTTTCAAGTTTTGGTTGATTACCGTATAATGTGTTATTACGTTTCATATCTTTCAGTGCAGATTTCATTAATTTTAATTTTGATAAATCTATTTTTTCCTTTTGAACCATTTTTGATTTTGAGTGTGAGTGTGAATTTTTATAAAACATTAGTTTTTTATTAAATCCTCCTGATTGTGTGTTATTATCAATTTTTTGTATGTCTATGTCATTTAAATTCGGAATATTTCTTTGAAATTCATTGACATTTAACAAAGATTTTTTTAACCATGGTGGAATAAATGGATTATTGAAATTTCTCATAAGTAAATTTTTTATAGAGTAAGCTAACTTATCATTTTTTGTTAATATATGATAAAACACGTTACCTAAGCACCAATAATCTTTTGAATATAACTTATAATTTTTTTCAAAATCATTACGAGATGTATTGGTTAAGTCATCATATTTGAAACTCTCGGGAACAATATATTCTTTCGTTCCACTATATAAAACATCATTTATTTGTTTTTGTTTTTCATTAACGTTTACAACAAATGATAAACCAAAATCACAGTATTTAATACCAAAATCTGGCATTATAAGTATATTTTCATCTTTTATATCATTATGTATTATTCCTTGATCATGTATATATTTCATACCTTTCAATAAATTATCCATTATAGCATACTCTTCAATAACTAACAATGTTTCTTTCTCTTCCAACAAAAATAGTCGCAAGTCTTTTTGTGCACATGGTAATATTATATAATTATCACTCAAATTACCATAAGAACATATATATTCAATAATGTTTCTATGACTTAATTTCATTAATATCGTAATTTCATTATGAACAATGTCTTCACTCTCAACATTAGAACGTTTCATTACATAAGTAACACTATTACATACAAATTTACTTACTTTACCAAATCCTCCTACACCTACTACTTCTTTGTTATGTGGGTTATGGATACAGTCTTTCATTTCACTTTCACATTCCTTACCGATATCTACAACTCCACCCAATTTTCTATTATTTTGATAGAGATTATTGTTCTTATATGTATACAGTTTTTTTTTCGAGAAAAAAGTAAATGTCTCATTCATTTGTTTATTAATCTATACACATGTTATTGTCCAGTGCTACCAAAACCACCACTACCTCTGTCTGTATCTTCGAGTCCATTGATACAATCCACAACTTTTGGATTTTCAATTTTTTTTACAATTAATTGTGCAACTCTATCACCTTGTTTAAACGTAAGTGTTTCACTTGTCATATTAAACAGAAGAATCTTCACTTCACCTGTATAGTTTCTATCAATCACACCTGCATTAACAAATACTCCTTTCATACTCATACTACTCCTAGGTGCAATTTGTCCATATGTTCCTTGGGGAACAGTGAAACAAATACCAGAACTTACAAGATATTTACTCCATGGTTCAATGGTAAAATCTTGATCCGATGATAAATCGAACCCTGCATCTTCATCGTGTTTTTTATAAGGAAGTTTAGCGGTATCTGTAAGTCTATGCACGTTAAGAAGTTTGAACTCGGTAGATTCAAGACAAGTCATAATGTAGATTATTATAGTATGATTAAATACTCATATTTAAATCAATTTTTATGCGTATTTTAAATCACTTAAAGTTTCTATTTAGAATTTAATTATAAATAATCGTTATGGAAAAAATATTCGAAATTCAAGATAACGAAAATGAATCAGAAAATGAACAAGAAATGCCCACAATGCCACGTAGTAGTGGTCATTTTGTTTCCCCGAACTTAGATGTTAATGATTTTGGAATTGAAATGCTTATGAATGATAAATCCAAAAAAAATCATGATGAACTCTCCGCCGCAAGTGAAGAAAGTAAGTTATTCGACTCCGAAGATGATGATGAGGAAAAATCTGAAGAAGATGAACAAAGTGATCATAATAATAACAATTCTTATAAAGGATATAATCATGCTAACAATGGTGGTGGTAGCGGTTTTGGATATTCTTATCGCGATCCCCACGCAGAGAAAAAAGAAAAAGCTGAAATGCTTTATCAATTTGATAGATTAGAAAAGAAAGGATTCAAACTTCCTAGAAAATTCACTATGGAATCATCACTTGATGAGATGAAAAGTGAATTCGAAAGATTAAAGAAGGATAAAGAAGTAGACAATAGTGTTAGTTTTCAAAGAAAAATGCTTGTTGCGGCAGTGACTGGTGTAGAATTTTTGAATAACAAATTTGATCCATTTGATGTTAAACTTGATGGTTGGTCTGAAAGTATCAATGATAACCTTGGTGAATATGATGATATTTTCGAAGAACTTCATGAAAAATACAAATCCAAATCTAAGATGGCTCCTGAATTGCGACTCATTATGGCACTTGCTGGAAGTGGATTTATGTTTCATCTCACCAACACTATGTTCAAATCCAATCTTCCCGGATTTGACCAGGTGATGAAACAAAATCCAGATCTCATGAAACAATTCGCTTCTGCCACTGCAAACACTATGTCTCAAAACGATAATACTGGTATGGCTGGAATGTTTTCCAATATGTTCAAAGGTGCTGGAAACTCCCCTCCACCACAAGAACCTCGTAAAACTCAAATGAAAGGACCATCTAATTTAGATGATATCTTAAAAAACATCGAAAATGATGATAGATTGGATGGTATGAGTTCTGTAAGTCAATCAGAACTATCAGAAATGACTGATACTCGTAGTGTAGGAGGACGACGAAGAAGCAAAAAAACACTTAATATATAAATTATTATTTTAACTGATCATTCTCAATAATAATTTAAAAAATGATCCGTATTTTCAAATATATCTAAAACAAAAACATTATCAAACATTTACACAATTAAAAAATTATGATTTGGTCTAATCATTTGACATGCCGTGCCATAAAAAAAGATGGTAATCGTTGCAAGTATTTTTGTGGTGATAATTTTGTGTGTGGTATACATGCTCATAAAGCTGAATCTTTGCAGTGTTCTATTTGTCATGAAGATATGATTCGTTCACAATCAATAACTACTGATTGTAATCATACTTTTCATATTGAATGCTACGAAGAATGGAGAAATCAGAGTAATGGAAATTCTTGTCCACTATGTAGAGAGAAAATACCAAAGTTGGATAGACAAGAAATTGAATCACTTACAAATACTTTCCGTGAACATTCAATCAAATATTATAAAGATGTTGAAGACCTTTTTAAGGCTTTCGAATTGTTAGAAGATTTTGATAAAATTGATAATATGAGAATTTTACTCATAAAAAATAATTTTAATATGATAGAATTGATTAATGATAAATTAAGGATGAAACCTTGTAGAAATGATGCAATTTTTATCAAAGCAATGAGTGATCATCTTTACAAATTAAATGATATATTCCTTTAAAAAATCTTATGATAGTTTGAACTACAAGAAGTGTTATAAATATGATATTATACTTTTTTAAATTCTGAATCAAAATCATACAAAAATGTTCCAAAATATTTATGGTATAATGTCCATTCATTTGGACCAATCATTGAACAATAAATTACTCCATTTTCTCTTTCATAGAAATGATAGATATGTCCCATTACTTTTGAAAAACTGCATTCAGCTTTATGTAATTTCTTATTTAGTTCTGAAATTAATAGTATATTTTTAGCCGAGTTTTGTAAATATTCAATTTGTTCTGCAATCATTTGTAATTTAGATATTGTTGTAGTATTATAACGTTTTAATTCTTCATATTTGTCATTATCTAATTTTACAATTGATAAAGATTTCATTAATCTATTTACATTATCTTTATCAAGAGATGTCAGAGCCATTTATCTATAAGATTATTTTGTATATTGAAATGAAACACAAAAATAAAAATATTTGATAAATGTTTTTATTATATTCATGATTTTTTATGCACTACACATTACACATTCTTCATCTTCTTTATCTTGGAAATTACTCTTTGTTTTACTAGCATCAATCGAAAATTGCTGAATTTTAGCTTTGGCTTTTGTTCGAAGATAATACATACCTGTCTTCAAACCTTTCTTCCAAGCATAAAAGTGCATATTTGTCAGTTTTTTGTATGTAGCATCTTCCATAAATAGATTCATACTTTGTGATTGATCAATATAAGCACCTCTATCTGCTGCTTGATTTATAATATGTTTTTGACTAATTTCCCAAACTGTTTTGTATTTAAGTTTAATGTCATCCGGAATCTTATCAATAGATTGCACACTTCCATTATTAACAATAAGCTTATCCTTCATGTTTTTATTCCAAAGATTATGAGCTTTCAAATCTTTCACTAAATTCTTATTAACTACAATGAATTCACCAGCAAGTGTTCGGCGCTTATAAATGTTTGCAGTAATTGGCTCGAAGGCTTCTGTGAAACCCATGATTTGTGCAGTTGAAGCAGTTGGCATAGGTGCAAGCAAAAGACTGTTTCTCACACCATATTTGTCAATTTCGCTTTTCAAATAATCCCAATCATGAATATCTTCTGGAGTTACATTCCACAAATCATATTGCAACTTTCCTTCACTGATCGGTGACCCTTCATATGTGGCATATGCACCTAAGAATGTGGTTAGTGTTGATTTTTCATACTCATTCATTAGATCATCAACATTTTCAGATTCTGACCTTTCTTTGGCAAGTTCCATTGAAGCTTCGAGTGCACCATAATAAATCGTCGCAAATACCTTTTTGTTAATATCAGCGGCTTCTGGTGATTCAAATGCATTTCCAAGTTGAATATACAAATCAGCCAATCCTTGAACACCAATTCCAATAGGTCTATGACGGAAATTACTTTTACTAGCTTTTTCATTAGGATAAAAGTTTCTATCAATAATCTTGTTAAGATTTCTAGTCACAATTTTAACCTTTTCTTTCATGAGATTGTAATCGATATATTGCTCATTTTTATCATTGGTTTTCAAATAAGAGGGTAGACAAATGCTCGCAAGATTACATACGGCAATTTCATCTGGGGCTGTGTATTCCATGATTTCAGTGCAGTTGCCTGTTAGAATGCCATTGAAAATACCCTTGTGCTTCAATGGCTCATTAAAGCAATATGTATCGTCATATTCTTCAAAATCATCGACAGATACAATAGAATTACCCACAATAACTTCGTCATTTTCTCCTGTGAATTTCGGTACACGGTAATCAATAATACACATTCCTTCTTTGAGATTTTGTGCTTCAACCATAATTTCTTCTTTATTTTTTTCATTTTCATAGACATAGAATTTGTGATAAGGAGTGCATCGTAATGTTTGTCCTCTACTTGTCTTGATTGTAAGAAGTTTTTGATTTTGTCCAGTTTGCTTAACAATGACAGGAGAAAATACATCTCCATTGAATACTTCAACGTCTTGATCTTTCAATTCAGATATAACTTTATAACCTTCTGATGTTAGAATTTTTGTTTCAGGAGCAACACACAAATTACTTGATTTAACAATCCCCAAGTTCTTATGATTGGATTTGCGGTTCACAGAATCTTTGTAGAGAATATACGGTGTCCCCGTTTCAATCTGCGATTCAAGAATTTTGAACCATAGATCTTGGGCATTCACTTGCTTGAGATATTTTCCCTCAGATTCATACTTGGTATAAAGCTTTGTAAAGTTCTTTTGATCTTCTTCATCATAAACATCACTCAAACCTTTACATTGGTCGGGACACATGAGTGACCACTTACCATTTTCTTCCACACGTTGCATGAAGAGATCTGGAATCCATAAAGCATAGAACAAGTCTCGTGCACGTTCTTCTTCATTACCATGATTCTTCTTCATATCGAGAAATGAATAAATATCTCCATGCCATGGTTCAAGATAAATCGCAATACTACCATTTCGCTTACCCGCTTGATTGATATGACGAGCAGTGTTATTGAAAACTCTCAACATTGGAATGATACCACTTGAAACACCATTTGTTCCTCTGATAAGACTGCCATTAGAACGGACGTTGTGAATATGCAATCCAATACCACCAGCATATTTAGAAATCATTGCACAATCATGAAGTGTATTATACATCCCGTCGACTGAATCTGACTCCATATGAATCAGGAAACAATTTTCAGCAATTAAACCTGCAACAGAATAAGAATGATCATCTTTGACTCCTAGTGTATAAACATATGTTGGCAAGTTTTCTGTGATTTTAATTTTGTCGTTAATTCGTAGAAAGATATTTCCATCAATTTCCATTGTTGTGTTAACACGTTCATTTTTTTCAAGACGTGAATCTTCATAATATTTTTTCACCCATTTCATTATTTCAGGAATCCATGGAATAGACATACGACCAATTTTTTGATCACAAGAAGATTTGTTCATTATAGTCATCGATGTATCCAAACCAACTGATCGAGTCACGTGAAACAGAGATTGAATCAACTCTTGATTTGTCAGTTGCAACGTAATACCTCCATTCAAAGTACAACAACCATCTGTACTGATAAATCCTCCTGTCAATGCTACTACCATTTCTCGACTCCATGAGTAAATATTTTTCATTAGATATTTTCCATGCGAATAACGACCACATAGAATATTAAATGCATTTCCAATAGCTGAATTATTAAAGCTAATGCTTACACAGTTCTGTTTTTTAGCCTTATGAACAGAAGCATGTACTCCTAGATATTTCTCACCAATTCTTGTGATTTCATTGATACTTTCAGTATTATTTGAATTTTGAGCAAATGCAATACCTCTATATGTTGCAACACGATTCCCTTTTGGAGAAGATCTACCATGTAGGATACAACCATCGCCATACCAAGCACCCAAGAACCACGCAAAATTTTCATCGACAGTAATATATCTTTCAAACCATTCCCCATTGATTGTCACTCCATTGGGACGATAATCACTTGCATAATGAGTATTACGGCGCATTTTATTCTTATCAAATTCAAATGAATATGTCCAATGTGCAACTTCACATACATCTTTCAGAATTTGATACATATCAATTTGTTCATAAACTGTTTTAGTATTTGACTTTGGAATAGAAATCCAGTCACCTACTCGGAGATTTTCAATACTATTCCACTGAGGAGATTCTTTCCATCCTAATTGTTCTTTTGTAATAGACCAGAAACGATGATTACCAGTCACATCAAAGGAAGGTGTCTTGTACATTTTAATATTATAAAGTTGACGATTGTCCAATAGATTTTTATGTGTTTGAATGACTGGTTTAACTGAACCAGTATGCGTAATAACACTATCACCAATACACACTTCTTCAATTGGAACAATCCCACGATTGGTTGTAAATACAAGAGTCCCTGCTACAAAGCAACTCGAACCCTGTTGTCGCTTTGTTCCAAAGTTAAACAATGTAGGTGTAGCATGCACAAAATATTTCTCTGAAAGACAGTTGTATGTTTCAATAACTTTATCAATGTTATTTCCATGAATACCAATCGATACCCTCATGAATAGATCCTGGGGACGTTCAATCGTTTTATCGCCAATTCCCAATAGATAAGATTTTTCAAGTGTTTTAAATCCAAAATAATCGAATGAATAATCACGATCATATTGAATTTTTTTATCAAAAACTTCTTTATTATGTTGAACAACATCGTATACTTCTTCACTTATCAATTTATTCACATTATTATTGTAAAGTTCTTCAATAGTATCACTAAATTTGTCATTAGTTTTTTTATGATGATTAGAAACAACAATACGCGAAGCTAATTTATCATAATCGGGATCATCTGCAATCATAGAACTGCAAATGTATGCAGCCAATTCATCAAGTTTATCAGTATTTACACCATCGAAAATTCTAGAACAAACTTTTTGTGCGATTTCATGATAATTCACAGTAATTCCTTTAGACATCTTTTCAAGCCTACGAAGAACTTTATCGAAGGATACGTTTTCTTTACGACCATCACGTTTGTAAACAAACATGTTTAGAACAATGATTATAAATATAATTTATATTTTTATGTTTAATTCATTTTTTCATCTGCATTTTCAAAAATGATTACTCATCCTCATTCTCTATTTTTTTCTTCAATTTTTTAGGTAATTCGCTTATATGAAATAAATAAGTGTTTATGCCATCATTTGACTTTACTACTGGGCAATAAAAATTATTTTCTTTTTGTTTCTTTCGATCATTAAGTATTACATAATAATCGCTATTTGCATTTATGAAATATAGTCCATCGATCAAAATACCACTCTCTCTACCAACAATTACAATATTAATATTCAAATATGCACTTAAAATTTCCAATTCCAATATAGATACATTATATTCTTCTGTGTTCATCATTTCTTCTATTTTAGTTTCAGTGAAACTTTCTAAATTTTTCTTTTTAGTATATGGATTCATTTTTAAAGTAGCTAATAGTTCTTCTTTATCCATTCTATATATCTTCGATACTTCTTTCTTAATTCTCAATTTTATTTTATCAATCGAAGTTCGTTTATTCAATAATTTACTTATTTCAACGAAATACGAATATAACCAATCTTCACTATATTTCTTAGGCACTAATGCATCCAATTTGTCTTTCAAACTCATAAATGCTGGGATCACTTTTGAAGGAACTATTTTTTCCATTGCATCTGATGAATTTAATATTTTATGCTTAATAACAACACTATCATGTGTTATCAATGACAAATTAATTTTTTTGGAGTTTATATTCAGATAATCAGAAAATGATTGAGTAAAATTGATGTAAGGGTTATTATTTCTAGAATAGAGTTCTAACAATTTATCACTTTCAACAGCATGGAGATCTAAAGAAATCATGTCATTATCATTAGATGATAAGTTAATCAAATAATTAATGTATTTTTTATTTAATCTTAACAAAGCATTCGCATCTATACGTCTTATGTTATATTCTTCTTGTAAAAATGCTATTTTGTCACTATCGTTCAAAGGATTTAATTCATGTCTCAAATAATATAACTGCTCTTGTAACGTATACTTAATCTTATCATCATCGAGTAATTTTTTAACAACGTGTAAATAATTGTTAGATTCATCATCGTTTTGATTTTGAAGTTCTATTAAACTCATTAAGGAAAATTCCTCAAATGGCCCTTTACTCAAATATATGAAGTCTATATTTTTGAATCCAAAATAATCATCGGTCAAAGTATATTCCACACCAAGAATATCATAAATATCTTTAATGTCGTTGTAGCTTTCTTTAGTTTTTAGTGAATTAACAGAATCTAAATAAATGAAATCTTTGACTTCATCATATGATACTGTATAATAGTCTCTAAAAGGTATGAAGACATTATTTGAAATAACAACACCACAACATCTAAAATTATTATCTATAACGTAATATTTAATATCATATCTAACTATTATCGATTGTTCGAGTTCACTATTGACATCGTCATTATTATTCTTGTTTTGTATGTCACTAATATTATTGAGGATAATTGTGTTAATTTCATTGTTGTAAGTAGTATTATTATCATCTAATTTAACTATGGGTTCAAAAATATTATCAAATAATTTTTTCATTTTGAATATGTAACCAAACTTTGTTCTAGAATCGCGTTTTTCGATTACATCATAATTTGTTGGAATAGTTATATATAATATGTTATCTTTAGAATTGAAGGTTATTAATAGTACTATTATATTATTAGGGTTAAACCAATTAAAATGTAATAAAGATGCTAGATCATCATATTCTTTTTGAATATCACTTTCCATGTATTTCATATAATTTGTGTAAGCATTAAACACTATATATTCTCTGATTAACTTCGGATTGTTTAAATCTTGTTTTAAAAGTTCATCCACATCTATGTTCATCATTTTTGTATAATATTTGCTTTCTCGTAACCAATTGAAAAAAGCGTTTTTATCATCTTTCAAGTTTGAACTTGGATCAAAAAAAGCTTTTACATTATATCCATTCTTAATAAAAATAAAATGTTCTGGTTTTAATTTCTTTTTAATGAGCTTCTTTAAATCTTCACCATTTTCAAGAAATGTATTAAATACTGTTTCCATCAAATTAGGATCATCTTGTTCCATGCCTTTACGAACAAAACATTTGGGGTTTTTAGTATTTGCAATACATTTTAAGTTATCATTCATCAATGTATGTAATTTCGTTGGAAGTGCAACATATCTGTCCATAGAGACTAATGTGTCATATTTATGTATGTATTTACTATCTTTTACTTCTTCTTTCATTGCTTTCTCACCACAACATGGTAGTAAATAATCCTTACCTTTAGGATGAGTTTGCTCTTTCAAAAAGTATGGCATACGTGGCGTTGATTGTTCATGTAATGTTATTACAGATTCTTTCATGGGACACCCCACTTTACTCATTTGCTCTTCAGTCAAACTTACTCTACTTATAGGACACCAATATCTGGGACAAATAAAGTAATTATTTTTTTTTAATGTTGGCGAACTTCCAGTATTCACATGAGTTGTATAAGAACCTTTATGATCAGCATCTATTTTATCAAGTTCAGATTTCGTAACAAGAACAGGTTGTTTTTCTGTTTGACAAGCTCTTGGATATGTTTTTAGTTTATTTTCAGAGCTATATGAAAATAGTTCTGGATCCTGATTATGTAAAACATCTAATATAAATTTTTTACGCCTCCTTTTCTTGAATTGAGCATCACTTTCACCATCCGCTTTAACATTATCGGTATCATTAACATCGATTGTTATTTTTTTATTAGCATTTTCTACTTTGTTCGTGGATTCCAACTCATCATCTCCAAATAGATCATCAGTATCCAGTTCTACTTCATCATCTCCAAATAAATCATCTGCATCCAACTCTACTTCATCATCTTCCATATCATCATTACCATTATCATTATCTATGTATCCGTCTTCACTTTTAGTATCTAAAATGTTTTTAGAAAGTAATTCCTCTGTAACTTTGTTATTGTCTGTAACTAAGTTTTTTAATTTATCTTCCATATCTTTAGAATTATTATCATTCAACAATGCGTAGATAATGAATTTAAATACAAGTTTCAAAGTTGATTCATACTTAATGTTGTTTATGTTTATCATGATATCCTCATCATTATGACTTAATTCAAGCATTACACCTGAATTATACATGGATTCTAAGATTTTATTATTGTAACTTTTACTATTACTATTTTCTAATTGCATTTTAGCATTCATATACTCATCTACAGCTTCTTCTTTTGTTTTATTGTAATTGCTCATAATTTTTTCTATTATTACATCTATGCTTTCTGATAAATTATCATTTACAAACAATGTTATATCATTTGATTCAATATAATTTGATGTAAGTTTAAATCTACACGATAATTGGCCACCCGTTCTCACCATATTGGAAAAAACATTCGGCACTCTAGTCAATTGTTTTTTGATTTTGTTAATAGAATTTAGTTTGTCTTTATTTCCGGAAATAAATATAGAATTTTTCATCATAAATTTATTCAAAACAATATTTGAGTTATTAAACAATGAATCATTTGATTTTGGAACATAAATTGTATCATTTATATCTTTTAAGAAAGTTAGTTTCTTTTGCATGAAAGATAAAACATCATCGATACTAATTTTATTAGTATTACTCAAATTCAAATACATATCATACAATCCATTATCTTTTAGAATTATAATAGCCAAATTCATTTCGTCCAAAGATACATAGAACATTATACTTGTGTTTTTTCTAACACTATAATTACTTGCTTTGTCTTTGGAGTAAATAGATTTAATATGTTTATTTATAGTATTAAGTAGTTTATAATTCAATATCTTAACTTCACTCAAAGATGTTTTACTTAATATACCATTTTGACTTTTAAAAAGCACAACTGGAACATTTTCGACACTATCATAGTAATTGTAAACATCATTCAAGTTCAACTTTACACCTTTTTCTAAAGGAATGGATGTTAATTGTACTTTATGTAAAATACATTTAGGTTCTTTTACAAGAGATTTATAATTAAGCTTTTCCACTTCTTTTTGAAATTGCAATAGTGTTTCATTTGTAGTTCCTTCATAGTTAACTTTAAAAATATTAAAGTATATATCATAAATACTATCTTTAAAATCACCCTCTGTTATTATATTGATTTCAGAGCAATACAAATCAGATAACAACATATTCTCTTGACTAACAACGTTTAGAACATCATCATTTGTTAATGTTGTATTTAAACTCGATACCAATGGATTCGTTGCAAATTTTACATCATTTCCCATATAATCTGATTGTATCGAAAATCCAAGAGGAAGTAAAACATGTAATTCTTCTATTTTTAATAAAAGACTTGTTATTTCATCTTTTCTATAAAAATCTTTATTTGTATCAAAAGAATATGATGGTTCAAAATTGTTAGAATAATATGTATTCAATTTACTCACATTTACCATTCCTATATTATTAATGTCCGAGTCAAACAGTTTCGATACAAAATTATTGATATCGATAAAAGTTGATTCTCTTTTAATCCACATATAACTTTTAGTGTCAGCTTTACTTTTCTCGATTATAGAATGTAGTTTGTAATATATACTTTTTACAGTATCATATCCACATATTCTTACATCATTTATATATTTTACATTATCGCTATCTAAAACTTTACCATATGATGATAAGACGAATGATTGTTTCTTCGTTTTACTTATCCAATGATTTACAGTGATCTGTAGATTTTCATCTCTTAATTTACACTTCATATTCTTATTAATTAATTATTATAGTTTTTTTAAATATAACACAACAAAAAAATATAATATGGAAAGACATATTATGATGATAAAACATTGGATTTGATGTTTATACCACAATACTTAACTGGTTTTTCAGCATAATTAACTTTTTTATATAATCCTAATTCAACCGCCTCTTTCAATAATATTCTAAAATTCTTCCAAAATACAGGAGGGTGACCAACCTCTTCTGTCATAAGATGACTTAACTCATGTATAGCGACATACATAATTGTATTTAAATCAATTAGTTTATTCATACCATCTCTTGACCTCAAGCAAAAAATTATCTTCTCTCCCTTATTTATCGAATATGATGTATAATTGCTTTTATCTGTTCCCTCTGATATATTGTCGGGGTTAAAATTGGTTGTAAGTCTATCGACATCTGTTTGGTCGAATTTAGAACCATCATTCTTTTGCATATGTTCAACTAACAAGATTAATCTTCTGTTCATCTTCGCCAATAAATCAGCCGCTTTTTGTTTGTTTGGAAGACTTTTTACAACATATGGTCTATTGTCGATCTTAGAATATACAATTTCAACTTCAGCATAGTATTGATTTTTCACATAAAACACAATTAATATAAATACTATAAATGCAAAAATTTTATCAGTTGTTGTCATCCTTACTTTATGTTATAAAAGAATTTAACATATCAATTATAAATGAAATTGTTAGAACAAAATTTAATTTAAAAAAATGATCATTTATCGTATAAATTACGTATAAATATTACTTATTATAATTTAACTATAATGTTTCGGTCTGATTTCATACGGAATGACATTGATCCTGAGAATGACGACTTAATATTTCAAATTCTAGATTGGTATGCTAATGATATTGATGTTGGTGATGGTGACGATTCAGACATGGATGGTGATAAAGAATCCAAACCCGATTTGAAATATTTCATCAAAGCATTTGGTGTCGATGCTTCTGGAAAATCTATTGGATTGACAATAACAGATTTTCAACCATTCTTTTACATTCAAATTTCTAATACTGATTTGGGTAATGCAAAAATGTTCAATATGATCAAAACATCCATATTGAACAAATATGGAAAGAAATATGATATTGTCAAAATAACAAGAACTTCCAAAATTAATCTTTATGGATTCACCAATCATAGTACAGAATATTATATGAAAATCACTTTCAAAAATCTTAAAGGATTCAAATCTGCCACATATAATCTCAATTTCATTGTTATTACTAATCATAAGAGAAAAATTAAGCAGTTTGAAAGTAATATCGAGCCATTCATTCGATTCACACACTTGAATAACATTTCTCCATGTGGTTGGGTAAAAGTTCAAAAAGGAGATTACGATTTCAACGAAGAATTATTGATATCTGAAACTTCCAATGACTTGATTACACATTGGAAATGTGTTGAAAATCATAAGTCTGATTCAATGGCCCCCTTCATTGTTGCAAGCTATGATATTGAATGCACCAGTAGTCACGGTGATTTTCCTATGGCAATCAAAAGCTATAAGAAAACAGCCAGAGAACTATATGACTACTATAAGCAATTGATTTCTAAACGATTTGTTCGCACAGAAATTGTTCCTCTTCTTTTGAAACAGATTTACGGTTTGTTTGAAATCGATGGAGTAACGGAGAGTGTTTTGACATATATCATTCCTAAGAAAAATCAAATCATTGATAAAGAAGTTATTAAAGAACAAGCTCTTAACAGAATCGAAGATATCTTTACAATAATGAAAGATAAACCAGATAACGAGAAAAAGACATTGGATTTCATGCAAAAAGATTTGAAACTGATAGATGCTAAAGAACTTGTTAAAAAGCTGAAAGAAAAACGGGAACAACTCATTCGATTTAAACAAGCTGACTATCAAATTGAAGATAGTATAATGAATATGGTTTATGACAAGTATAAAGACTTTGAAAAAGAACAGAGAATGATTTATATCAATAAAGCTATGAATAATTCGAATAGAATTATGTCCCTGTTTGACGATGATACTGTGTTCGATAAAATTGCAAAAGAATTTGAAAAAATGGGATGTCCGAATCTAGAAGGGGATAAGATTATTCAAATTGGAACTACATTTCATATTTATGGTCAAAAAGAATGTTTCTTCAAACATATTATTACATTAAAAGATTGTGATGACAATTTTGATGTAGACGAAATAATAGAGTGCAATTCAGAGAAACAACTATTGAACGAATGGAGAAAGATGATAAAAGAAATGGATCCAGATATTGTGACTGGATATAACATCTTTGGTTTTGATAATGGTTATATGCGAGATAGGTCATTGGAACTCAAATGTTCGAGAGGATTTGAAAAATTGGGAAGATTTAAAGATATTGAATATGATAATCAAAAAAACAAAGCTTTTATTGTCAAAGAATTACAATCGTCTGCACTTGGGCAAAACATCCTCAAGTATTTTAGTATGGAAGGTAGAGTACAGATTGATATTATGAAGCTTGTTCAAAAAGACCACAAGTTGGATACATACAAGCTGGATTTTGTTGCATCTAACTTTATAAACGGAAAAGTCAAAAATATAATTGACAACAATACAATTGTTATTGACAAGATACAAGGCATTTATGTGAATAATTTTATAAAGTTGAATGATAAAAAATTCAGGATTTCTGATATATGCAGTGAGACTAATACAGTCACTATCGAAAATGAAGATTCTATGGATATTTCTGGTTCAAAAAGTTGGGGAATGGTGAAAGACGATATTTCACCCAATGAAATTTTCAAAGCTCAAAATGGTGATGCAGTAGATAGAGCCAAGATTGCTAAATACTGTATTCAGGATTGTGCTCTTTGTAATTATTTGATGATGAAACTAGAAATAGTTGCTAATAATGCTGGTATGGCTAATGTATGTCTCGTTCCTTTGAGTTACATTTTCTTGAGAGGTCAGGGTATCAAGATTTTTAGTCTTGTTGCAAAGCAATGTTTAGATGATGGGTTTATCATTCCTGTTGTGAGAAAACCAGATGATTCTGACGAATCATATGAAGGAGCTATTGTGCTTGATCCAGAGCCCGGTATCTATGAAGAACCCGTTTCAGTATTGGATTTCGCTTCACTATATCCTTCAAGTATGATCAGTGAAAATATTTCTCATGATAGCATTGTTTTGGACAAGAAATATGATAATCTTCCAGATGTTGAGTATTTGGATATCACTTATGATGTGAATGGTAGAGATAAAGTTGTGAGATTTGCACAATTTAAGAATGGAGAAAAGGGTGTCATGCCTCGTATTCTCATGAAGTTGCTTTCTCAAAGAAAGCTCACTAGGAAAAAGATGCTCTATGAAAGCATTGTCTCGAATGATCAAGAATTCTCTGGTCTCATATCAAATGAAACTGATGATAAAGTAACATTGAAGAATCTTGAAACGAATGAAGTGGTAACGTTTGATAAAGAATCGATAGAAAAAAGACAAACCACATATTCAGAGTTCGAACAAGCTGTGTTGGAGGGTCAGCAGTTGGCATTCAAAATTACTGCAAATAGTCTTTATGGACAAGTTGGAGCAAGAACAAGTCCAATTTATCTACAAGAGTTGGCAGCTTCAACAACGGCAACAGGTAGAAATCTTGTGATGAAATTAAAGCACTTTGCAGAAGAAAATTATGATTGTAAAGTTGTGTATGGTGATTCAGTATTGCCAAATACACCAGTAATGTTAAGATATAAAAATGAAATACACATCAAACCTATTGATAAAATCACTGAATTAACACATACAGATTGGAAAAGCTACGAAAGATTCTTAAAAGAAGGAACTAATAAAGAAAAAAGTGAACTAACAAATATTGAAACTTGGACTCACGATGGATGGAAACAAATAAAAAAAGTTATACGCCACAAGTGTAAAAAAAAGATTTATCGTGTGCTCACACATACTGGTCTTGTGGATGTTACAGAAGATCATTCACTATTGAATAAAGACTTAAAAGAAGTAAAACCTTCTGATGTTATGGTCGGAACTGAGTTATTTCATAAATCCCCTGACATTCAAAATAAACACACAACTGACTGGACATATGAGAAGCTATTCATCATTGGAATGTTCATTGGAGATGGCTCTTGTGGTTCATACATTTGTCAGAGTGGAAAAAAAAACAGTTGGGCAATCAACAACAAAGATTTGAACTTACTTGAAAAATGCAAATCCTACATGGAAGAAACATATAAAAATACAGGTTATAAATTCGTCATTTACGATACACTCAAAAGCTCAGGAGTATATAAACTATGTGCAAAAGGTGACATAAAAAGTTTAGTTAATGAATGGCGTTCATTGTGCTATGAAAATAAATGTAAGATTATCCCAAAAGAAGCTCACTTTCAAGAAAGTCTTCTTGATGGATTATGGGCTGCTGATGGATGTAGATTGGACTATGAAAAAATTAAATGCAGAAGAATTGACACGAAAAATCAAATTACAGCCCAATCATATTATACATATTTGACAACACTTGGTTATAATGTTTCAATCAACACGAGAGAAGATAAAACAAACATATTCAGACTCACATTTTCAAAGAACAAATTTCGTAAAAATACACATGCAATCAAAAAAATAGAATTACTTCATGATTCATACGATGACTATGTTTATGATATCGAAACAGAAGCAGGAACATTTCAAGCAGGAATTGGTAATATGATTGTTAAAAATACAGATTCTATCTTCATTAAATTCATTTCATTACCAGATGAGAATGGATTTGAACTTTCGGGTAAAGATAGGTTACAGGCTTCCATTGATAAGTCTATTGAATTATCAAAAGCTTTCAAACCACAGCTGAAAGCACCACATGATGCAGAGTATGAGAAGACATTCTTCCCATTCATTATCATGTCAAAAAAGCGATATGTTGGCAACTTATATGAAGAAGATGTTAACAAATTCAAACAAAAATCAATGGGCATTGTTCTAAAGAGACGAGATAATGCTAATATATTGAAAACTGTTTATGGAGGAATGATCGATATTATTCTCAATGAAAACAATGTAGATAAGTCTATTGAGTTTCTGAAGAAACAATTGAAGAATATTGAGGATGGTAAAGTTGATATAAAAGATTTAGTTATCACAAAAACATTGAAAAGTTCGTATGCAGATCCTAGTAAAATTGCCCACAAGGTATTGGCTGATAGAATGATGGATAGAGATCCTGGTTCTGCACCTCAAGTAAATGATAGAGTCCCTTATGTGTATATATACAATAAGGACAAAAATGCATTACAAGGAAACAAAATTGAGAACCCCGAATTCATTCAAAAAAATAATGTAAAAATCGATTATGCTTTCTACATTACAAATCAGATTCAAAAGCCTGTTTCTCAATTGTTATCATTACGTGTCGAGCAAATAAAAGGATGCAAGAAAAATCAGGAGTATTTTGAAAATTTAAAACAGAAATACTTGAAAGAATATAATGGTAATATCGTAAAAACAAATGATAAAGTTAATGCATACAAAGAATTAGAAGTCAGTAATTTGATATTTGATCCTATCATTACAAAAATTAATCAAAAAGCAAGAGGTCAAACAACAATGACACAATATTTAAATAGATAATAAAGTTGATTTAAAATTATTTTACTTGTTATCATAAAAATGTCTAATGTGTCTTTAACACATCATAATGATTTTTTGAATAATGTTGGAGATATTATGGATGATCCAACATTTAAAGCTTTTTTCGAATGTTACTTCAACGATTGGGATGATTGTATAGCAGCAGTTATGTTATTAAAAGCATATCAATCTATTGATAGACACACAAATCTTCCCAAAGAAGACAAGGTAGAATTGTTGAGACAACAAATGAAGAACTCTGAATTTAGACAACAATTAGCTAAAGGAATGCTAGACTTTATGAATAATCACACTCAGTCAACAAAATCTAAGTCATTATCTTTACCAATTTAAAGTAAAAAATAATTACATATTACTTTTAGGAACTAAAACTAAAGAATGAAGCATCATCTGAAGCATTATCCTGTGGATAATTCACTTCGTCTGCATTATATCTAGTTTTGTACACTGTTGGTAAAATAGGCAAATTACAATTCCCTAATTCAGCTACTTTTTTGTTATATTTATCAACTTTATCAAGATAAATTCGCTTGAATATAGAATTGTTGGATATCATTTTTTCTAATAGTTTAGTTTTTTCAGTTTCAATAATAAGGTTATTGTTAGGTTGCTTTACCACATTGTATAATTTCCATGTATTGTAAAAAATTATTAATGTAGGACAAGAAGTCAATGTTATTTGTATCATGTTTTCATCAATCTCAGATAAATATGATGACTGATCTGAATTGTGATAAAGATTATAAGTGTAATATGTAGGTAAATCCACAAACAAATATTTTCGAATAGCTGGGTTAATTTTATTTAAATCTATTGATGAATCTTTCATTAAAAGTTTAACGAAAACATCATTACTTGCAAAAGATACAAATGTTGGTGTGGAACTTTTTATACGATAGAATAACGTTTGAGAATTACTCTCAATGTAATTAAATAGTCTAGGGAAATATGTTTTGATGAAGAAATCTAATTTCACAGGATTCTTCAATTCTTTAACAATTTCATTCTTGAATAAAGTAATTGAAGGAAATGTATTATAACTGTTGTAGATTTTATATTTGTATATGCTTTCAGATAAGATAAACGCCACTTCGGCACCATATACATTTATAAACTTATCTAAATCATAATCTGGTAAGAATGTTTTATAGTCTTTGAGTGAAAGTATAACATAATGATATAACAACTCTCTAAAAGCTTTCAGATTTTCATCATTAGATACACCAGGGAAATGTTTCTGAACTTCTGTAAAACTTAAATTCACTAGATAATTCATATCAGATCTATAAGTATCTTTGATATGGTTTATCAAACGGTTTTGCTCTTTGTCAACAGTGTCGTTCTTCGCAAGTCTATTATCTTGATCTGTATTTTTATCAGTATTAGTCTTCACCTTTTGTTTTAATAATTCTAAATCTTGTTTCATACTATCACGTGATTTTAAATAGTTGACTATATTTGTGTTAGAATTGAAAATATGCTCATCGTTTACTTCTCCTTTTTTGATGTATTGGTTTATATTTATAGCATTGTTATTCAATTCATGTATTTGATTATTATTGTAATATACAACGAATATGAGTAAAACTATTATCACAGTTGACACTATAGACATAATCATTCCTGACATTATTTATTATAATTTATATATATTTTAATAACAATTGTGAATTTGGAAACATACAATTTTCATCATAAATGTTACACTTGGGAACAACATTAGTTTCGTCCACTTGCTTTCTCACATCATGAATCATTGACATATTCTTAAATGACGATTCATAATTTATCTTATCGTCTATATCACCTATTATAAAATCACACATAGATAATGCGATGAATAATAATATTTTTGAATCAATGTGGAAATAGCTGATATTATTTTTCTTTATAGAAGTCGTATTAGTAAAGTCTATGTAATGGTAAACATCACTGTGTTCACATTTCTGATATATATTCGTCATGACATCTTGTGAATATTGTAAGCCCACATTTATTTTTTCAGTATCAAACAACATATTTAGTTGAGGAAAGATATAATCATGCACTTTTCCATACACAATCTTATGTACATGTGATTTTAGCGCTATATACTCTATGTTAGTCATAGTTGGTTTTTTAAATTCGTTTCGTGCTTCGACGACTATATATTCGTATCCATTTTTTCCATATTCATATGTGTCGAGTATTAATTCTTGCTCTTTTTCATTGTATAAATATTTATTTTGTAGAATATCTTGAACATTTATAAAGTTAATATCCAGATTAAAATACTCTTGAATCTCTTCTTTTAGAATATCGGATGAAATAAATGATACAAGAACGTCTGGTTTATGCTCTTGTAATATCAATCCTGAGATGACTTGTTGAAATTCATCAAACAAATTTCCATTTGTTTTCACTATAAGTTTTTCCGTGTGTATCATTTAATAAAAAATGATATTTATTTAAGAATATAATACACGACGGATGGAAACAATGGATAAATCAAAGATTTTCGGTTTAATTAATATTCATAACACATGTTATATGAACTCCACATTACAATGCTTATTCACTTACCCGGAGTTTAGAAACTCAATTAATGACATTCAACATTGTAAAGAAAACATATCTGGATCTCTGCAACATATTCTTAATGATCCTAACAAAAATTATGGTATTAAATTACTATTAAAGAACCTTATTCAAAAAGTTGACTGGTTCAAGTTTCTACAACACAATGATATCAATGAATTTATTAACATTTTCTTTAACCAATTGAACGTGGAGATTTATTCCTTTGATAAACTAGATATACGTCCGTATAAACCAACGACACACCCTAGAATATCAAAGTTCATCGCAAAAGCCAACAACGAATGGTTTAAATTCGTTAAAAATGAAAACACTTGGTTTAATGAATTATGCACTGGTCAAGTTGTCAATCAAATCATTTGTGGTCATTGTGGAAAAATTCATCACAATTTTGAAACTTTCAGAGTGCTTGATGTAGAGATTCCAACCAATGAAAATAATGTAAGCATATCAATAGATGATTGTCTAGCGAAATACTTTGATAAACATTATATCAACGGCGATGACGTTGATGGTGATAAATGGAAATGCGATAAATGCAATCAGAAAAAGAAAAGTCTGAAATCATGCAAAATTATTAGATCACCACATATGTTCATCATTTCACTTAAAAGATTCAAAACGGTGACTTATACTAGAGGTGGTAATACTGAATATAGGTTCGCGAAAAATAATGCTCATGTATCTATATCTGATAATATTAATATCGATGGATTCTCAATTAATAATGAAGTGAATTATAAATTAAAAGCAATTGCTAATCATATGGGGGGAACAGATGGGGGACATTATAATGCATTCTGTAAATACGATGATGACTGGTATTTGATCGATGATGAATCAGTTAAAAAAACTAAAGTATTTAATGATCAATCGGCATATATATTGTTTTATTCAAAAAAGTAAATATTTCTTTGTAAAATATCAAGAAAAAATAAAAAATTGATCTATTTTTTACTTTAAGAAATTAAATTATAAAACAACACTCTAATATAAACAAATTACTTCACAACAATGGACTTCTATGATTACTTCACTCCCGGTATGTACAACCCTCCTGATGCTCATTATTCTCAAGTCCCATGTTATATCGAAAAAAACGACATTAATAAATTAATTGGAAAAAATGGTAATGTATTCAACGCAATCACTAAAGCCTCTCATATCGACTATCTTTGGTATGATAACACCCGAAATGTGATTGAAATTTGGGGTCCAGAACATAATCTTGAAAATGCTAAGAACAGATTGATTGACCGAATGAACAAGATTCAAGATTATAAAAATGAAAACACTATCGTTTAAAGTGTAAAAGTTATTAAAAAGTAAAAATTAAAAAAAGAAAAAACAGCCATGATTCATTGATTGTTTTTTTTTGATAGTTGTTTTATCTTATATTTTACCATCACACATGTCTAATACTATATTCTTGTTTCTTTGAACTATCTCTTTATCTCCATCAGTCATATAGTCGATATCTGATATATTAAGTCCAGAGGCATTACGGTTATCAGCCCAGAACTGATTATTTACTACATCTTTTTTATTCCTCTCAATCACGTCGGAGTCTCTTATTAACATGGCTGTTTGCACTCCTAAGTCCATCAAAACCCGTATAAGTGGCTTCCTCATTTCGATACCATCTTTCATAACAGCACATGTATTGGACTTTTGACCTTCTGGTAAGTATATGCATTGGTTTTCTTTTGGACCGAGTATCATACGAGTCAAATCTTCGGATAGTTCGGGGTATTGCATTCTACAATTGTTATAAAGTCGTTTGATATCTTCTTTCGTTATATGTTCTAAACTTAGATTATCATAATTGTTGTAGTTTATACTATGATCAAAGTAATTATTAGTATTATTAGTAATGTTATTAGTAATGTTATTTATGGTTGGTTTTGATCGTTCATCTTCTAATTGTTTTTCTTTTTCATCTAAGCGTTGCTGTAACTCTTTTATCATTTGTTGGTCTTCTGTTAATACTGATTTACAATTCCCTCTCTTTGAATGTCTATGTTTATTTTGTCGGCAAGAGAATTCTTTTTTACAAGTTTGGCATTGTAAACTGTTAAAATTAATACTGGTTGCTACAATAGGGAATGACTTGGGATCATTTGGGACTACATTTGGGACTACTGTATGACTACGCTTAGGACTACATGAGACTACGCTTGGGACTACAAGTTGATTTTTATCATGTATATTCAATCTTTTTTTACATGCATTTTGGCTCCTTTTATGCAGTTCTAAATTGAATTTCCTATTTGTAGTATAGTTACAAGTCTCACAAATGAATGTTTTATTACTAACCATCATTTATTACTAAATATGTAGAATATAATTTTTAAATATATTAAACTAAATTACTAAATTACTAAAATATAATAATTAGTTAGTAACATATATATATCTAAAAAATAAAAAGTCATATAAAAAATAATATAAAAAAATAAAAAAAAAAATTTTTACATAAAAATTTTAAAGGCAATTTTATTTTGTCCCATATGTTCAAATTTTTATTTACCATTTTAATTGTTTATTACTTTTACAAGTGATTACCATCACACATGTCTAAGACTATTCTTGTTCTTTTGAACAATCTCTTTATCTCCGTCAGTCATATAGTCGATATCTGATATGTTAAGCCCACAAGCATTTCGGTTATCATCCCAAAACTGATTGTTCACAACGTCTTTTTTGTTCATTACAATTACATTTGAATTGTAATTTTATTTACGTTTGTGTTCTGATTCTTCTAACGTTTGTTATTTATCGCCAAGAGAAACTTGATTAACCGATGATGAAATGTTTTGTTGTATATAATTTGTTAAGCTAATTTTTTATCGTCTCTTTTCATTCTTTTTTCACATGCATTTGGACTCCGTTTATGCAGTTCTACATTATATTTCCTATTTGTACTATAGCCACATGTCTCACATATAATGTTTTATTACTAACCAATTACTTAATATGTGGAATATATACCCATTATCAATTAATTTTTCATATAATTGTTAATTAGACGAAAGGTAAATAATACGGGAGTAATAGGGTTTTTTCATCTTTGTATTTGTAATACATACCCATGGAAAGTATCTGGTCAACGAATACACCAATGGCTAGTTTATTTTGATGCATAGAGTGTAATATGATACATAATATAATAGTCATTAAATAGTCCTTAAAAATGTAAGTATCAATGTTTTCTATATTATCGTGTTTTTTGTAGTAACTCCAACGCATGAACTTGAAAATGTTGTAGAATATGACATTATTCAATCGTTGTCTATAGTTGTCATTTAATGAGATGTCTAATCTTGATATATCTGTATTCGAATATTTTATGTATCCTCCTCTTTGTTTTAATTTTTGACCATCTAATCTAAATTGAAGCTTAGTGTAGCTCTTTCCTGATATCAGTTCTTTATATTCTAATATTTTAACTGTATGGTCAGTGTCTATTGTATTTTTGTTTATCACAGAACTATAATAACGATTACATGTTAAATCAACTAAAGCGCCATTTCGCATATTTTGTGTGAAATCCAAAGTTCCTAAGTAAGATAAATTATTTATAAGTGAAATTTCTGTTACGATGAAAATTAAAATATATTTTAAAACAATCAAAAACATATTTTGAGTAATTTTATTAAATTTGTTGTTCAAATATAATGTCAAACATTCTAAAAGTCCAATAACATTTGTTGCATTAGTACCGAGTGTTTTCTGATAAGAATTTATACTATAGAGGTTTTTAACATCATTAATAAAATTTTGCATATATTCTTTCATACTATATTCGTTCTCCTCATTATTATAAATCTTAAATTGTTCATCAATATTGACTAATTCTTCGTTATTCATAAAAATATGGTCAGAATAAGTGTCTGTTGTTTGTATAATACTTGTAACTTTATCTTTAATTTTCTCTATTTTTGTGGTAATGCTCGCTGAATTGATATCATTTAATTCATTTATCATATCTACACTATTTATCACATCACTAGTATCTTTTATAGTAGCAAATTTAAAGTTCATTGTTTCTAATTCTAGTTTTGATATTATCATTTTAATCATCGTCAAGTCTACATATGGTATTTTGGGAGGATCTTGTTCTCGATCTTTAGTTATATTAAATACTGTAAAAACACAATAATTTAAATTATTTGAGATTTCACTTTTAACATCTACTTTACTTCCTGATTCAGTTATAGTGCTTTTATCCAATTGGTCGAGAATATAACTATCGTTGATATTATTATTTGTATTATTTGGATTTGTGAAACATACTTTAGTATTATGACAATAATAATCAAAACATTCTTTGGTAAAACTACTTATATTAGAAGTAAATGAATTATTTTTACTTACATCATTCATTCTTGATTTGATAATGTTAGCTCTTAAACTTGCTAATTCACTATTGATGAATTTTCCTTCAGCACTTCTTTTACTACATTCATTTTTAATATATATCATAAAATCAGCATCAGTAATTCTTTTTGTTATATAATCCTGCATTCTATTAATAAAATTTATTTTATCTAATTTAACATCCATTATTTGATTGTAAGGCTTTACACGATCATCAATACTTTTATCTACAGCTATATATATATCGTTCAGAATTTTGCTTATTCTTTTAACATATACTGTATTCGTTGCTTTGATTTTATTAATATCCATATCAAAAATTTTTAAAATATTGTTTTTATTATTACCCAGAATTGTCTTCCTGTCCGTACATTCCAAATAATCCTTGAAATTCATTTTTACCATGTGTCCAGCCTTTTTTTTATTCGTAGTATTTCTATCATTATAATTTCTATCATAACCAAATTTATAAAAAAGATCGTATTTTTTATTAAATTTTTTTATGACTTCGTGATCAAGATCATGTATAAATTTCTTTAGAACATCAACGTCAGTGGTATTTATTATTGTTGTTTTGATAAAATTTTCAAAAACTAAATCATGAAACATATCAGCAGTATATTCTTTCCCGTTCTTCACATCTTCTTGTGTTATTGTTGACATGGGCCGCGCGTGCTTGTCGCCTGTGTATTCTGTGAAATCAATTTTATTAGGTTCTTTAAAATATTTACCCAATGTATCGAACTCATTTTTTATTTCAGTTATTAATTTTGTTTTCATATCTTCTCGTGGAAGCATATTATAATTTTCCATTAATGAATTTAAATTATCATAAGTGGATTCAATATAATTTGCAATTTCAATATCATTTCTTTTAAGATCTTCATTGAATTGAGTTAATTGTGTTTTAAATGCTTCTATAGTTGTTTTATATTTTTCAATCATTACATCATACTTATTTCTAAGGTCAAAATGATTCTTATTATCGATTTCTTTTAGTTTGTTGTCAAGTTCGGTGGTAACGGATTTATCATTTTTTAAATTAATTAAATTAATCATTTTTTCTTCAAAATTATTTAATCGTGTTTCGATTTTTTGTTCATGTACTGTTTCATCAAGAATGTCAAAATTATTAGAAAAATAATTAAAATCTGGAACATTTTTATAAATTTGATGGTTTAGTATGTAATCATGCCATTCAGTGTATTTAAATTCTTTACCAGTATTTGCTTCTTTTTTATATTCTTCTTGATAAAAATAGATATTTTCGTCATCATCCTTTCTATGTAGCATAGCATATTGGTCTAGAACGTTTATATCTTTACAAATGAATTCATTTTCAACACCGGCAAAATCACCAATTATTAAATGTGGAGTATTTGGTGCGTTTTTTAATTTTAGTTTAATGTCAATTAAAACATGACTTCTAGAACTTTTATCGTTATTAGTTGTTGGGGCAACCATTCTTATTATATCAACAAAATATTGTAAAATCTCTCTTAAAGTTGAAAGGTGTTTGTATTTTCCATCGTGCTTATCTTTCAAATTTTCCCAATCATAACGATATAGAATTATCAACTCCCCCTTGTCTAAAGTAATAACATCGTCATCTTTGTTTTCGTTTTTTCGAGATTTTCCATCAAGCCAAATGTCTTTAAAATCAATGGTGGCTTTTTGGGTTTGTTGTAATGAAAATTCTTCATTCACATCGTCAAATTTAAATTTAAGATTTTTAATACACTTTGCATTTCGTATAATTTCATTATTTATTTCTGAACCAAATAATTCTAATAAATTCACTGTAATATCTGTTTCAATTAAATTTTTTTTTGCCATTTCCTTTAATAATGATATAAAAACACCATCGTCATCTTTGTTTTCGTTTTTATTAAAATATCGTATTAAACTACTAGTTTTACCAGCACCAGATGCACCATATCCAATTACAAAAACATTTTCTCCAATTTTAATTTTACCAACGATACCATTATCGTCTCCAATCAAATTGTTTGCAATTTCTGTATTTGTCATTTTTGGATGGAATGTATTTGTAAAATCACCATAATGAATAAGATTATCAAAATTTTTAATTTCAATCAAATTTTTATTTCTTTCAGTAAGACAATCTGTATCAAAAGTTGTGAATGTAGGATAATCAGTAATAGTTCCCAATGATGTATAAGTTATGTCTTTTTTATTTTCATTATATGGTTTTGAACAATCAGGCATTAGCTTATTTTCTTTTGAATCAAATTTTAATGCGTGTTTATTTAATATTGATATTCCTTTATTTTTTGGACCTGTGATGATAAAGTTTTTACTTTTATCGTCAATGTAAATATTATAATAAGGATTAGTAGTCATAATGTTATCAGATATTGATTTGACAAAATCATTTACATCACCTTTATAATTAAATCGAATGTAAGTTAAAATATCATTCGAAGGTTGAATATGTTGAATTTCTGGAATTTGTGTAGTAGTTAGTTTTTCAAAAAGTGCTTCTATTTTTTCTTTTATCAATACTAAATGTTTTATAGCATATTTACTAATTGTATAATATTTATCTATACTTGCATTTGATAAAACAAAGCTTATGAATGTTGCTGACACTTCATTTTTTGATAAATCTTTCCAATTTTCCATATTAATAAATTTATTACTTGTCAATGTATCGTTGTAGAATTTAAGCAAATCAAATACATTAATTTTTTCCTCAGAAAACATTTTTGGAAAGTATTTTTTCATTTTTTCGTATTTTACATCTTCAATCATAATATCATCATTATTAGAATTATTATGAATATATTTATAAATGTCTAGAGTAAGTGAACGATTAATTGTTTTTTGTAATGAAAAAATAAGTTTAAATGTTCCAATCAAATTTTTTTTATATGTTAAAACAATATTTTCAAAAATTTTATCAAGATCTCTGTCAAATACAATATTACCGTTAATGTATTCATCACTATGAGCTAATATTAATTGTTTTATATTATCGTTAAGTTGTGTAATTTTTTTAAAATTAATATTTCCATCTTTTATTTTTGAATTTGTTATTAAAACATTGTTATGGTGTAATAGAGATTCAAATTGAGATAACTTCTCATAAACATCTGTGTAACTGTTCTGTGCAAATTTTAGTTCATCACCATTCTCTTTTTGATCTGCTATTATAGTATCAAAATTTTTTATCGAATCAATATATTTTCTATTTAACTCTTTATCAATTATTGTGTTGATCATACCGTGTATATATTCACAGTTCTCCTTTATAGGATAAATGTTTTCGATCATTTTAATTGTGTCTTCCTTACTGTAAAAACCTTCAATCCCCGCAGCTTTTTTTAAATTAAATGCTATTAACTTCTGTTCAAATTTTTCTAACAATTCACTAAATATGGTTGATAATCTATTGTTGACTTCTTCTGATTCTATTATTTTATTAAAAATATTTTTATAATACGCAATTAAAGTATCTGAACTAAATTCTTTGTTGAATTGTTCTAATTCTCTAGCTTTTTTATCAATGTTTTCTGTAGTTAACTTTTCATTCATTGATTTTTCCTCTAAAGTAGCTTCTTTTTGTTGTAATTCGGTCAACCGTTCTTCAATTTTTTTTAATATTAATTCTATTCTAATTTTTTTATTTTGATTAAATCTAAAGGTCATAAGTTGAGATTTTAAAGTATGCATTTCATTTTGTAAATCAGATAAGTCATCGACGAGGTGTTGATTCATACTAAATTTGTCAGTTTCAAAAGAATTAAATAAATCAGTCAATCTATCAATATTACTATTATTTATAATGGATTCGATAATATCATCCTCTAATTTTCTAACATCTTTTAAAAATTTTACATACTTTTCTAAAGAATCATTCCCAATTGGCATAGTAAATTTGTCAAGAATATCTGGGTATGTATGAAATTCACTATTAGAATATTCTGTTTTTATATCATCAAACGAATGAAATAATGTTGTAATTTGTGAGGTAATATTAATGTCATTATTCATTTTGGATAAGAACCAATAGAAATTCAATTTTGATATATATACATTGCATTCATTCATAATGACTCTTACAAATTGTTGTACATCAGTCATATAATATGTATAATTTGATATTAATGTTGTAATTTCTGTTTTTATTAAATCTGTATCTTTTTTTTCGTTTATACTGTTAATAATTTCAAGCATTTTATTACAGCAGTAGAGTAAGAAATAGTAGATGAAATTTAACTCTTCTAAAACATTACACTTTATGAAATTAATCAATTCTGTTTTCGTGTTAACAATTAAAGTGTTAGGATTTATAAAAAGTTTAACAAAATCATCATATATATTTGTAGAATTATCTCTTAATGAATTTTTAAATATTTCTTCCATTTTTTTTTGGAATGTTACAATATTACTACTTGTATTAATTTTGCAATCTTCATTTATATTAGTTTCTACTTCTGCTGACGATGCTTCTGCTTGTTCTGCTTGTTCTGCTGCTCCTCCCGTGCTTAAATTTGAATTATCTAGTATTTGACTAAGCATTCTTACATGGTTCGGTTGAGTGATTTTGGCAGATCTCTGTTGTAAATTTACCAAAAATCTATCTTGAACTGGAGTCATGTTTTTGTTTTTGTTTATTATGTGATTATATATTTTATTATGATATTCTTCAACATTTCCATTGTATGAATTATATGACTTAATATTAACGGGTATAGGTATTTCTTTTTCTGTTGCTTCTGCATCTGCTACTACTGCTTCTGCTGCTGCCACTGCTGTTGCTGCTGCATCTGCTCCTGGTCCTGCTTCATCTGCTCCTGATGCTGTTGCTGCTGCTTCTGCTCTTAAAACAGCTGCTGCTGCTGCTTCTGCTTCTGCTGCTTCTGTTTCTGCTGCTCTTAAAACAGCTGCTGCTGCTTCTGCTGCTCCTGCTTCTGCTGGCGCTGCTTCTGCTGG
>MDSX01100544.1_pt1 | contig 44990 bp, 31 predicted proteins | sample 811141 | NCBI WGS metagenome assembly MDSX01 (sample SAMN05326642, study PRJNA326480) | marine metagenome | isolation source: seawater | place: Atlantic Ocean: South East | collected 2010 | reverse complement strand
TACTTAAATAAAAAATTTTATATTTTTTTATAATGGGAATATCTCACAGAATAGAAGAAAGTGATTTCGAAAATATGAATCCAAAGGTTCTTAAATATACTATACTTTTTAGTCTAACAATTCCACTCGTATTTTTTGCTTTAAAGTGGATTCATCCGTAAATATATACAATTTAAATTTATTAATTGATTGATTTTCTATATTATGACGACTTGTAAATCTATTTACCATCTTCAAATCATTTAAATATACCATATATTGATACAACATATCATTTCTAACAATCTTATCAAATATAAAACCATCATATGTCTTGTTGAGAATGCTCTTATCATCACTACATATCTTCAACATAGCACAATCATTTTGAACCTTCCGTACACTTCTCATTGTTGTATTAATATAATCAATTGATTGGTTGCTTGTCCAATAATCATAGAATTTTTTACCCTTTTCGCTCATTTTATGCAAATCTAATTTATCTTGTAAAATCATAATATTTAACAAATCTACTAGTCTCCTAATAGGACTTGTTATATGAACATATGCCTCCAGTTCCAACATATCGTGACTTCCCATTGTCTTACAATATTTACCACCCATGCTATTCCAATGTTTCAAAAACTTCTTCATTTCTTGTGAAATGTGTTCCGGTGGTTTAAAACTTTCACTTAACTTAGCACTTCTAAAAATACCAACATCCAATTTATTCAAATTTACAGCCGATATATAATTATAAGTAATCATCAAATATGCTATTACATCGTGACTACTATCAATACTATCAACATATTTTTTCTTTTTATTCATAGACCATATCAAATCCCTCATAATAGTATAATCAACACATTCTTCTTGTTCCTTTGTATCATACCTGTAATTCTTTTTTACCTTTATAACACAATTTTTAAATTCATAATTCTTTATTTCAGAATCTTCTATAACCAAATTCAAACATAAGGCGAAACGTATATCATTTTCTGTTAAACTACATAACGCGTCAGATAATACTGTTGGTAACATAGGACGCTTTCTATCCGGTAAATAAATAGTAGATATTCTACTTGAAAAGGAATCCCACAAATCAAGAGCATCCATCCAGAAGGATACGTTAGAAATGTAGATACCGACTCTATAACGATTATCACCTAATACTTCAATATCAAAAGCATCGTCGAAATCACGACTGGTTGAAGGATCTATACTAATAATATTTCTATTTCTATAATCCTCTAATTTATTATTACTTATAATATCTTCAATATACTCTGTTTCAGTCTTCAATTTCAAAGCCTTCATTGCTTTTTTTGTTATATTTTGTATAGAAGCATATAGACTTTTACAATATAATTGATATTCATAAAAATTGTCTAATTCACTAACGTCTCCCAAATTATTAACCAAAGTAGCAACTGGATGCTTTCCCGTCCATTCCTTGTATTTAAATACAACATACTTATTTTTTATATTTTTATTAAAGCCCAATCTTACACTATATGCTACTAGAAATATAGGCATTCTTTTATCATCAGGAATACATTTGTAAAAATATTTTTTTTTTATTTTTCCAAATGTTTTATTTCCCTCAAGAACTAATACTCCAGGTATTCCTTCCATAGAACGAGCCGATGAATGTAATAGTTCTACTGTTTCGCTTTCACAAGTAAAAATATCCTGATTCATCAATTTTGATTGAATTGGATTTAAACCCTTCGGCATCGCTACTGTTTTTAAAGAATACGCATCAACAACACTATATTCCGTAACCTTACGGTCTGATATACGTATCTTGTAAGTTTTAACCATCTTTAATTAGTTATGGTTTCATTCTTCTAATATATTTTTACTTCAATTTTACACCCACCCGTTTTCTATTAACATATTTGAATAAGTTATTTCATATTCTCGATCAGCATCTTCCCTTAACTTTTTTAAATTATTAATATATTGATGATAACATACCGTAAAACTAGTTAGAGATTCTTTTCGTAAATATGGATATTTCTCTAATGTTATACAACTATCCATTATACCCTTCACTAGTTTATTAATATTCCGCAATTTTATAAACTCTCTACTTTTAAAATTACAGAAAGTAATTATATATAATATTATTTCATCTGGGACATTTATAAACATAATAATGTTATAATACTACAATATTATGTTTCATTTTTAACTATTTTACTATTATCTTCATTATCTGTTTCTTCTTTCTCCATTTTTACAGCTATATCCCTTTTAATATTTTGCCCTTGTAATAAACTTAAAATTAATTCGGGTGTAATAGCAAGTGAATTCATAAATGTTCTATATTTAAATGTACATATACTAGACATCTTTTCAAAACTAATACTATAAAACCAATAAGCAGGTATATAAATAATATCTCCCTTGTTTAAGGTAACATCTAATACTTTTACCTTGCTGAAATCTGCCTTATATTGCTGTTGAATATTCCAAATATTTAATGGAGATGAAAATTCAAAATTATCATAATCTTTGTTTACATATAAATACTTTTTGCTATGAGGTGGTATTAATTTTAATTTTACCTGACCTGATGTTACATAGTAATAATTTCTATAATTTAAATCGTATCGCAATGGTGTTTTGCTTCCTACACTACCACTCATAAAATCATAACTACATTTAGATACTAGTGCTGGTCTCAAAAAACCATCATTGTATTTATATGTTTTAACTACCGCCGTCTCATTCAAAAACTCTCTATTGTTTTCTGTAATAAATTTACTATTTTTATCGTTTCTAAATATATTTAACCCTTCACTTAATAAAAACGGTAAATATAATTCACTACTATCATCTTTATTACTTAAATCTCTTAAATTAATATCAAAAGCACTATAATTATCGTCTAAAACACTTAGATTTATATTATTAATAATATCTTCGTTGTTAAACTTAAATATTACAGGTTGTCTCAAGTCACATATCTCTTCCAATTTTTCCTTTGAAGGTTGTTCGATGGTATATACCTCCAGATCATTTCCACATTTTAAATGGTAAGTTATATGTAAATATAAAAATAATACTACGCTAAAAATAAAAACAAATATAAAATATTTTGCAAACATTGTTATAAGTATTTAAGAAAGGATATTTATATTTTTTCCGTAATAAATATATAATGGCTCCTAAACACGAAATTATAATAATTAACGATTTTCAAATTGTTCTAAATAGAAACCCTCAATCTAAAACTACTATGGTAGAAGCATATATAAGTAACGGTTTTATTCACGAGACAAAAGAAAATGCCGGTATAACCCATTTATTAGAACATATTATTACTGAAAGTTGGAAAAAATGTGGAACCAAAGGATGTACAAATTATTGGAAGAAAAAAGGTGTTCTAACTAATGCCTCTACAGGACAAACAAATACCCAATATTATATGCACGGTTTAGCCGATTATACAAATGAAATGGTTGATTATATTACAAGTATTTGTACCTTTCCTATTATTACTTCGTCTAGAACAAAGAAAGAAAAAAAAGCAGTACATAATGAACTTCTTATGCATCAAACATATCCATCTAATCCATTATACAATTTAATGAATAGTATTTTATTTAGACCTGAAGGATTGGTTGTTCAAGACGATACTAAATTACAAATAAAAAATTTAAAACATATTACTGTAGCTCACCTTAAAAAATGGTTTCATAAATTTTATGGAGCCGGTAATATTATTTTTGTTATTTCAGGAAATTTCTCTAAACAAAAAGTTCTCAATATTATTAAAAATAAATTATCTAAAGTTCCACCCATTAGAATTATACCAAAATATAATGATATTTTTACTGTAGGTAATGAAATTAAATTCTTAAAAAATAATTCTATTGAAAATACCACTATTATGTTTTCATTTCATAGTCAATTATATCAAAAAGACATGGAAATTTTCTATATTGATTTCTTCAAGGAATTTATTGGTAGTGGTATTACATCCCTCATAATGGAAGAATTACGTGAAAAAAAACAACTTATTTATAATGTTGGGCTAGATAACTATACAACACCATATGGAACATATATTACCCTTGAAATATCTTGTAAAAATAAAGACATCGAAGACGTTGTTAAGGGCACATTAAAAATATTAAAAAAATTGGCTACCGGTAAATTTAGAACAGAATATTTGAGTTATGTTAAACAAGCTTATATGGTAGAACATTACGAAACCTGTTTAAATAATAGTTATTTATCTGGTTTCTTTGGCGAACAATATATCAATCAAATTTATAATTTTGAAGAAAAACCTGTTATTCTCACTTTTGATCAAGTAGCAAAATCTATATTAAAAATATCAAAACCTAATTTTGTTTTATTTGTTAAAAAATTATTAATATTTTCTAATATGAAAATTGCCTATCAGGGTAAGAGAGAAGTTAAAAATCTTCCTGCTTTGGTGCTAAATAAAATCTAAGATAATTTTCAACCTCTGTCTCTTCATCTTCCCCCACATCTTCCATATCATATTGGATCTTCATTGGAATATTATCGCTCATATGAATTTTTACTACAGGATTTACTCTACTAAAACACGTAAATGTTTTTAAATAACTCATAGCATACTCTATATTCATATCCGCATCCTCTTCTACAGCATACATTATAATATCATCTTCCTTTATAACAGCTGTCATTTCACCCAAATTTCCCTTTCCTGTAAATTTTACTTTATCATAGCTAAAATTTACACCTAGTGTATCTCCAAATATACTCATCTCATCAATTAACTGATAAAATTCTTGACTTTCTATCTCCAAATCTGCTGTATATTCGGCATCTGGAATTTCCATAAGTTCAGTATTTAAATCCATCAAAGGCATTTTAAACTCCTTCTTCATACATTTCTCCCCATCTCGTGGAATTAAACTAATAGTTAAATTATCTTTTTTTGTATCATATTCCATTGTAATTGTCTGATTATTATTCAAACAATTCAACACTTTTGCTATCAATTCACAATTAATACCCAAACTTACATTCTCATCTACATCATAACTTGTAAACCAATCACTTTTTAATACTAACTCAAATAATGCTACGTGACCGCTATCCATTCCCTGAGCATATAAACCATCATTGTTAATAACTATTTCAATATCTTGACTAAAATGTTTTAAATGTTTCAAAATATTGCTAAATTGACTGACTTTCTTGCGATTTTCAAGTGTGAGCTTCATTATTGTTTAATAATATAAAATCATTTGTTTATATTATTTTCAATTTTAAGTACTTACTTCTTCCTTTTCAGTTACTGTAAATGATATATTTTTCTTACCTTTGCTTGTTACCTCACTTACTTTAGATAACATTTCTTCTGTTACTTCTTTTATTACCTTATCATCATTCTTTTCTTGAGATGCGCCCTTTTTTACACCTACTATTTTTGCCTTTGGTAATTTTACTTCTTCTATATCTCCTACATTCGGTTTCTTTACAGACACTATTGTTGCTTTTTCAGGAATAACTTCTTCTCCAAACTCTTCCGATTTTGGTTTTTTTAATGTTGTTGAATCTAACTCCAGTATTTTTGTATTCATATCCTTTATTATTTTATTTAAAGTTTCAAGTGTTTTTCTATAATCTGCCGTTAATAAATTTATTCTATCTTCTTGATTTCTAACATATTTTTCCATGTTTTCCATATTTTCCGAATACATTTTCTCCAAACTACTCAATCTTTTATCTAAACTTTCATAGACTTTATTTGTGTTTGAACTCTTTACATTACTTGAGTCTAATCTTCTTCTTCTTCTCATATTAGTATCTTTCATTTTTGTTTTACTTGGATTTTCTGTATTATTATTCTTATTTACATCATTTACTATACTATCTAAACTTTGTACTATAGTTGAATTTACTGTATTACTTTGTATAGAAGGTGTAATTCGTTGTCTTGAACCACCAAACATCATTCCAGACAATAATGGTCCTCTTCTAGGTATTGGTTGTGGAACACAAGATGCCCCAGAACCTGGCTTTGTATTAGTTGCTCCCTTTAATCGTCTATCAAATCTGCTCATTTATATATTTTAATTCTTTTTTTTTAAATAATTATACACGCATATTCATTTTTATAACGTTATGAAAGCGATAATTATTTACTTCAAAATCTTCTACTTTATAATCATCTATATTATCACGTTTTTCATTTATTACTAAATCAGGAAATTCATACGGATCATTTTTTAATTGGATTTTTAATGGTTCAACATGATCATCATAAATATGAGCATTTCCTATAAAATGAACAAATTCACCAGTCTCTACATCACAATGTCTTGCTAATAAATGTGTTAAAAAACTATAAGACGCAATATTAAAAGGCACCCCTAATCCCACGTCACCACTTCTCTGATATAAACTACAACTTAATTTATTATCTACCAAATGATATTGAGATAATACATGACAAGGGGGCAAAGCCATTTCATCCAATTGCTCAGGATTCCATGCACTCATTATCATGCGACGAGACGATTCCCCTGTTTCTTTTGATTTTGTTATTTCATCAATGATGTTTTGTAACTGATCTATTCCTTTACCATTATAGTTACCCAAACATCCCTTCTCTTTATTATACGGAGCGTTCCAATATCTCCACTGGTGTCCATATACTGGACCCAAATCATCTTCTCTTAAATTTTGTAATCCACGAGAATCTAAAAATTCCCTTGTTCCATTACCATTCCAAATTTTTACATTTTGGTCTTTTAACAATTTATTATTTGTATCTCCATTCATAAACCATAATAGTTCCTTTAGGCATACTCGCCACGCCAACTTTTTTGTAGTCAATAAAGGTATCTTATTATCTTTCAATGAAAATTTCAACATAGCACCTACATTTGTATACGTTGTTCCATTTCTACCTACTTCCTTTATACCGCTTTTTATTATTTGCCGTACTAAATTCAAATAACCCAATTCTCCATACATTTAATTATTATTCTTCATTTATTTTTAATTTCTTTTTATAAATCATATGGAAGACGTTGATAATTCAACCAAAAATACTAAACCAGGATTTATAAATCATGTTTTTAATTTCGATACCGAGACTAAACACGATTTATTAAACATAGGACAATATTTATTATTATCTTTAGTTCCTATGGCTTTATACAATCATTTAGTAGATACCCTTATACCTGAACCCGATGAAAGTAAAGGTCATTTAGAACTTTTAGGTGAAATTGTTGGACAATTTGTTCTTGTTCTTTCCGGTATTTTCTTAATTCATAGACTTGTTACATATATACCTACTTACAGTGGTAGATCATACGGAAATATGAACTTCTTTAGCTTCATTTTAGTATTCATTGTTATCGCTTATGATTCTCATACAAAAGTTGGTGAAAAGATGAAAATTCTTATTGAAAGACTTAAGGAACTTTGGGAAGGTAAATCTAGTGATGATAAAAAGAAAAAAGACCCATCTGTAGTTAAAGTTAGTCAACCCATTTCACGAGCAGGAATGCCTACACAACACGCCGCTTCCCGTGCGGATTACTTAAAATCTCATAACGCAATGAGTTCTCCCACTCAAATGCTCCCACCACAAAATCCACCATCACAAGACATTCCACAAAATAATAATGCTACTTCCAATAATATATATAATAGTGGAGGCTTTAATGGATTAGTTGACGCAAATAGTCCAGGTATTTCTAATGAACCCGTTGCCGCAAATGAAGGGTTCGGTGGCTTTTCCAGTTGGTAAATATTATATTTAGTGATTTATAAATATAATATTAATTCTTAATCTTGTCCATTGCTTCCTTAAGTTCATAATACTTAGCAAAACTTCGTTTGATTTTTGGTATATCATTTTTTGATTCTGGTGCTATTTTAGCCATTATACTACACCACTCATCTGTTAATTTAGGATCTTTTATAAAATCTGGATGATCTAGTTCCCATTCCGTTAATGAATTTGCCTGTTTAATTTTTATCTTATTAATTGTCGAATTTAACTTCTCCCCATCTGTATCTTTTACCCATTCGTTCTCATCTTTTACATAGAACTGTAATCTCTTAGAATCACTACAATGTATAGGCCTTGTAGTGGGATCCATATTTTTTAGTTGCTTGGTAAATATATTTGTTATTCCCTGAGCAAAACCATTGTCTCGCGTGTAATGTAAATCTTCCAGAGAAACTTTAAATTGATCAACAAAATCGGTCAAATTCATAGCATTTTTGCATTCTTCGTTGAGGAAAACATTGATAGTCATCTTCTGGTTATAACAGTCTGTATAGTTGTTTCCAGAACCGCCATTTTCCGCTATTTTTTTTGTTGCCTCTGTTAATTCCTTACTGTTCTTAACCATAGTATTTACAGCTTCCAATATAGTTGTATGTTTACTATGGTCGTTTTTTTGTTGAAGTTTAATTTCTGCTATTGCTGCTTTTAATAGTTGTATTTCTTCATCTTTTTGTTTTTCTTTTTTTTCTTTTTCTTCTTTTTCTTTTTCTTCTTTCTGTTCGTTTATAAATTTACATTTATGTTTATGTTTTGCTAGTCCAGTATGATATTTATATTTTTTTCCACATTCACAAATATATTTTTTTACTCCATCAATTGGAGCACAAATATTTTTCTTATGCTTGGAAGAATTTATATGTCTTTTAAAATTTTGTGCATATTTTGTTGAATAATTACATTTTTCACAATTATACTCACTCATCTAGTATATATAATAAGATATATTTTAAATCGTTTTATGTATCCAATAAATCGTTTTTTGTATCCATATAATCGTTTTTTGTATCCAACAATCATTTTTGTTATCCACAAATTCCTAAACTATGCAAATCGTTTTTTGTATCCAATAAATCGTTTTTCGTATCCATAAAACGATTGTTTTGGATACCTAAAACGATTTCAGGCACACCATCATCGTAATGAACTAATTTATAAAATAAATCGTTTGTTACCAAGTTATGGTCTATGTATCCAAAATCGTTTTATGTATCCATTCTTAAAAAAATGTCCAAAAAGTATTTTTATGGGTAAAAAAATTTATGGTAACAAAAATATTTATAAGGTTTGTAATAATTTCCTACATTATGGTTTAATTTGTATTTTTATCATAAGTTTAAAAATAAAAAGTGTTATTTTTCAGAATTGGACATGTCAAAAATGTCCATATTGCAATATTGAGATACTTTTTTAATTTTTTTTGTAACACCCATTTTAGAACCTTTTTTTAAGTACTTGGAAAACATATTAAAATCTATTATAATTTATATATTATATGAGTGAATTAGATATAGATAATTTATTAAATGCATTGGAAAACGAAACAAATGCGTCAATAATGAATTTAAATTCAGCAAAAATAAAATCTATTAAAAATAATATTTTACAAAAGTTACAATTGGGGCGTGAAAAATTATTGAAATATCATGAAAAACTGTCTGATTTTAGATATTGTTCTGATATGTCTGATGTTCAATATGGTTATTTTATAAGATGGATATCATTAAAAAATCCTGATAATATAAAATTAACAAATGGTGGAATTTTATTGGATATAGATATAATAAATAATTGCATACAATTAAAAGTAAAATTATTGAACCATAGAATAATTCAGATAAAATTTGACGAATGTATAATATTTCAAAAATTAAGTAACCAAGAACGGGTAATTTTAGGTGTAATGGATTATTTGGAAAAATAATATACATATAATGTAAGTATGAGATCCCATAAAAAAAATCTAATAGTAGTATTTGATTTAGACCAGACAATAGGTTATTTTACACAATTCGCAATATTTATGGAAGGAATAGAGTCGTATATAAAACGTAAACTAAAACGAGATGAATTCTATAAATTATTAGATTTATACCCAAAAATATTTCGACCAAAAATGATGGATTTATTCAAATACTTAGAAAAACTGAAAAGAAGTAATAAATGGTTAAAAATTATGATATATACAAATAATAATGGTCCAAAATCTTGGACACATGATATTAAAAACTATATAGAGAAAAAGTTAAATTATAAATTATTTGATAAAGTAATAACTGCCTGGAAAGTTAATGGTAAATTGTACGAAAAATGTCGTTCATCACACAATAAATCATATAAAGACTTAAAAAATTGTGCTAAATTTATTAATAATGACGATAAAATATATTTTTTAGACGACCAACCACATCCTTTCATGAAACATAAAAATATAACATATGACCATCTTACTGGATATAAATATGATATATTATTTGAAAATATGTGTGATACATTTACAAAGTCAAAATTAAGTAATATTTTACCAAAAAATAATTCAAAAATAGTATTGAAAAAAAAACCTAGTAAAAAAGATCTAGAAAAAAAACGCGAAGATTTACGAAATAAGCATTTTAAAAAGTTTATAATATCATTTTCAAAAACGGATCCTCTTGGTTTTAGATATGTAGAGAAAAGTTATAAAAGTATATTATCTATTGGAAATGAAAAATTAATACCGAAAATAAAAACATTTGTTAAAAAAAATAAACCAAAATTATCACGTAAAAAAAAGTTAAGGAAGAAGAAAAACAAAACACAAAAAAAAATATAATTTAATAATAGTTAATTATATTTTTACATTTCAATCACTTCATTTTTTAATAGGGTTTCATCATTCATTTTATCTTTATATATTTTTAAGGTTCTTGCCGAAGCATCTGTAGCATCACAATATTTGGGCATCCAGAAACAAGGTATAACCTTGGAAAGAGAAAGATTTGTATAATATCTATGAAATACATCACGGTAATAGAGTTGTTCTAATGTTTGAGGCCTATTAAATGTATATGGATTGTATTGTGAAACAATATTATCAACTTCATCTTGATAATGACTGTATATATCATTTTTAACGTGTTCCTGTATAATCTCATACCATGATTTTGTTTGTTTGCTTACACCATCACTGAATGCCTCTTTAGTTCGCCATAAAACAGATTTGGGTAGTAAATTATTACCAAATAGTTCAACTGCCTTTCGCATTAAATATTTTTCACATTGATTATTTCCAGGATGAAATCTCATTTTGGGGTCAATAGACAAATAATATTGAACGAATTTTCTATCTAAGAATGGGGTTCTTGCTTCAAGTCCGTGTGAGGAAATGGATCTATCTGATCGCAAAACATCAAAATAATGAATATTGGATAGTAATCTTCTACATTCTTTGTCGAATTCTAGACAATTTCCGGCAAGATGAAAATACATATATCCACCCATTGCTTCATCTGCTCCATCCCCGTTAAAAATAACCTTAGCATCACTATTTTCTTTAATATATTTAGAAATGAGCCAATTTCCAACACTAGCTCTCACAGTAGTAGTATCGTAACTTTCTATGGCGTAAATAACTTCAGGAATAGCGTCTAAAAATTCTTTTTCATTAACACAAATACTATGATGAATAGAACCAATATGATCAGCAACAATTTGGGCATATTTGAGGTCTTCACTACCTTCAAATCCGATAGACCAAGTATGTAAAGGTCCATTATGAAATTTTTTAACCAACGCACAAACAATACTACTATCTAATCCACCTGATAATAAACAAGCAACTTCTCTATCAGTATTATCAACCCTTTTCTTAACAGCCTGTTCAATGTGTGTAAAAATATTATTCAAAATTTTGTCCTGGCTATTATTTACACTTGAACCCGAAAAACTATTAGGACTAGAAAATTCCCTGGAATCAACATAATGGGCAATATTTTTATGATCTAATGAAAAAATAGAATAACAACCAGGTTCAAACTGATGAATATTTCCCGATTGAAGAGATGGAATATTATATATAGATTTAAGTTCGGATGCGAAATAATAGGAGGCAGTATGTTCAATATCATTTATAACTTTTCCTGCGAATAGAGGTCTTACACCGTAAGTGTCTCTAGCTACAAAAATTTTATTAATATTTAAATCAATTAACATAAATGCGAAAACACCATCAAGAACTTGTAAAGTTTGGTCAATTCCAAATTTTTCATATAAATGAATAATAATTTCACAGTCAGATTTACTATGAGGAACAACATCGTCTAAAATTTGATACAATTGTTTATAATTATAAATTTCACCATTACATATAAGATACTTATTATTAATGTGGAAAGGTTGATTAGAATTATCGTCTTGAACACCATTAATAGGAAGTCTATGAAATCCTAAAATGGTATTAATAGTAGATAAATTTAAAAATTGGCTATTTTCGGGTCCTCTATTTTTCCCTTTCATGAACTCAGTTTCAATGGCTTCAATATCAGAATCATTATTATTTAGTAAAGCAAAAATTCCACACATATAAATATTCAATAGAGTTTTATATTTAAGCTAATTTATGAAATAAAATAATATAATTATAGTATATTAATGGGAAGTAATTTAAAAGATGTTTACTATTGTCAGCAGGAAAGAACTCAAGAATTAAGTGATCGTATGTATAGTAGAAATATGCCATCACATCAAATGGGGGCAGCATATTTTGCCCGCCCAGTGGATACTTATGCTACAGTAATGCCTATAATAGATTGTCACAAACAAGCAACGGTAACAAAGGCACATTTTCCAGTATATAATCAAAAAGCGGTATTTAATCCCGGCCAATCAGCACCATACAATGGTTATAGTAGAAATGTAGATGTAGAGTCACGATTACATAATTCATTTGCTCCTTTACAGCATTGTGCTCAGGGTAAATATATCCCAGGAACAAAGAGTGATATGTTTTGTAATAAATATTTAACAAATAATCATAAACCAGTAAATATGGGTAGTCATGGATTATTGTTTAAAGAAGAACAATTTAAACCGTTTAATCCTAATGGTTGTAATTTAGGGCATAAAGTATTTAATAATTTTATGCGTCAAGAAATAAAGAATGTAGATTTAGAAGAAAATAAGGGCTTGGATAATATGGAAAAAGATGAAGAATAGGTAAAAACTAGTAAAATAAATTCATATAAATTAATATATGGATTTATCTAGAAATGTTCAAATGGATTTATTATATTTAACAAATGGTAGAATGAAACGCCGTATCGACAATTTAGAAAAAGTTTTAAATAAAGATGATTTAAAATTTTATAGAAAACGGATATTACAAGAAACAAAAAATTATTTACGTGATGGAAATTTAGAACCTTCAATAGACAAAGCATTTGAGAATTATGCGGATAAACTAATAGAATATTACAAATTTATAGACAAAAAAGAAATAATACAAAAAGAATACAAAGATATAAAAGAAGAGAAAAAAAATAAAGTAAAGAAACTAGATATATTAGAAGAAAATAAAAGGATGATGAAGGACATTGAACCACCTGTAAAAACAATAAAGGATTTTGTAAATGTGTTAGCAGAAAAAACAAAAAAGAAACGTATAATACCAAAATTAAAGAAGTATAATCTTAAAAAAGATGAATTAAGAATAAAAGGTTTGAAAAAAGAAAAATCTAAATAATTTATATCTATGGGAAAAAGAAAAAGTAAATCTAGAAAGAAAAAGAAAAATACACGTAAAATGAGAGAAACAAAAAAGAGAAACAAGAAAACAAAAAAGATAAGAAAAAATAAAGAGAGATGTAGTCCAAAAAAGAAGAAACAAATGTTAGATTACACTTGTTACAGTAAAAAATCGTTACATAAAATAAAGTCAATATGGAATATTAAACATCCAACAAACGCTATAAAAAGCAATAACCCCAAAAAAATATGGGAATCATTACATTTTATACTGGGCAAAACGTGTAAAAAGGAAAGTTGTTGGTTAAGGCATAAATGTTTAGATGAAAATATTGAATTAAAATCATTAAATGAGGATTTTTCACCAAAAGCACCTGAAGAATGGAAAAAGAATCCCCAGGAATGGCTAACAAGTATAGAAATATTAGATTTCATGAAACAATATGAGAAAACTTATGAAGAATATGAATTTTTAGGACCTTCTCCAATAGATTATGATACACATAAGGCTTATGGAGAATGTGTTTGGGAGGAATTATGTGAATTTAATTTAAAAGATAATATAAAAGAAGGTAAAACAAAGGTAGGAATAATATTTAATACTGATCCACATACTGAAGATGGTGAACATTGGGTAGCAATGTTCATGGATTTGAATAAAGGTAAATTATATTATTTTGATAGTTATGGAGAGAAAATCCCGGAACAAATAGAAAGATTTTCCAATGGAATAATAAAACAAGCAAATAGTATAGGTAAGAGAAATTTTAAATTGATTAAAAGTAATAAGAGGCATCAATTTAGTGATAGTGAGTGCGGTATGTATTGTTTATATTTTATTATAGAAATGTTAAAGGGTAAGCCATTTTCAAAATTTAATGGTAAAAAGAAAATTAACGACAAATATATGATTAAATTACGAAAATTATGGTTTAACCATTAAAAATATTTAAAGTTTATTTCTTTATTTTTATTAAATGACTTCAATAGTTAGTAATGAAAATAAAGAAATGTTATGGGAATTAATTATTGATATATGTAATGATAACAATTTTAAAGTAAATGGAGATGATTTAAAGAATTTTTTGGACGGTAGATGTAGTTATTATCACGGTCAAAGGTTTGAATTTGAGGATTATGATATGAATTTCATAAATAAGGAAATAATTGGACAATGTTATAATTATATATTATCAAATCAAGGTAGATTATCAAATAATCAACCACAAAAAATGGATCAAAGGAGAAATAAATTAAAAAGAGAAAATAATTTTGAAGAAATATTAGCTATAAAAGAAAAAAATTTTAAAGATAGTATAAATTTAAAAAAACCAAAAGAAATAGATTTTAGTGATGGAAGTGAAGAATTTCCAATAGCAGATTTGGATAAGATAATGAATCAAACATTGGAAGATAGACAAAGAGAACTTCAACAAATCACATCTAAATTTTCAACAAAAGAACAAGAAGAGGCTACTAAATGGTTAAATAATGAAGAAAATCCAAAAATAAAAATACTTGATAATATTACACAAAATGAGGTAATAAGACCGCAAAAAAAGGTTAGATTTGAAATAAAAGATAAGCAGCCAAAAAAAACAAGTGAAGTAATGAATTTTTTTAGTAAATTAAAGGTAAAAAATGAAGGTGATGATATTATTAGTAAAATAGATAAAATAATATCAAATCAAGAAATAATTATAAAATTATTAAAAAAAAATAAAGAAGAAGAGGTAGATGAATTGGATGAGATACCAAGTTATGAGGCAAATTAAAACAACTTACTATTAATAGGTATAAATTGGAATTCATTTGTTTCTGGATTAATTTGAGTTCTTCCTACAAGAGTAGGGTTTAAATTGGGGTTTTTCTTTGCCGCCATATAACTCTCTAGTGAATAAGCTTGTCCGACTCTTTTTTCTAACTTATTTTTAGGATTTTTAATGGTAGGTTTAACAGCAACTTTACCATATGGTGGCCCAACATTGACGGCAACTCCTCTCCAAACTTTTATTTTAACATTTGCTTGCCTTACAGATTGTTTTTCCTGAGAACTATATGAGGGTCCGCCAGTAAAGGTATTTGTGCTTGGACTTCCAAATGAATAACAAGCAATACCTTCTCTAGCGTTGGCCTGAGAATAAACGGAACAATCAATAGAAGTTTCCTTGATAGCTTTTAAAATACTATTTGAAATGCGTTTTTTACGCATTGATATTTCATATAGTGTTTCATCACTTGTAAAAATTAATTCCTTGTTTTCTTTACTTCTATCTCCTTTGGAAAGTTTTGTAGAGTCACTTACAATAGCTTTTCTAGTTTCTTCACCTTCTTTACCTTGTTTACCATCTTTTTTACCATATAATTGTTCTTGTGTAAAGGTCATTAAATACATAAAAACTTCTACAGTTTTATATTCTTCAGGTAAATCTTGATGTGAACAAATGCGTCTTGCTCTCCCAATAACCTGATCTGTTCTCACAGGATGCCAGTAAGGTTCTATAATATGAACAAATCGTGTATTTTTCAATGTAATACCTTCACTACCACTACTAGTAATCATAAGAACTTTTATAATTTCTCCCAAATAATTATTATTATTCATTTTTTTTAATTTATTCGCTAATGTACTTGGTAATTTTTTCCAATCACTGTTAAAAATATTTCTAATAATTTCTTTTTCTTCAGAAGTTTCAGTACCTGTATATAATGCGAAAGTAGGTTTTCCGGCATCGTCTGGGGCCAATGGTGGAATGTCCCAAATACCATTAATTTTTTTTATCATAAATCTTCTGAACCCATTAGCCTCTAATACTAGAGAAAGAACTCCTACACCTTCTATGGTTCTAAATTGAGAATAAATAAGATGTAATCCAGGATTATCAGGTGATGTAATATTTTGAAGAACTTTTAAAAATTTGGGACTATATGTTGTTAATCCTGTAGGTGATAGATATTTTCTTTTATTTTTAAATAATAATGTGAGTGATTTTTCAATACGTTCTCTATAACTTCCGTCAGTTTTTTGCTTTTCTATTTTTTTAATTTTTTCGATATCTTCATTTTGATTTAAACCATCTATATTTTGTAATTGTTGTTCTACAGGTATTGCGTCGAAAACATCTTCAGTAACGGGTGCTTGGTTTTTTTCTACAATAGTATCATTTGATTTATCCTCTTCACCTTTTTTCTTTTTCTTCTTCTTTTTACTAGATATGGCGTCTTCTATAGTTGAACCATCTCTGGGCATTGGTCTTTGTATCATAATTTCTTCTTCTTCGTCTAATTCATTAGGAAATACAAAATTACAGAAAGCACGTGAAAAAATTCTATAAGTAGAAGTAGTATCTGCATAAATACCTAGATTAGCATTACGTTTGGATTTTTTAGCATTTCTACTTTCTTCGTTTCTTTCAGCGACACGAGCATTTTCATAAATTCCAACTTGATAATTACTCATAGGTATTTTTTGGACGTGTAAATATTCAGGTGTCTCTTCATATCTGGGTAATAAATTTTCAGAAGCACTTCTGAAATAAGAAGTAAGACCGATAATTCTTCTTTTAAATATATCCACTTCCTTAAGTTCGGAACTAAGGGGATCAATAAAATGTTGAATAAATCCATCGAAGGTGTCTGGTAATGCTTTATAATTAGTAATAGTAACTTGCCCAATAATTGAAATATTTTCCCTTTTCAATATATTTATAATTTTTTTCTTAAAAAATTCGTCGTCTCTTAAATATTCCTGGTTATTAGATACTCCAGCATAAGAAATAATACCTCCTTTTCTACGCATTTTATTAGTAAACCCGAATGGATTTCTTGTGACTGTTAGGACAGGTGGTCTTTTTGAAGGACTATATTCAACATAGTCTAAGAGTTTATCGGAATCTAATAAATTTTTAATATTTTCTTGATTTACTTTTGAAAGAGTAGTATCGGCAGTATTTAAAATGAATGAAAATGTTTTAATATAACCTCTTAACATATTGTATAAAATTGCGATTTCATTGGGGTAATTTATCATAGGGGTTCCTGTTAGGAAAACAACACGAGCGTTATTGGCTGATAAAACGAGTTCATATAATTGTAAAGATAATGGTAGATCTTCGAAAGTATCAGTTGTTTTCCTCTTTTTTTTTATTTTATTTACAATTCTACTAACAAAATTGTGTGCTTCATCAATAATAATAACAGAGTTATCAAATGGATTAGACGTATTCTGTGTTTCTTTGGATTTTTGTATCATAGCATTAAGTCTAGCTTGTCTAATACCATTATAACTTATAAATGAATATTTTTTCTGTATCATACTGTCCAATTGTTTATCAATTTCTTTTTGTTCTTCAGGATTTAATTTATCAAAATTAGAAGGTTTATTAACATTTACAAACCAAGCCCCTCTAGAAAATACTTCGTCGAACTCTAAATTTAATAATTCACTTATAGCTTGGGCCAAGTGTCTATTTCCTTCGGGATTAATTTTCTCCCAATATTGATTTTTTTTATAAATAGGATCTCCACAATTTTTAAGTTCTTCAAAATAATTCATTTTAAGTGAAGCAGGTGTTAAAACATATATTTGTTTATCGTTTTTCATTCCTTCTGCTATCGCAATTGACCCACAAGTTTTACCTGCCCCTAAACCATGAAAAAGTAAAATACCTCTATAAGGGGTATATAAATTCATATAATCTCTTATAAGTTTTTGATGGGTCATAAGGGTGAATTCTTTTGATTTCTTTTGTTTAAGCGAATCACAAGTGAGTTTGGAACCTTCATTTTCCATTTCTTCTTTGTATGGAAGAAATAAAGTATTAATAAAATTAACAAATATTTCTCTATTATTTAAGTAATATTGTGGTGATTTAATTAAAACGTTAGGACTTTTATCTTTAATTCTATCACCAAGAGGAATATCTTGATACATAATACTTTCTGCCGGAACAGATAAAACAACAGATTCTGATTCTTTTTCTTTTTTCTCTCTTTTTTTACCAGGTAACTTGCGAGTTTTTTTAAGTTTTTTAGGTTTATTAACAGGAACATCTACTTGTTCTTGTTTTTCTTCTTTTTCTTCTTCGTTTCCGACTTTTTCTTGTATTTTGGGTGGAGCTAACCCTCTTCTTTTAATTCGTTCTTTAAAAAAATTAACATCAAAATTCGTAGAATCGCTCTGATCTTCTATAGTAATTTGTATATCTACTTGTTCACTGCCTAATTTAATAGCTACAGGTTTTTCTATATCTTTTGGAACAGGTTTTTTTTGTAATTTTTCTAAAAGTAACATAGACATCTTTATAAAGATTAATCATAAAAAAGTTTTATATTTTAAGTTATTTAATGTATTAAATAATATGTGTTATTATTTATTACATGAGTAAAAAACTCAGTTTGACTGTAATAACGAATCTAATAGATGTAGAAGAAGAAGAAACAGTGAAAACACCTGATATTATGCGTAGAAGGGACCTAGTTAATTACCCATCACCTCTAAATTCTCCAACTTCTATTAAACATAGAGAAACAACAGAAAGAATAATAGATATAAAAGATTTACGACGTAAAATATATAAAAAAAAAATGTATGAAGAAAAAAATTACGAGGAAAAATATGAAAAAGAAATTTTGTAATTATGATAATTTATTAATTGCTTCTTTACAAGCCGCTTGTTCTGCTTTTTTTTTAATTTTATGTTTACTTGAACTTAAAAATATGACTAAACCACAATCATATTTTTCATCGTTATGTGACCACATGGTTTTTAATACATCTAATGCCTTTGTTGGTCCTGTCTTATATTTTTCAATAGATTGAATAAAAGGACTATTATGATTAAATTCGTGTTCTTTTTTACCTAAACATAGATAAACACCCATATGATATCCATTTTCTTCATCCCATTCATCAATTTCCTTATAAACAGGTGTAACCTGAAATGCTTTTTGTAAAATAACTTGTAAAATGTTTTTATAATTATCATCATTTTGAATAAGATTGGTCCAATTGACATGTTTTTCAAATATACTTTCAACAAAAATTTGTGCTATTTGAAATCCAGGACCTGTAACAAAAACATTTGAAAACCAATCATTTTCATCTTTAATATTAATTTTATTGAAATCTAGAAATAAAGCTCCTAAAAATGCTTCAAATAAACACCCTAATTTTTTAAGATTAGTTCTTGTTTTCTTTTCTTCAGCATTTGCTGATAAAATATACCATTTATTAAGACCCATTTCATAAGCCATTTTACCAATTGATTCGTTTTTAACCAATGCTATCTTTTTTTCAGTCATAAATCCTTCATTTTCTTTAGGAAATCGTCTATACAAATAATATTTAGTTATACATTCGAGGACACCATCTCCTAAAAATTCTAGACGTTCATTAGACTTTGTTCTTAGACGCATACAATTATCTGGTTGTTCAGTAATAATAACGCCATTTTCTTCATTTTCTAACTTTGGTCTTTTACAATATGATTTATGCACGAATGCTCTTCTGTAAAGATTAATATTATGAACTTTATCTGGTACGCCATATTTCTTTAAAATATCGCATACCTCATCTTCAGTAATTTCAATGTTTCTTTCATTATATGGATTAAAAACAAGTTCTCCATCTTCTTTATTTATATCACCGTCTTGTGTAAGTTTAGACATTATATTTATTTATGAATTGGTATATTTAATATCTTTTGTAATAAGATTAATATAAGTTTTTAATATCATAATAATTTATAATGGTTTCTTTAAAAATCAAAAGAAAAAGGAAATACTCGAGAAGGACCAATAAAAATAGAAGAAACAATACAAAAAAGAAATACAGAAGAAAAAACAAAACAAGGAAAAATATGATAAAACATAAAATGAAAGGTGGAGCACAAAGTGTTGTTGAAATAGAAGGATATATAATTGTTTTTACTTATGATGAAGCTACATATAATACAAAAAGTCGTGGCGATCCAGGAAAAATAATTAAAAATATGTGGGTAAAGGTTCAGACTGGAAGGAAACCAATGGATATTTCAAGATATATTACAAGTCTACAGAATAAGACGTGGAGGGATAAGGGTCCTTTGGCTTTTATAACATCAGTACAATTAACAGCAGTATCAGATGGTGCCTATGCCTCAATGGACACATTCGACCAAGCCGCCTTACGATCAAATAAAAAATCAGCAAGTGAATCATCAAGTTCATCATCATCATCATCATCGCGTTCAGCAGCTTATACCAGAACAGGTATACAAATGAGAATACCGGATTCTCGTAACAGTACTGCGACAGTTCAAGCATCAAAGATATTAGATTATATTGATACAGTAAAAAGTAAAGCTAACAATATAATGATAGATCCATATTATAATGTTGATATAGTTGATGATAAAGAAGTAAGAACACGTGGAAACCCAATAATAAAAATTATTGATAAACAGTCAGAGTTCGTAGAAGATCCTGACTCCGTGTATAAAGATTATAAGAGTAATAGACAATTAATTTTGTTAGAAAATTTAGTAGATATTATCCACGATGTAGTAGCCGAAGGAAATTTATCATATGATGGAATATTATCAATAGATTTAATTGTAAAATCTTATACTAATCTATATGGTTATCGGGAAGAAGAAGGCTGGGAACTACTAATTGGAGAATCTAAAATAGCTAAGTGGTTAGTAGACAATCCTCCTTCTGGAGCAGCTGCGGAATCTAATGAAAATAAATTTAAAAGATGGTATAGAGCAAACGTAGAAGGAAATGCAACCGCAAAAAGTTTTGGAGTAGAAAGAGAAAGGGCATATAAAGGATGTTTGTATCATTGGATGAAAAATAAATATATAATGAATCCTACTTATACTAGTGATGGTATTGATGTGGAAATTTTAACAGAATGGCAATACGCAAATACAACAGATAGAATTGTAGATGTAGCACCATATGGCGGAGGAAGTATTAGAAATGGTGTAAAATTATGGGAATACATATTAGGACGTGGAAATAGTTTTTTAGAGTTAATAGAAAATGACGATAATTTTAAATACAGTTGGGTTGAAGAAAGTATTAAAATACCGGCTAGTGATTTAGTGCAACATTACAAAGTTAAATTAGATGATATACTGAAATTTGATAAAACCTGGGAAGAGTATGAGAAAAAAACGAGAGTAAATAATATTGATGAAGATGATGATCGGGATGATGCTGAAAAGAAGACAGCATTAAAAGCAGAGCAAGAAAATAATGATAAAATTTTACATATTTTCACATATTACTCATTTTATGCGTATATTTTCACAATATATATGTCAAATAGCATTACAGATCATAGAGAGAGGTTTAGCATAAAAAATAAGATTTATGAAAATTATCAAAAACTTTTTGTGACTAGAACACTAGACAATAAAAAAATATTTGATTATGGAGAATCTCTTTTACATCCACTTCATATAAATTTTACGGATGCAACATCAAAAGCATCATCGGCAGTACCAAAATTATATGAGTTAATGAAGTTAAGAGGTCAAATATATCAAAAATATACAGATAGTCTACCATATGAATGTAGAGGAATAGGACAAGTATGTGATATGGCTACAGGTAAGGTTGGTGAGCCAGTTCCTATGGGCCCTAGAAAACCTATTTGTAGATTAGACGGTCATGATTTTACTAATGCTTTATTATATCCAGTAGAAGTTCATCAACGATATGAACCGCCTGGAAATTCCGGACCATTTCCTGAATTAGTGGTTCGTCAAGAACCAATTGCGAATCAAACCGCTCAAATAAATATTGATTTTTTGACAACATTTAATACTTTATATTCACAAATTTTAAATGATGTAAGAATGTTGTATAAAGATTATATAGCAACTGGATTTTCACAAGTATTACAGGGAGAAACATTGATAGACCAAATTAAAGAGCGTGAAATATCAACAAAAGATTTAATAAAATTAAAGTTTTTTCATTTAATGAATTATTTTACATTTGTTATAAAAGGTAAATCACAAAGTGACCCTAATGCACAGTTAGAATATAATAAGTTAGAAGAATTAAATAATTTATTAGAAAAAAATTCTGATTTGTTGGGAATAAAAGATGATTTATCTGAAACAGAATGTGGTAATCAAATTAAAGAAGCGATGTATAAAGGTTATTTAAGTAAATTTTTTAATGATAATAAAAAAGATTCTTATAATTTATCCGACCATTGGTTAAAATGGGGAGATGGAACAAAGTCAGAATTTTATTTAGATTTATCAAATCCAAATGATGATGCGATTAGATTAAAAATTGACGGATCATCTGATGAGCGGAGGGGTGCAAAACAAATAGCCATACAATATATTAGAAGCTCGCCTTTTTTTAGAACGTCGAAACATGTTAAGACAGAAACGATAGATGATATAGCACAAAGAAAAAGAAAAACGCCTTATTCGTCATCCCAAAGGGGAAGCAGTATAACATCTTTTTCTTATACAAATCAAGGCAGTAAAGATCCAATGAATGGCAAGACGCGTCAAATATATTTTGGTAAATTGGCTAGTGCTCCAGCACAAGATGTATTTTTAAAGGAATACTTTTCAACGGCATATGATTTTGGTAATTTAGACATAGCATTAAATATTTATAACGGTTGGAGAAAAAATAGTTTTTCAAGTTGTGATTGTAGCCAAACGCGTGAGCTGAATGATGATGATTTTGATCCAGATCTTTTAAAATTTAAAGGAACGTGTTTAAAAACAAAAAGTAAAGAAGAAACTAGGGTGGAATCGGAGAAGGGAGTCATTCAGACTGAAGTAGGATACATGTCAAATCAACAATTTCTTAGCGTGCAACCTGACGCATCGCCAAAAGAAGGTGAAGATTTGCCATATCATCGTATAATTATTGTTCCAAGTGGAAAAGGAGGACTCAAGTATTCTGTAAGATGGGATTTAGATATTCTAAAAAAAGAGGGCAAAGAGGACAATGATGATGTGGATATGGACAATCAACAAGGTGCAAGTAAAAACGAGGTAAAGCTTACAGCTTATAAAAAAACTCCTTGGTTATACATAAAAACAACAACAACAAATAGAAGAGGTAAGGTGACAGAAAAAATCTCAGGCTTTTCTGGAAAAACAAAAGATCAAGTTATAAATGTAATTAAAAAACATTTTAATAAATGTGATATTGTTATTCCTCAGAGAGACCATGAGCTAGGTAGTAATTCTCCTCAATCCACATTTCCATTAGATTTACGTAACATTTATACATTTTTAAGAAGTGACCCAAATAAAGAGAATGGAAATAATGAAGATTTTACCCCATTAGCTGAACGGGAACGTCATAGGGTTCAAGAGCGTGACGGTTACGATGCATCAAGAGAATCACACAATTTCTGGACGAATATAGCACAACACCCCCCAACACTATCCAAAGATTTAAAAAAATTAATGACTGATAAAAAGGAGGGCCTACCACATATATGTAAGCTTTTATATAATTGCTTGCTTTTTGATTTTGAAACGGCAGATACAATCAGTGATGTAACCTATGCAGGAAGTAGAACTACGGGCAGATTAAGAACCGGAAAATTTTCAGCTTTTAAAGGAGGTGATACATTTATTCAAAAATCAATTAAAACAGCTATTGAAAACTTTGAAAATTTAAAAAAGAAAGTAAATGGGTTACAGACAGTTTCATATCAGATTCTTGAAAAACAAGGAGATGATCTAGTTGCTACCTCCAAAATATCTTATTCATCAACTGAACCTTCAGTTACATCAGTTTTATCAGCTGTTAGACAATATGTTGTTTGGTATTTATTAAAGAATAATAAGTTGAAAAAAACAGATTCAAATAAACTGAACAGGAAAGTAGGAAAAGAAAGAAAAATGAAAATCGCAGAAGAGTTTTTTGATATGGGTTCTAGAAGTGAAAAAGAAAGCAGGGAGATTCAGGAATTAAACGATAGCATATTGAGACAATTTATTCAAGATCAAACCCCGTCAGGCCAAGTGGAAACTAAAACTCATGATAAGCTTCAGTATCTTAGATATTTTCCACAAGAAATACGTAATCTACCAACTGATCGTGATAAGAGATTTATTGTAATAGGTATAATATTAAATCAAAAAACTCAAGGAGATGAAATGCAGTTACATGGTGCGAAAGCTTATAAAAATTTATTCCCAGTTGATAGTAACGGATTAGAAGTATTATATCATGTATATAGTTATGACGGTGTGATGGGTATAAAAGCTTTAAGAAAGGGTACTAGTTTATTATTTCAAAGTGATAGAGGTATACAAATAGCATTAGAATCAAAAACAGCAGACGCACCAGGGTATACCAGATTAATGAAACCAAATCAAAACGAACCAACAACCGACCCATTATTTGATATACATGTAGATGCAGCTCAAAAGGTGGATCTAAATAGTTGTAAGGACGAAATTCACGGTGGTTTTGTGAATATGAATGTTAAATCTCCTTCAGAAACATCTCCAACTGAATTAGTAGCTCTAAAGAATTTTACAACACAAAATTTTTCTGTATTGTTTGATGATTTAAATGTTAGTTCATGTAGTGATTTATCTCCTACTCAATTAGAAGTAAATGATATTTATGGAAGATTAATAGATACCCATAAAAAGGCAATATTGTGCTATAGGCGTATTTTATATAATATCAAAAATAAGCATGAAAATGACAAAACAAAAAGAGATACAGGATATAGAGTATTAAATAGACTTTTCGAAGAATTTAACATACTTCTTACTGAGCCACAGAGTAAAGAGAATATACAGAATATTCTAGAAGGCGTTAAGCATTCTACACAAGTGGTGAATGTGAAAAAATTTCTAAACGGAAATTATGAAGTTAATCTTGATACCTCTACAGATGATGACGATGATGATACCAATATGCTAAATGCCGATGACGATGACGAGGATGACGATGACGATGACGATGACGACGATGACGACGATGACGATAGAGATGGTATTTCTGTTGAGTATATATTAGAAAATAGAAGTCATTTAATTAATACATTAGAGTATTTTAAACAAAATATAGATGACCTACAAAAATCATCTGACAATTTAGATACAGAAAAAGCAGCTTTTTTGAACCTAAATATCAAATATACAGTGATATTTGAATTAATAAAAATATTTATTCAAAAAGCATTAAGTCATGATATATCACTTCAAGATGTGTCTTATTGTTTAATAGTTGTGAAAATATTATTTAAATATATTCTTGTAGCTATTACAAATCGAAAAGACAGAGAAAAATATGAGGCTACTGGAAATATGGCAACACCTGGACTAATTCAAAGACTTCAGTCTGTAAATACAAATACAAATATGCAAGATGTAAAAAGAATGGGCTGGATGCCCACATTAGAAGAATTAAGGGAACAAACTCGTGCTAAAACAGAAAAAGAAATTGCAAAGTTGAAACCAAAGACAGATGTAGATGGAGCTTCGAAACCGGCGATGGATCTTGATGATACTAGTACATTACCAGATTCACCTGGGTTAAAACAAACTAGATCCCCTCCAAAAAAAGACAGAGAGTCTGCTAATTCTCCACAAGGAGTAAGACGAGGTTCAATATCTATGGGTAATGCTGTGTATCCAACTGTAGATTTTGATGAATATTTGAAATTACGATTAGGTAAATTAATAGAAGTATCTAATTATGTATCATCTTCAGCACAAAATTTAGACAGCACTAGTAATATATTAGAAGGAGCATTTGCTCTTGAAAAAAAATTTCCTCAACTAAAACAAACAAAAGAGAAACTCGAAACAAAAACATCTACCGAAGCAAAAATGGGAATTAGAGTCTATGATGAAAAATATCAAACAGTAAACGCAAATTCTTTAGAACTTGTTGTAGGTTTAGATAGAAGTTTGTTTGGGGATAAGGGTTGTTATCAGGGAGAACAGAGATTTAATTCAGCAAACAGGATTCACCAATTAACGGAAGAAAATAAATCTCAAAAAGAAGAGATTTTACGTTTGAGAAAAAAGTTAGCAGAGTTCAACGTATCAAAAAAGCGAAAACAGGAAGAAGAAGGAAGAAGAAAGATGGTCCGCCACCGAGGATCCACTTCTTCTTCCTCTACCTCTACCTCTGCCTCTGCCTCTGCAAAATTAGGAGGAATACAAAGTAGTAGAATAAGCGTAGGTGCTCCCGACCCAAAGAGACTACGCAAGGGGTCATCTGATGACGATCTTGATATGACACTTCCTGGTCCTACGGGACAGCTAACTGATGGCGATGTTGATATGACTGGTCTTACTACGGGTCCTACGGGTCCTACGGGTAATAACAAATAATAACAAATAATAATAAAAATTATTTAAAAACTAATAACTATTTTTAACTTATAATGAAATTAAAAATAGATAACAGGGAGAAAAAGCTAATAAAGCTATTAGAAATATACAAAAAAGAATTTGAATTAAAAAATATAGAATGTGCGGTTGAAAAATTAGATTTAGGTGATTTTATTATTTGTGACGATAATGGAAATGAAAAACTTATTGTAGAACGAAAATCATTAAATGACCTTGCTAGTTCTATAAAGGATGGACGATATGTAGAACAGTCACATCGATTATCTGGATATAATATGCATAATCATAATATAATATATTTAATTGAAGGAGATTTGTCTACTTGGGTAAATAAATATAAAGTTCAGTCAAATACTTTATATACGGCACTTTTTAGTTTAAATTATTACAAGGGGTTTTCAGTAATAAGAACGATGGATATTAATGAGACGGCAGAATACATTTTACGGATGTGTGATAAGTTTCATCGAGAAAAGAAAAAGGTTTCATTTTATGAATCTGGAGAGAAAAATGTAAAAAAATACGTGGATGTTATAAAAAAGGAGAAAAAGAAAAACATAACACCGGAAAATATTGGAGAGATTATATTAAGTCAAATACCAGGTGTAAGTTCTCACACATCAAAGGTGATTATGAAAAAATTTGGTTCATTATACGGATTATTATGCGAACTAGATACAAATCAAAAATGTTTAGACGCACTTACATATGAGACAGACGGAGGACAATCACGTCGAATATCAAAAACAAGTATTAGAAATATAGTTCAATATTTATTATATCAAAAATCGAATATAATAGAAGTTGATACAAATAATTTATAAGTAATTAATATAATGAATATATTTAAGAATGAAATAATAAAAACTTTAGCTTATATAATTTCACTATGTTTATTTTTATATGTAGTATTTGGGTTAATGGCTATAAGTGGTAGAGGATTAGTAAAAGCAGCAGAAAATAATTATGAAATACAGGCTATTATTAGAGAAGAAGAAGAATAATATATATTTTATTTCATTAATATATATTATCATGTCTAATAATAATTATGATAGTGGAGATTTTCGCTTTACACCTCCTATAATTCCAAATACAAAATTAGCAGGTCAAAGAAATGTATTAACATATCAAAATGCCCCACGAACAACAGAGACAGCACAAACGAATGGAGGACCAACAGATAATGAATATAATAATTTATCATACAGGCGTTCATTAAATGGATTTACTTCAGGTCCCTATAGTGCCGATAAAATCAATCCTCTTGGATTTCCAATTACACAAAGAGCCGATGAAAATCCATATTTTTTATTTATGGGAAAATTTTCTTCAAATTCACAAGGAATACAAAATACAGATCCAGTACAAGTAGGACACGTAGATATATCGGGTATAACATTAAACCAACAACCGTCAAATATTTATAATATACCGGATACTCCAAAACCTTATACGTTAATTCAATCGAATAATGTTGGAGGATTTTATCCAAACGATTATTATAAAGAAGGTTCTAAAAATTCAAATTTAAAAATTGTATATGATGCTTCAAGTTGTCCAGTAAATTGGAGAATATTTGGACCTATTCAAAATCAAGTATTAGATTGGGAGGAAAATGGAGGACCAGGACCAATTGGAGAACAGGGACCGACTGGAGAACAAGGGCCACCAGGAAATACGTCATTAAAAACAGGATTATATGATATATCAAATAATGGAAGTTTTATTTTTGTTCCAAATCCATCAAAACGTGATATTAGTGGAATTTATTTTGATACAAATAGTTTTGATATAAGTTTTAATCCAACCATAAATCCAAGTGCGTATGTAAGTGTTAAAGGAGTAACAGGAAGTGGAACGGGAACCGATTTATCATTCAATAAATACTTTTTCAAACAACCTGAGATGCCTATGGATTGTTCTTGTGTATTAATAACAAGTCCATTGAAAATCCAAATAACTTTCGATAAACCTTTTAATAGATCAAGTGGGACAACTAATCGAAAAGAAGGAAAAAGATATTTTTATAAAAATCAACAAAATAATGGGTTTGTAGAAAACTGGTTACCGGAATTTACGGAATTAGTATTAGATATTTCAGGCGGACCAACTTCGCGAAAATTCTGTAAAGATATATGTGGTAATTTTGTTCATACGGGTGGAGTAGCGCAAAATTCACAAGCATTTGCGTTACTAAGTGCTAATAATACAGTAATAGATTTAATAGGTACAAATAATCCAAACCAGCAAGGTATTACGGATCAGTGGAATGGTGGTGGAAATCAATATAGTGGTCCAAATGGGTTAAAAACAACTATAATAAATGGATTTACTCCTTCAAATAATTCAGGTTCGTATGCGGGTGGGTCAGGAGGTCAAAATCTGATACAAACAGCAAATACTTATGATATAGCAATATATTATAGAAATAATTCGTTGATCAATACTATTGTTCCACAAAATGATTTATATTATAATAATCATAATGTTTGTCTTTTTAAAAATGTAGTATTGGGACAACCAGGTATATTACCAATCCCGTCCTCCTTGAGATTTTGGACTAATTCTGGTAGAACTTATTTTGGAGGAATAGGTCCATCTAATAAAGATGTTTCATTAGGTATACTTTGGAGTAATACATCAATAACAAAGGTAGGATATGATTGTTCTTTTTCGTTTATTAGTAATTCTGGAAATACATCAGGTCAACAAAGAGTTCAAGTAAATGGAATTAATAAATTAGATCTTTCTTATAATAACTTGGATATATCCTATAATATAAATACCGCCTCTCAGTCACCATTTCAACCTTTAAATATGACTGGTATTCCAGATACGAGACAGTATTGGCCTCATCCATCTACAAACGTCAATGATGGAATACCAACAGGTTCTTATGATTATATTAAGGTGATTGATGAATTAACAGGAGTTCAATCTGGAAAACAACATCCGGAATATAAATATATAGGAACAAATTATTCTGGAGTAAACGATACATCTCCTATACAGTATGTAAGTGGAACCGATGCAACAAAAGTAATTCCAATATTATCTAGAGCGAATTGTAACTTAACCGGTTCAATAGATTATAATAATGTTATGGCTGTTGCTAATACAGGATGGTGTAATGTGGATATATCAAATAATGGTTCTGTGACTAGTAGTAATATTAGTTCTACAAATTGTAGAGAACGCCAAACTCTAACTGATAGGTCAGTATATTTTGTTCCAACAGGTGAAAATTTGTATATAAATACTGGTAATGATATCTTTAAACAATTAGCAAATCATGGTGAACAAAAAAACGATCCGACAGACCAAACGTACTCTGAACTGGTAACGTCGGATTCTCTTATAGGAACAAAAGGATTAAATGTAAAGTTGGGAGAAGTAAAATTAGAAATATCAAATGCTGATAACAATTTTACTACTGGAACTATAGATAGTTATGTGCATGGTTGGGATAATAATGAAAATTTAACATGGGCGAATAATCCAACAAGTGGGGCACAAGAAGTTGATACCACATACAAATTAAAATTCGATAAATCTGCTTCTTTTGATGTGGCGAAAGCAGATCTTCTTACTAATTATTCAGATAAAAGGGGTTATTATTTAGGATTTGATATTAGTAATGTATCTGTAGAGTTAGATTTAAACGGAAATACTTATAAAGACGTTGCGGAGTATGGTTATAATCCATATATTTTAACATTAAATCATATTGTTTATAAAGACGGAGCCCCTGCCCCTCCTACTAGTACTACCACAAAAGAATTTGAATTTTATACAGGAATAGAACCATCTAACCCAATAACAATTTCTAATATTAGTGAGACAACCAATCAAAATAGTTCTGCTCTTCAATATTGGTTTGGAATAAAGAGATTACCAGCACCAAGTTCCAATAATTCAATCAATGGTGATTTAGAATTAATTTTACAATTTTATTTAAATGATGTTAATCCACATTGGATTCCTCCTGTATCTCAATTTAATGGGACATTAGTCAAAGCAGAATTTGTATATGACCCTGACTCTACGTCAGTAGCAATATCATTAAATAGTAATAATTCAAATGATGTTAAGTGGAGCGACTTGTGTGTTAGTTCGAATCAAGCACAAACCATTTTCTTTACTGGACAAACAGGAAATCCAACAGCTCCTTCTCCTTCTCCATTTTACGTAGAATTACACGAGGGAAAAGTCGAATTAGTTGGTTCATCTCAAAATGGAGATGGAAAATATTCTCGTTCAGTAACGGACGCAACTCCTTCTAGACCACTATTTGGTATTAAGAATAATACTATTACATTTTCAAATAATGTTACATTACCCTCACCTCTTACAGATTCTACTGTAAATAATTCTAATTTTAAATTTAACGGACAGGAGCTATTTTTTGATTACACCTGGCCTGTAACTACTAATGATCTTCCTGTATCTATAGGTAGTAATATAAATTCACAGATTACATTACTTCAACTACCAAACACAATTACTTCTACACCTTGGGGTGGAACCAATATAAATCTACCAGAATTGGGAGGAATAACAGATAATACACCATATAACACATCTTACGACCATACACAATTATTATCAGATAATCAAGCTATGTGGTGTAATGGTTTTTTTGTTGGTAGTAATTTAGCATCTGGAGTAGATAATCCATATATAAATTACGGATCTACTTATTTTGGACAAACGAATGATTATACAAATCAAAGAATTACAGGAGATGATGTTACAGGTGTACAGGTATCTAGTAGTAATTCACAAGTACAGGGGGGATTTTCTTCTTCTAATTTTACTAATGTAAAATGGATTTTATTGAAACAAAATTCAGTAGCTAATAGTAATGTGACTGTTAATGTAAAAAAGACAGGTAATACAGATGCTGAATTAGGAACGGATTATTTATTATTTTATTGCGAATATAGAAATAGTTTATCTTATGGATCTGGTAACTCTACTACAGATAAATATTCTACTTGGTTAAATGCTATAAGTGGTAGTATCCCTGCTCCTAATGCCATTGATAAAATAGGAAACAATTCTACTGGTGGAAATAACGGGTGCTTTGCTGGCGGAAACTTAAAAAATCCACAAATTAAGGATTTAGGAACAGGAACACAACAAAACAAGAGTAAATATTTCCTTTTTGGGTTAAAACCTGGAACAAAAATTTCGAGTTTATCAATATCATAATTAAAATATATATTTATTTTTATTAGAATAAGTATATATATGTCTTCGAACTTATTAAATAATGATAACAAAACAAATTATTTATTTAAAAAAGAAAATTTTAAAGCACAAACCCGATTAGAAGGACAAGGAACAGTTAGAGGACCAAAAACATATCCTCTGGAAGGCTATCTAGGTAAGTCGATAGTTTTACAAGAAAGTATTTTTAGTGAAGATATATCTAAAAATATACATAATAGTGTATATGTTAATTCATTATATGGAAATATTAGTATTACGCCTTCTCAGTGGGGGACATCAATAACAGACCAAACATATGGTTCTTATGATTTGTCTAATAATTATCCATCTCTGAGTTATTATAAATTTTATAAAAGAGTATATTTAGAGCCAGTAGAAGTCGGTAATCCATGTTTTTGGTGGATAAGAGAGGATAAATCACTAAACCCATCACCAGATAATAATTTACTGAGTAAAATGGTTCCGGGAGGTTTATCAAGCACAAATGATATGTTTAATCCAATTGTTGAATTTCACGATGGTACTCAGTGGATAAATAATGAAAAAGCTGCTTCATTTGAGCCAAATGTTAGTGTAAAAAATACAGTTAATTGGACTATGGATTATTCAACAGGTATATTGGCTCTAAATGTTAGTGAAAGTCATATTACCAGCACAACTTATAATATAGATGCTACTAGCTCATCTAAAACACATAGACCAAGAATTAGTTTTATAAGATATGAAGGAAATTTAGGAAGTGGTGGCGGGTCTGGTGGTGGTGGAATAAGCGATGCTTCTTATAATAGTTTAGTAGAAGATATAAGTCAAAATACTAGTGATATTTCAGTTTTGGATATATCATTAAATAAATGGTTATTTGCTATACCAGACGCAGTAACTCGGGGTGGTTCAGGTGGTTTAGGTTATAGTATTTCAACCACGTCTCCACCTGTAGTTACATTAGAATGGATAAATCCGCCACAAAAGTGTGCCGCGTTTGATTTTTATAATGTAAATACAGAAATATTTAACGGAAATAGTAATTTAGACCAAATTTATTATGCTACAAATAATGGATTAAATGGTGCGCTCCAAGATCATCTAATTTGGAATACAATAACTAGAAGCATGAATAAGCTTCCTTTTCATGAAAGAATAGTAATACAATACAAAATGTTTAATTCCAATCAACAAATGATTCAAGATTGGACCAATATGAATAATCCTACAATAAGCAATAGTACAAATAATAATAATAATAGTACAACATATCCTATTTTTAAAGATGTAAATAAGGCTGTAATAATAAGTAATCCAAATCTTAATACAGGAACTACTCAAGAAATTGGGACAGGTGATAATACTTATAGAAGCACTAATATTTTGAATTCACAAAATTTGTACAGATTTAGAATTGCTTTAGATAATAGATCTTGTGATGGAATGTCTTCGCCTCATACTTGGACCTCAGAACCAAGTAGAGATATAAGTGGAATTTTAAATTGGACAGTAATTCCACAAGATCCAAATGTTTATATAGAATTAGGAAACTTTGGTCCAGGTCAAGCACCGACGTCTATAGGATTTACACCTACAGCTCCATTTAATCATGAAAATTATCCAAGCGTATCCGAAATAGGAACAATAGAAATGGATCATACTGGTGTAATGGATTTATCATTTAATACGGCATTTAATACATCTGCTAATATATTAGGACAATTTGGATTTGATTTGAGTGGTTCACTTTTAAACACAAGTGTACAGTTAGGTTCTCGTAATAATATTCTTCAAATTCAAGGTCAATTTGATTATTGTAATAGACAATCCTTTACTTTTCAGGATGTTTCTTATAATACTTCATTTACAAATAGTAATAATCATATTGTAAATGTGAGTTCTAATGTTTCTAATCCGAATACGTGGAATTTTCCAACTGGATTTAATAATAATAATGGGTTGGAAACATATCCAGAACACATTTATGATATTAGTGGATTTTATTTCATGAATAACCAGTTTAAAGATTCTGGAGGAAATTTAGTTAAAGTATTTGGAGATGCAACTAGCGTGCTTACTCCAAACCAAACTACAAAATTTTCAACAAATGAAAATACATCATTAAAGATATTTAATGATAATAGATTTTTGGATAAATGGAATGGTAATGTAGATATATCAAATAATAATGAAACGGCAAATTATCAAATTCATCTACATAATCCTCCACCAAATTACCCTAGTGGTAACAGTAATACTATAAACGATCCAACAAAATTAGCTAAGGTCAGAGATGTGGATGGTAAAGTACGTTATGCTATTTTAATAGATGCGGGAAGTACATTAGATATAAGTTTTAATATAGCTTCAGATTATGGTATATCGGCATATAATTCTGCCGACACTTTTGGAAATGGTTCAAATTTTAGTGATAAAAATGAAATAAATTTTATTACTTGTCCTCATGGAGGTTGGGGAACTAATCCTGAACCAATTGATGCTGGAGAAAGTATATATAAAAATACCAATAGATATTTCACATATGACTTATCATTTAATGTAAGTCAAAATGGTACTACTGTTTTACCAACACCAAAAGTAAGTAGTGGAAATTTATATGGATGGCACGGTAATTTGAATAGCACTGGCGTTCCACAAGAAGTTACATATCCGGCTACGTTTATAAATAATTCTAATATTCAAACTAATTGTCTTAACTTAACAATTGTTAGTGATGATGCTACCGGACCAGTTAATAATAGTCCTACACTACTTCAAGAGAAATATGGGGGGTATTATAACATACATAAAATTAGACATAATACCGGAATATATGATATAGCAACAACAACTTCTCAAGGATTTCAAGTTGATGATATAAGTAGAAATAACTATACTCCGTATAAGTTAACTTTATCACAAACAGAAACAGTAACTACTCCTACTGGTATAAGTAGTCTAGTAGGTTCAAAAACTCTTAAATTTAATTTAGGACATGTTTCAACTTTTGATATTTTAAGAGATACTACAAATGCTCATGTAAATGTGCCTATTATACCTACGCAAAAATTATTTGGTATTGCTATGCCTACTGTAGATATTCCAATAAATATTAATTTCGAAATAAAAAATATTTATAGATGGTGGACTTGGCCAAGTCCTGAAAAATTAATGACTTTTGAAATATTTTATAGACACAATAAGAATAATAATGGAGATATTATAATGATAGATCAGGACCCCAATATTTCGAATAGAAAAATAGAGTGGAATATTCCATTAACAGATGTTCAGTCGCATAACTATCAACCTAGTATAAATGTGTCAAGTGCTTCCAGTGATTTAAGAACTACATATAAATATTCCAGGAAAGGAAAACAAGGAACTGTTAATCAATCAAAAGATGAATCGCAATTTTTCTTAAAAGTAACTAGTAAAAATAATATTTATAGACAAGATATAGAATATATAAATGAATATTTTTCTAATTTACATGTTATTGGATCACAACCACCGGTAATTCAGGCGTGGGATTGGGGAGGTCGCCCTGATCATATATTATGGTGGGACTATACATATAATGGTGTAAGTTTTGCTTCTAATGGAAGTCTTCCATTGAATTTTATAAATACTAGTAATTCGTCTGCGTATAAATTAAAGGATTCTAGAGGTTCTGTTTTAACAACGTCGGGTGCTAATTGGTTAGGTGGATCATTTACTCTCTCATCAGGTATATCAACAAATCATGAATGGTATAACAATGATTATGATCATACACACGGGACGAACACATTTAATCTAGAAAATAATCAATTAATATGGAGTAATGGTTCATTTAAATCTGGATTTGCATCTGGTGGAACAGCTAACGATGATAATCCATATATAGATTACAGAAACTATTATAATAATACTTCTGTAAATTTAGATTATTCAGGAAAAGGATCGTTGGGAGAAAATTGGAGTTATAATAATTTTACAAATTATGTAGGAGATCCCGCAAATATTTCCGGCAATTATAAATTTATAGTACTAGAAGATAGTACAGGAGACTGGAGGAATACTGATTTGAATGGAAATCAATTTAACGGAGTAGAGGTTTACATAAATGGATCGGAAGTTCCAACTCCAACTAACAATTCAACTTCATTAACTTTAGGAGATGATTATATTATGTATATTTGTGGTGTAGGTAATTTTTATCAAAATAAGTCAAATGCTAAGACATTTACAGGTGCGGGTAATGTGACGGTATATAGAAGTGGTTGGATGGACTGTCAGAAACAATTACAATCGGGAAGTTTTGGAGACGGTGTTGGATGTTTCTCATCTAATTCAATAGATAGTACTGGGGTAATAAAATATGGATTTGAAATAAATGGATTATCTACAGGATTTGCAACTATTGATAAGTTTTTTTATAGAATTGGTTTAAAAAATGATGGTCCATTAAGTAGTTCAACGTATACTACCAAAAACATAATTAAAAATATAAAAATAAATTATGGTAGATTATAAGATTATTAAATAATTAGTTATATGTCAAATTATTTATTAATATATATTATAAAATGTCTTTAACAAATGATAAAAAAATAAAAAATTTATGGAAAAAATCTAGAGGAGTTGTTGATATTGAAAAAGAAGTAGCTTATTACGATGTAGCACAAAAACCATTTGTAGAAAATATATTAAATAAAGATATTTTTAGTAATGAAGTTCCAGATGAAATTCCAGGACAATTGATAAATGTTACAGGTTTTGGTCAAATAAGTGAAAATAGTGTAATGGCGCTAGATCAAATATTTCATTCTGCTAATCCCAGTGTGCCTCCAGGCAGTGTTTTACCTAGTATTCCTGTTAATGAAAGATCAAACGAAATAGCTGGTTATGAGGGTTATAAATTAAGCAGTATTGGCTATCCTCATTTAACATATTATCACAGAATTCCATTAATTGAGCATCCAACATCAAATAGAACTAAACCGGGACAGCAAGTAAAAACAACTTGGTATATACCGGATTCCAACAATCCAGAATTATCTGCGTTAAGATATTCTATTAATTTTAAGAAAGGTGGATTTAGACATTACGAACAGAAATTTTATATAGATACAGGAACTGCTAATCTTGATTTAAAAGAAGGATTTTCTCCTCATTTGATGGTTTTTGATAATAAAAGTGGTTATGTTTTACTTTATGGTGATGATGATAGTGCATTTAATTGGAAAATTACATCAACTTCAACCGGAAGCACAGGTCCTTTATTAATGTCTTTTATAAGATATGAAGGACCTTTGGGAGCAGGTTCAGGGGGAGGATTGGATGTTTCGTTTAATAATGTAGATATAAGTAATAATTTGAATATAGTTCACGGTGATTTAGAAACAGGTATTTTACAAAGTCTTAAAATAAATCATATACCAACTATAAATACAGGTGGTAGAGACTCTATTATAATAGCAAAAGTAGAAGATGCGTATGATACTTTATTAAATGCTACAGGATATTTTACATTAGAATTGGTAGATGGACAGGCAGTAGGTGAATATCATACAAAAATACATTTTTTGGCCGGTATAACTACAAAGGAAGGGAGCAATACCGACGCACCGAAAAGTGGTGGGTCTACTGGAGGAAGTACAGGTACCAGTTCAGTATTACAAAATGATCCATTATCTTCTGAAATAAACCAATCTTCGTTATCAAATATATTGGATCCAGTAAATATAGGTATTATAAAAAATCCTATAAAAGTAGATCCAGGTATTATATATGACCCTATACCTGTAGATCCTATTGACCCATTAACTACTATATATTTAGTAACAGTAAAAACAATAAATGGGATTAATAAATTTTTAATAGACGGAGAAGAGACACCAGTTTTAAATTTTGTTTTTGGAAATACATATATATTCGACCAGTCTGACCCTTCAAATTTAGGTCACCAACTTCAAATAACTGAAGAACCACAGCCTGGAATACCAGTTGATTATTCTATTACAACTGGTGAACCAGGAAAAAATGATAGTAAAGTAACTATTACAATTCCGGATATAAAAAATAGAGTTTTATATTATCTCTGTCTCCCACACGGAATAATTATGGGAAATCAAATAAATTTATCAGATGAAATTACAATTCTACCTATTGTTGATGAAGAATCCCCTGTAGCTAGTCCTATATTAGACACAGGTGTAATAGACGAAGGGGGTAATAATCAAATTACGGCTTTAACTTCTACTACAACAACTAATATTGAATATAATGGTTTTATTAAGGTTTTATCTTGTTTAAGACAATATCATAATTCTGGTAACAATGATATAGGTATTCAGTATATAAATTTAGCTTATGATACTGGTGCTAATATTTGTTATCTTATTTTGGATACAAAACATACATCATCCGTAACAAACTTGACGTTTAATATAAGACTTTACAAGAATAGTTTAAATATAATGGATGAAAATAATAAATTACAATGGACTTTAGATTACATACAACCATCTCCTTCATTTTCACTAATAAAAACTATTTACATAGGTTCAGATCCAGACCCAAATCAATTGGGAAATATAGAATATCCATATCATCCTCAAGAACCTTTTACAGCTACAACACAATATACTGTAGTGGATAACTCTATGAATGTATATGGAAATTTAAATATAAAAGGTGATATTAATTGTGATAGTTCATTAATTGTAGCTAATGAAATAGAACATGCTACTAGCACAGTTATTAAAGAAGTTAATTATAATAATAATAACTTTCAGAGTTACACCAGTGTCACGGGGTCTGGTGGAAGGTGGCAGACAATCGCTAGAACACAAACATTTTTAGACGTGCATCTGAGAAGAGCAAGTGCTATTTTTGAAGTATTTGATAAATCAAATACTATAGATAATACAACAGGGGCTGGTGGTGTAAAAGACCCGGGTTGTATAGATGATTATATATTATTTTCTGTTAACTGGCAATATGATACATACATTGGTCAAACCGGATTTCATAATATCGACGCAAATACAGGAATGATTGCTCCACCTAGATGCACTATAAATGTTATAAATTCAAGATGTGGAACTAATTTTGATACATCTATAAATCTTGGTGGGTGGATTAGTTCATTAAGAGTTGAAACTAATTTTATATTAGATTCAAATGGTAATCATCAAGCAGTAGCACAGATCCAAATTAAAAGGCATTCTAGTGGGACTCAAGTTGGGGCTCAATTAGGACAAGGAGTAACAGATGTAAAAGTAAGAATATTAAACGATAATCTAGGGATAAATAATGATACATTAAATTGGAACTTAGTATCAAATTCTTTCTTTTTTACTGTACCTAGTTCACAAAATGGTAGTCATATATTAGAATTTCCTTTATGTAAATATGATTATACTACCAACACTTTAACTGATAATAATCGAACAGGGGTTGTTTCATCAACCGTAGTCAATGGTGATTTAAAATCCACTTATTTTGATAAACTTAAATCAGATTATTTGCGATTATCAGGTGAATTAGATATGAATGATGGAAATATTATAAATGTCTCAAAAATAAGCAAAGATACTGCTAGTGATAAACCAAGAATTGAATTTGATGGTGATAAAGTTAAAATTAATTTTGATGATTCACAAGTTTTTTCACAATTGGAAATAGGTAATACAGATAGTAATAATAATATAAAGATAAAATGTGGGTCTGCGTATGGAACGAATTCGAGTCGATTGGATATGAATGAGTTTGATATTGAAAATACAGGTAAAATAACTAATTTTAATGCTACTGGATCATTACAAAATAGAGCTTACGTTCAAGAAATAGAATATAATTTAGGTGATCTACTTCCTGCGAATAACGCTTGGATTTCTATAGCAAAATTGGGAAAATTTAATCAACTAAATCCACCTGTTATTACTGAAACAAATATGAGAGGAGATGCGTTAGTAGAGTTAGAAAATAGATCAGGTAATTATCATCATATAGTTAAATTTCGTATACAATATACTTATGGAAATCCAAATATAAGAGTTATTAGTAATAATTTTATGAGTGGATCTTCAGGAAACCCTAAATTTAAACAATTAAGATTAGCATTCAGAAATGCTTGGCCTGGTATATATACAGGATGTGTATTACAATTTAAATTAGATTCGAGTACAAATACTTCAGTTCCCGGAAAAGTCCATATGAAAATATGGCAAAACTGTCCCGAAGGATCTCTGTCTGGTGGTTGGAAGTTTGATACTAGACTATTTTCAAATGATGGTTTTGGCAGGCCTTTAATTTATGTTCCAGATAATTTACACGGCCAAACTAACTCTAATGACCCTCCTCCTTATTTTAATACAACTTATCCCAATGAAATTTCGGTAAGTTTAGAAACAAGTGGAGAGCTACAACAAACTAATAAATTAGCAATTAAAAACGATTTTTCACTCACGGGTAATATTGAAATGTCGAATGGTAATATTGAAATGTCGAATGGTAATATTACAGGTGTAAATATTATAGACGGTGATACAGGAAGTAATGGTATTTTAACAATACGTTCTAATAATAATGGGTTACAGACTTCTTCTGGCTATATAAATATTGATTCTCCATATAGAATGCCAAATAGTTCAGCTACTCTTTGTAATCAATCATTGGTTAATGCTGATCCGGCTACTTTTACTTACAGCAATGATACTAATACAATATTATACAAACCGGATAATACCAATCATCCAGAAGTAAATAATAATTTGCTTTTATCAAACACATCAACTATGCAATTGTGGGATTGGACAACTGATTATAATGGGGCGAAAAATAGCGCATCCCCCCCAGTTTCAATATGGTCACCGTCTTATTCTGAACGGGGAAGTTTCAGTCCTTGGAGCATGGCACCACATCATCTTAGTCCGGGTACTGGGAATTTTAATCCATTACCTTTATTATATGATGAATTTAAACCTCTGCATGATGGATTTTTAACTGGAGTAACTTTTAGAACTGCTTATGGGTCACAAAATAATTTTGTAGAAATTAAAAGAACATACGGTTTTGGTATGCCGAATACCCCCGCAAGTACATTTGAATTAATTTGTGTTGTTTCTAGGGGCATTCACCCAAATATAACCACAACAACTACAAAAATAGGAAATTTATTAGTTGGACCAGGACCAGGAGGCGCGGGAGGGTCCGTAATACGCGTTTCTAATAACGGACCATATAATTTTACTATTAATCCTAGAACAACATTGATAAAATTTAATAAACTTGATAGTATAAATTTTAAATTAAGATGGGTAAGTAAAAGTGTTTTGGGCGACAGTATAAAAGTAGATGTGTCTAATGCCTCCTCTTCTGGACTCACAATTGCAGGAATTATTGCTTATTTTAAATATTATGTTGATTCATAAATTTTTCATTACAAATTCGTATATTGAAAAGTTAATAGAATTTACTAATATTGCCCTTGAAGCACAAATAGAATATCCTTTATATAATGAACCTTGTCTTAAAGCTTGTGATATACTTATATTTTGTGCTATTTGTCTAGACATAATAACATCCAATGGATATGAAATGGTCCAATTAGCTAATCCTGAAAAACCCCCAGATAAAAATGTATTATATCCTTTATCTCTGGCCCAATGATAACTTCCAAAATATATACTCATAGCAGTAGTTTCTCTTAATAAAGTGGAAAATAATCCACGTCCTTTTAATAATTTTTGTATAGATGTTTTTTGATTTGTTTGTTTATGAATTTTATAATGATTAAATCCATAAACAGTTGGAAACGCAAATAATCCTGATAAAAATCCACTAGCAAAATAAGAATTGGTGTATTTTTGTAATCTTTCATTAATAGGAAAGACAGTAACATTATTTACTACTGAATTTGATAATGGAAATTTCCAACCCTTATAGTATTGTCGAAGTTTTAATCCATTCCACTTTTTTTTATTTTGAATTAATACTAGTGCGGTGTCAAAAGGATGACCAATTGCGATTTGTCCTATTCCAACACAAGTAGAAGCAATAATATCTTTCATAATTTACATTAAAAGGATATTATTTAAATAATTTATAATACTTTTCTAGTGCGTCCTTCAAACTCACCGTTTTTAATAGCTTTTTTAACACAATTTCCACCACACCAATCAGAATCCATTGGACTAAGACTTCCTTCGTTTCTTTTTAAAGTAACATTGTCTAGTGGTGTTTTTACACCAATATTTTGATTTTCCCCGTCAAACCCTGAATAATTATTTTGATTGAATGGTGGGTCATCTCTATTTGAATCTCTTAAAAGTTGTGTAGGTGCTTTTCTCATATAAGGATCACTTTTAAGTCCAGGTTTGGGGTTAAGTGGATCATTAGACATACGATATCCTAAATCACCTTGAGTATTATAACTTTGTTCATAAAATAATATAGGACATTTTAAGCCTACTTTTTGGGACCATTTAACATATTCTGCGTATTCTTCTAAATTATTAAATTCAATTGGATTAACACCTGGTATCATTGCCTTTTTAGAATTTACCAAATGTAATTTTTTTCCTTTTTTTATTAATAAATTTGGACAGTCATTGGAGGATGAAATACCAAAGCCTTCGACTAAATCACTTGATTTATAATTTGAACAAAATAATAAACCTATAAAAAATGCGATTGTAATTATAATTAATTTTGAATTCATTATATATATATTTGAATAAATAAATTTCTCTCCAATTTATATATAAAATGAAAATTATGGAAGTAAATGAAAGAAATTTAAGTGAATTTAATCAATCAGTAATGAAAGGAGGTGCTGTAGTTAAATATTGGGCCGACTGGTGCGGTCATTGCAAGGAACTGAACCCAAAATGGGATATAATGACAAATCATTTAAAATCAGCACCTGGTTCTGGTTTAGTAGCAAGTGTTCCTGAGGCTATGATGAGTAAGGTAAATTGTGATAGTGATGTAATGGGATATCCGACTATACGTTATCTTGTAGGGGGAAGAAAACGCAAAGATTATAGCGGTCCAAGAGAAGTAGAAAATTTAGAAAAGTTTGTAACATCGTCACTTGGAGGAGGTAGTAAAAAAAAGAAAAAAAAGAAAAAAAAATCAAAAAATAAAAAACAAAGAAAGAATAAAACAAAAAGAAAGAGGAAAAAAAGACGAAAAAATAATAAAACGAAAAAGAAAAGAAAAAATAAGTCAAGGAGTGCTCTTCGTGATCGATTTTTTAAAATGATTAATGGAAACCGATTTTAATTTTCAAATATAAAGGGCATTGTATGTTCAAGTGTAAATAATGGTGCTTGGAATGCGGTTTGTGTTAAACTCGTCATTAAGGATGGTCTATTTCCTTCAATGGCGTGGCCTAAAAATTGTAAAATCCATGCGGTTATAAATACTTTGTGTGTTTGTGATAACCATCTGTTTTCGAATGTATTTCTCCAAATGTGAGTAAAAAATAATAAAACTTGTATGTATATTAACATTACAGTTCCTATTTTTATTCCGTAATACCTGTAATATTGAATACAATAAATAAAAGCAATTAAATCTTCTAAACAATTATTGTAATAACTAATAGTATTTGATTTTCTATTAGTTAGTCCAATATTAATAATACATAATGAAGAATAATTTAATACGCACAATACAATAGCAGGTATGCATACTGTATGAATATTTTGATTAATAGGGTTATTGTGGAATGACTTGTAAAAATCTAATTGATTTTCCATTTATTTAAAGTGATAAAATATCTTTAAATAAATTACATATTTGATAGATGTTTATGTATGATTTTTTCTACATCACTGCTTGGTTGAAATGTATCCCATCTATCGTAAATATTATTCATTACGTTACATATAGGACATTCACACTTGCTTTCTTCAAATTCAACATCTTCATCTTCTTCATTTTCCTCTTCTTCTTCTTCTTCATCATCCTCATCATTCATCCATTGTTTTATATTTTCTTTCATGGATAAACATTTTTCAAGATTATCATCTCTTTTCCCCATTAAAAATAATTCTAACATAAGTCCTCTCTTAACATCTTCTTTTGTAATAACTTTTCTATCCGTATGACTTACATATAAGGAAGCTTGTTTGACGGCATTTTCCATAAATACCATAATAACCGCGGCAGTATTTTCAAAGGTTTCGTCTTTCTCTACAAGATTATTAAATCCTGATTTCATAAATGTAAAATCTTCACCTTCACTCATATAGTAGTATAATTTTAATTGTTTTTATGTTATTTTATTATTAGAACATAAAAATTGATTTAAACATATTGATAATAAATAGATGTATTAAGATGCCTTCAAACGCAAAAAGACCACAATTTAGATTGTTTGATTTTCAAGTAGTAAATGAAGATTATGATAATTTCGATGATTTTCACCAAAAGAAATTTCTAATCAAAATGTTTGGAATGAATACTAAAGGCAAGACATATTGTATATATGCTAAAAATTTCAAACCTTTCTTTTATATTAAAGGTGGAGACAATTGGATAAAGGGCAGGGAAGATGTTTGGTTGAAATTTCATTTAATGGATAGACTAGCTAATGAGCCAGGTTGTAATGAACATTGGAAAAATTATATTACTAGTTGTACATTAATAAAGAAGAAAACGTTATATGGATTTGATAATTTTAAAAAATATAATTTTGTAAAGATTGAATTTAAAAACATGATGGCTTTTAATAAGGTAAAGAACTTTTGGTATACAAATCACAAAAATTATACAAAAAGGAAATTAAAAAAAGACGGTTATTTGTTTCAAAGAACTAATACACGTTTAATGTTATATGAATCAAATATTCCAGCAATGTTAAGGTATTTTCACGTTCAACAATT
>MDSX01065623.1_pt1 | contig 45001 bp, 41 predicted proteins | sample 811141 | NCBI WGS metagenome assembly MDSX01 (sample SAMN05326642, study PRJNA326480) | marine metagenome | isolation source: seawater | place: Atlantic Ocean: South East | collected 2010 | reverse complement strand
TTTATGATTGAAGGTGAAGAAGAAGTAGGCTCTGATAATTTGGGCGACTTTGTGAAAGCCAACAAAGAACGTTTGGAGTGTGATGCTATACTTATTTCCGATACTGGCATTATTGCTAACGACACCCCTTCTATTACAACAGGTCTCAAAGGCTTGAGCTATGTTGAAGTAGAAGTTACAGGTCCGAACCGAGATTTACATTCTGGACTATACGGTGGAGCTGTAGCCAATCCTATCAATGTGTTGTGTGAAATGATAGCCTCTTTAAAAGATGAAAACAATCATATAAGCATTCCTGGCTTTTATGACAAAGTGGTTGAATTATCAGCACAAGAAAGGGAAGACATGGCACGAGCACCTTTCTCACTAGATCACTATAAGAAAGCACTAGACCTTAGCGATATTCATGGTGAAGAAGGCTATAGCACTATGGAAAGAACAGGCATTCGCCCTACCCTTGATGTCAATGGCATATGGGGAGGTTATACCGGCGAAGGTGCTAAAACAGTTATTGCATCTAAGGCATTTGCTAAAATCTCCATGCGTCTTGTCCCCAATCAGAGTGATGCAGAAATCACCAAAATGTTTGAAGACCATTTTAAGAAAATCGCTCCGAAAAGTGTTAAAGTAGATGTGCGCCCACACCATGGAGGCGAACCTTATGTAGCACCTACAGACAGTCCTGCTTACTTAGCTGCTAGTGCTGCTATGGAAGCAACCTATGGCAAAAAACCAGTGCCGGTAAGAAGTGGTGGGAGTATTCCTATTGTAGCCTTGTTTGAACAAGAACTGGGTGTAAAATCTATACTTATGGGATTTGGCTTAGACAGTGACGCTATCCACTCTCCTAATGAGCATTACGGTTTATTCAATTATTTCAAAGGAATCGAAACTATTCCACACTTTTTTACCAAATTTAAAGAGTTAAACCAATAGTTTTAAATGTGCCTAATTGTTCATTCAATTGTAAATTCAAATCATGAGTAGCAAGTACAAACGAACATTTAACGATCTACAAATAGTTTAAATTTGGGGATGAAAACTTTCTACTCCATTTTATTTTTAATGATGCTAATAGTGAGTTGCAACGGACAGACAACCAAAATGAATACACAACCATATACCAATGCTTTAGTCGACGAAAGCAGTCCCTATTTATTGCAACACGCCCACAATCCAGTGGATTGGTATCCTTGGAATGAACAGACACTAAAAAAAGCCCAAGAAGAAGGCAAACTCCTTATCATTAGTATAGGTTATTCGGCTTGTCATTGGTGTCACGTTATGGAACACGAAAGTTTTGAAGACCAAGAAGTGGCTAGGCTCATGAACGAGAGGTTCATCAATATTAAGGTGGACCGAGAAGAACGACCTGACATAGACCAAGTGTATATGAATGCCGTTCAGCTTATGCAGCAAAGAGGAGGGTGGCCACTGAACTGCATCGCTTTGCCAGATGGTAAACCCGTTTGGGGAGGAACTTATTTTCCTAAGGGGCAATGGATGGAACAAATCAATCAAGTGGCTAACTTTTACGAAGAAAGACCACAAGATATGATTGAATATGCTGAAAAATTAGCCGCAGGTATTCAGCAATCTGAATTGGTAGCTTACAACAACAGCGATGCTATTTTCTCGTGGCAAGACTTGGACAATATGCTTGAGCCATGGAGCAAACAATTCGACTACAAAGAAGGAGGGGCAAACCGTTCGCCCAAGTTTCCTATACCCAACAACTACACTTTTTTGATGCGATATGCCCACCTTAAAAAAGACCAGCTTATCAGTGATTATGTTCAACTAACTTTAGAAAAAATGGCCTTTGGTGGCATCTACGATCAAGTGGGTGGTGGCTTTGCCCGTTATTCTACGGATGAGCTATGGAAAATTCCTCACTTTGAAAAGATGCTTTATGATAATGCCCAATTGGTAAGCTTATATAGCGAAGCCTATTCTTGCTTTGGAGAAGATATGTACAAAGAAGTTGTGGAACAAACCCTTGCTTTTATTGAAAGAGAATTGAGCCACGAAAACGGCGCATTTTATTCTGCTTTAGATGCCGATAGCGAGGGTGTAGAGGGAAAGTTTTATGTCTGGAAAAAAGAAGAGTTGAAAAGTTTGCTAGACGATGATTATTCTCTTTTTGCTAAATACTACAACATCAATAGCAAAGGGTTTTGGGAATACGGCAATTATATCTTACTCAAGGATCAGACGGACGAAGCCTTTTGCGAAAAAGAAAAAATAGATCTCGGAACTTTGAAAGTAAAAGTAAAATCTTGGCAAAGGCAACTACTGAGCGAGAGAGAAGAACGGATTCGACCGGCTTTAGACGACAAATCCTTAACCTCTTGGAATGCACTCATGTGCAAAGCCTATACCGATGCATATCTAGCTTTGGGGCGCAAAGGCTACTTAAACAAAGCCTTAAAGAATGCCGCATTCATCATAGATAAACAGTGGCGAAGCGATAATTCTTTATGGCATTCTTATAAAGACGGCAAGTCCAGTATCAACGCTTTCTTGGAGGATTACGCCTTTACCATTGAAGCTTTTATCCGTTTGTATCAAGCTACTTTTGACGAGCAATGGCTCAGTCAAGCACAAGTATTAACGGACTATTGCAAAACTCATTTTTACGACAGTCAAAGCGGAATGTTTTATTTCACTTCGGATGAAGATGCACCATTGGTTGCACGAAAAATGGAAATCAACGATAATGTCATTCCAGCCTCCTCCTCCGTCATGGCGAACAACCTCTTTGTATTGGGTCAGCTTTTGAACGATAGCGACTATTTGAATATGGCTAAAGTGCAACTTAACAATATAAAAAACGATATGCCCTCTTACGGTTCGGGCTATTCCAATTGGGCTAATTTGATGCTCAAACAAGTAGCACCCTTTTACGAAATTGCAATTGTAGGAACTGATGCCCTTGAAAAATCGATGGATTTGCAAGAAAACTATCAGCCTAATAGTTTAATATTAGGAAGCGACAAAGAAAGTGATTTACCTTTATTAAAAAACAAAATGATAGCTGGTCAGACTACCATTTACATCTGTCAAAACAAAAGCTGTCAGCTACCCACTACAGATGTTAAACAAGCCTTTGAATTAATGCCCTGATTTTTATTAGTTTTGCATAATAATTAAAACTTAAAATCATGAAAAAAATCCAACACTTAGTAGTTGTACTCATTCTATCTTTTAGCTTTCAAAGCTGCACACAGTCTGAATGTAAAAAGAACTCCTCCAATTCAGATGACCAAGAATTCGAAATTATTAATGAAATGATGGATTATGCTGATGAGCAAATCGATAAAGACATCCTTTATGGTAAAGCGTCAAAGACAATACAATTGGATGGTGAGGAAGATTTAAAGGTTGTTCACGTATCATGGTCGACAGACAGTAAAGATAGAAGTAGTGAAAGGAAATTTCAAGTTTTCATGGATAAATTAAGTCAAGAAGAAATTGAAAATAATCTTTCTAGAAGTGATTCATTAAAATAAGATTTAATCTTATTTTTGAGGATTATGACCTATTTCAAAGAAGAACAATATTTTAGACAAAAACTGCTCTGGCTAGTCCTTTTATTTTTTCCTGCTTTTTCCTTGTACGGCCTGTACCAACAAGTGATGATGGGCAATGCCATTGGCGATAACCCCCTCAGTGACGAAGGACTCATTAGCTTTTCATTAATTGTAGGCTTGGGATTACCCGTTATATTTTGGTTTATGAAGCTCAAACTAAGGGTTAGCAAAGAGGGTTTGCACTATCAGTTTTTTCCCGTTCACTTCAAAGAAAGGCTTATTCCTTTTGAAGACATCACTAATTTCAAAGCTAGAACCTATTCTCCCCTCAAAGAGTTTGGAGGCTGGGGCATACGTTTCGGTTTTGAAAGTAAGGCCTACAATGTGAGTGGGGATAAAGGCTTACAATTGGAGTTGAGCAATGGCAGAAAAGTGCTTTTTGGTAGCCAAGACCACAAAGCTTTAGAAAAGGCCATGAAGAAAGCCCAAAACGCTAGTTAGGGTGGCAGTCTTCTTCCTTACAATGCAAAGGAATAATCTGACGCTTAATAGCCAATTCCTTATAAGCCCAATGCCCTAGCCGACTCACTTTTAAAATGAAAAAGACAGGTACAAACACCCACAATAGGGGCAATCTGACTACGATTTGCCAAATGCTATCGTAACCATAAAAGACACGAGAATGTCTATTGATAGAAGCTATTTGTTGTAAGCCTTTTTCTTTGGAAATGGCTGTACCTTCATAAGTTCGTATATCGGCTTGACGGATACCGTTGAAGATATCCAAACGCTTGAGCCAAGACCCAAAACGAACACACATAGGACACCAAAAGTCGATGTAAATGGATAAAGAACTCATCGGTGCAAAAATAGAGAAAAGGAATGTAACCGCATTCTTGTTTTATGTGTGGATTGTGAAAGACACACCCCTGTTTTGCATTGCAAAACTATCCCCTCTCAAGAGGGGAGGTCTATATGCTAAACGATGACCCACTCCCCTCTTGAGAGGGGACAGATAACGCAGTTATCAGGGGTGTGTTACTTCTTCACCCCAGCCACAAACTCTTTAAGATAAAAAGGCACAAAATAAGCCACATCTTCAAAGTTCTGTTGTTGGTATTGGTGATGTGCTAAAGCAATCATTCCTTTTGCCGAAGGGTAAATGCCTAACTCAAAATGAGCGTTGGGGTGTGTTAGGGTTTCTTGGCACTTGTCTGACCCATCGCCAAAAAATAAAATCGAGCCTTGTTCTAACTCTTGAGAAAAGGAAGCCTCATCAATCACTTTAGCCTGTACTTCTGTAGATTGGTCTGTACCAAACAAAGCGCAATACACCTCCATGCGTCTAGCGTCAATCATAGGGCAAAGTGTTTTGTCGCTGTGCTGTACAGCCATAAGTTGTGCCATAGCTTCCAAAGTGGAAATGGCTATCAAAGGAATGTTTAAAGCGTAGCACAAGCCCTTAGCTGTAGATGCACCTATGCGCAAACCGGTATAAGAACCCGGTCCTGAACTGATAGCAATGGCATCCAAATCTTTAACCGAGAGTTTATGCTCTTGGAGTAAATCTTCAATAAAAACCGTAAGTTGTTCGGAATGAGAATAGTTTTCAGAAACACTTTCTTTGCAGCCCAACAATTGCCCCTGTTTCGCCAAAGCAATGGAGCAACTTTTGGTAGCTGTTTCTATACATAAAATCAATGCCATTGTTTAATTTACGCTTATAGAAATACTACTGCCTTTGGATTCATAGCTTCCATCCGCCTTAGCAAGGTAAGAACCATCCTTAATTAATCGAGAGACTGCGCTGTAAGGCCCTTTGACAATTTCCATACTGTCTTTAACTCCTGAAAGGATTTGTATATATTCATCGTCTTGTATGCCTGTTTGAACGACAATCATTTTAGCTACGCCCTCTTGGTATTCAAAAACGCATTCTATTTTTTCATCGCCACCAGCCGTATCTTTTCTGGTAGTAACAGCTTGTATAGGCAAAGACAAAACGTCTTTGGCACGTTGGGATTGTATATCGACTGTGGCCGTCATGCCAGGTCTGAAATTAACCGCCTTTATAATACGCACCTTAACCTCAAAATTAGTCACTTGGTCGGCACTCGCCCCTGTGACATTAGCCGAATTGGCAATTTCTGACACTAGTCCCTTATACTTTTCTCCTAGAAAAGCATCGACTTCAATAATAGCCGTATCACCTAAATTTACGCTATTGATATCGTTCTCGTTGACCTCAACAGCTACTTCCATTCTATTCAAATTGGCCAAACGCAACAATTCTGTACCAGCCATTTGTGCTGTTCCTACTACTCGCTCTCCTAACTCTACATTAAGACGAGAAATAGTACCACTAATAGGAGCGTAGATATTTGTCTTATTCAAATTCTCTTGGGCTTCCTTCAAAGAAGCTTCAGCACTTGTCACCGCATACTCACCATCTTCTACATTAAGCTGAGCTACGGTATAAGAAGCTTGTACTTTCTCAAATTCTGACTGAGAAATGGTGCCCTTATTAAAAAGCGTCTGGTTTCTATTAAAGTTAGCTTGACTTTCTATCAATTGAGCTTTGGCTTTAGCAAGTGCCGACTTAGAAGTGTTTAGTGCAGCTTTACTCCTGTCCAGTATGGATTGGTAAGTGTCGGGTTTTATCTTTAATAACAAATCGCCTTTTTCAACTTGGTCACCTTCCATAATATATAGCTGAACTATTTCGCCAGAAACGTCAGGAGAAATTTTAACTTCTACTTCAGGTTGTATTTTACCACTTGCCGAAACGGTCTGAATAATGGTTTTCTGATCTACCAGTGTGGTTTGTATGCTAATGCCTTCTTCTGAAGATATCCAACCTGCCGATTTAGCAATAAGTAATAATAGACCTAAAACAAATAAAGAAATTCCAGAAATACGCATTAAACGGTGATCTTTTTTCTTGCCGAAATAGAACAATAAAATACCTGAAACAATGAAGAGAATAAATACTATCATAATTTAAAATGTAAGTGGTTTGCCCATATAAAAATCCAACATCTTGGTTTTAAATAGGTAATCGTATTTGGACTGTAACAAATCTGTTTCAGCTCTAAAAAGGGTGTTTTTAGCGTTATTATAATCGTAAGAATTCAGCAGTTGTAAATCGTACTTATCTTGTGTGTACTGAAAAGATTCTTGCTGATATTCCACAGACTTTTTACTCGCTATGTATTTTTTTTGTGCCGATAGGGCGTCATTCTGAGCTTGTTCTATGGTTTTCCTCAAATTGTTTTTGGCCTCTTGCAAACTGTATTCAGCTTGTAGAACACCAATCTTAGCTTTACTAACGGAGGCATTGGCTTGCCAATTGTTAAATATAGGAATACTCAAACTCAAACTTATGGACTGATTCACGTTGTCGTCAAATTGATCTTGAAAAGGATAGTCTTCATAGATAGGTGTTAATGGCAAAGCTAATGAATCGTATGGAGCTAAACGCTTGCTAGCATCCGAATAGGCAGTGCCTACACTAGCAGACATGCTTAAACGAGGGCTTCTTATCCCTTGCGAAATGGCTAAAGAACTCTCTGAACTTTTGAGCTTGGTCTCTGCACTTTTAACCTCTGGTAAGCTTTCAACAGCAAGAGAATAAATAGCATCGTTAGCTAGAGAATTATAATTTTCATCTACCTCAACATTAAGTTGAGCAATGGCAAAAGACTCCGAAACGGGCAAATCTAAAAGCTGCATTAAATTCAATTTGGCTATGTCTCTTTGGTTTTGGGCATTGATAAGCTGCAATTCTTCTTGAGCTTTTTGTGATTCCGTATTTAACAAATCTCCTTTGGGAAGACTGCCCACTTCTACCATCTTTGAAATACGTTCTACCTGCAATTCAGAAATACTTACTTTCTGTTCATTAACTTCTACCAAATCCGAATTATACAGCAATTGCAAATAGGTAGTCACTATATTAACTGAAATATCGTTAGCTATCTTTTCGGCATCGTATTTTGAAGATAGATAGTCGAAATTACTCTTTCTTATAGAATTGATATTCTGAAAACCATTGAACAACGTAACAGATGAACTCAAACTAAAATTATTATTACGTACTCTGTCTATGTTAATCTGATTGGTTACGGGGTCAATATTTCGACCAAAATTGGTGTTGTCTGAAACATTACCATTGAGGTTTGGCAATAAAGCCATCTTTGATTGAAAATAGTTTTGCTTAGAAATTTCTGTATTGAGATAGGCCTTTTTAATGGTCATATTATTGTCTTGAGCATAACGCAAACAATCTTCTAAAGACCAAGTCTTTTGCCCAAAAATAGCCGTAGCGCTTAAAACAAAACAAAGAAAAAATAGGGTTCTTTTCATATCATCAAAGATATAGTTAATTTGATTAACTATGCTTTGACACGTTTATTGTAACGTAGCCATGCAAAAGCGATGATACCTAAGGCTAAATAAGGCATTGCCATCAAATATAAAATACCGTCGTTCAGACCAGAACCAATAGAAGAACCTCCGTCTATATTGCTTTCTACAACAGACTTGCACATAGCACACTGAGCATAGGTATCTGCTGCTACAGCAACTAAAAATAAGACTAGGATTAACATTCTTTTCATAGGTGCAAATTTAAGCATAATATGGTATCATAAAAATATATACCAATACCCCTGTAACAGCGACATACATCCAAATAGGAAAAGTCCATTTGACAATTTTTACATGCTTTTGATACTCTCCAGTAATGCCTCTATAAATGGCTAATAACGCCAAAGGAAGTACAGGAATAGAAAGTATAATGTGTGAAATAAGTATAAAAAAATATGTCGGTCTTAACCAACCTTCACCTTCGTAAGGTGTTGGCGCATTGGATAGTTTAGAAATAACATAGGATACTAAGAAAATAGCTGACAAAATAAATGCACTCATCATAGCAATACGATGAAGAGCAATTTTTTTATTCTTTATCCAAACAAAACCAACAAACAACAATACAGCAGTAGAACCATTAAGTACAGCGTGAAAAAAAGGCAAGGAACGCAAATCAGCACCGCCAAAAGATACACGCAAATCGTCAGGCAAAAGCATTAAAGCCGCTACTGCAATTGGTATAATTACCGAAAGGGCAACGATTAAAGGGATATAAAATTTATCGTTTTGATTCATTTTTGTCTTTCTTAGCCAAATTATATTCTGCCATCAGTACTTTGATATCGTCTATTAGCAAATCAACTTCATAATCACTAGTGCCATCATAAACACCAATATTATTTCCGTTATCGTCTTCTCTAGCTCTTATGCGACCTTCTTTATCCACTAAAACAAAATATTCCGAATGTAAAAAACCACCTGCGGCGGCGCTATCTTCCATAACATTTACAAAGTATGAAGAAGCTATAGAATAAATCTCATTTCTATCGCCTGTTACAAAGTTCCAATTGGATAAATCGGCTTCCATATCATTGGCATATTGGAGTAATACTTCTGGCGTGTCGTATTCTGGGAAAACCGAGTGAGATAGTATCTTAAAGTTAGGGTACTGCGCCATCTTTTGCTGTATGCGACGCATGTTGTAGGTCATTACAGGACAAATTGTTGGGCAAGTCGTAAATACAAAATTTGCAAGGTAAATATTACCTTCATAATCGGACTGACTAACCGTATCAGAAAACTGATTGACAAAAGAAAAATCAGGAATACTATGGTAAGTAGAATCGGTTTGTGGACCTACATAGGGCAAGTGTGTGAAATTGTGTTTTCCATAAGTTAGAAACACATAAATAGCCGTAGGTAAAATCAGAATTAATATCGCTAATATACCTTTGTATTTCTTCATATACTATAGTGTTCCAAAAATATAGTGACCTTCTACCAAAAGAATAAATACTAAATAAGGAATTAGGACAACAGCAGGTAGAAGTATGCTTAGCTTTAAGCCTTTGACTTCATGTCCTAAGTGCATGAATTCCATTACAATATAAGCTGCCTTAATAATAGTAAGAATGATGAATATTAAATTCAAAAGAGTAGTACCTAAAAAGATGTTGTCTGTAAGTACTGCAGGTTTGATTATTCCTAATATAACCTCAACAGCTGTAACGATTAGAAGAATCCAAAATACTCTCCAAATCCACCAAGTTCCTGTTTGCTCTGACATAATTATATATTTAAAATGTTTGTTTTATACTAAATAGAAAAAGGTAAATACAAAGACCCAAACTAAATCGACAAAGTGCCAATAAAGACCAACTTTCTCAACCATCTCATAATGCCCTCTTCTTTCGTAAGTGCCTTTTATAACGTTAATGAATATGATAATAAGAATCACTACACCACTAAATACGTGGAAGCCGTGAAATCCAGTAATGAAATAAAAGAAATTGGCAAATAATTGGTGACCATACTCGTTTCTAACAAGGTTAGCTCCTAAAACAACTTCTGCATTATTTAGATAGGCTGTTATAGCCTCACCACTAACTACCGATTTGTCGGCTAATCTGATACCGTATTGTGTATCTACTAACAATGCACTTTTCACATCGTCAATAGTAATGTTTACATCATCGGCATAAGAATCAACACCTACTAAATCATAGATAGAATAAAAGTGTGCGTCTGCATCTACAACGTGTACTATATCGTGGTTGCTAAGCTCTATTCCTCCTCTGTCGCCATGAATGAAGTGTCCCCACTCCCATGCTTGAGAACCTAAGAATGTTATTCCTCCAAAAATAGTAAGCCCCATCCATAGGATAACTTTGTTTTTGTTGTTTTTGTGCCCTTCATTTACTGCGAGTACCATAGTTACAGAACTCATAATAAGAATAAAGGTCATCAGTGCAACAAACAATAAGGGGTGATCGCCATGTAAGAAAGGAAAGTGTGTAAACACATCTTCTGCAATAGGCCAAACGTCTGCATATTTGAAACGCATAAAGCCATAAGCGCATAAAAATCCGGAGAAAGTAAGTGCATCTGATACGAGAAAGAACCACATCATTAGCTTACCGTAGCTTGCCGCAAAAGGTCTGTCCCCTCCCGACCATGCTTGTTTTTCATTTGTTGTAATGTCTGCCATTTTTTCTTGGTTTGAAAAAGTTATGCAATATTAGTGATTATATAGTAAAAACAGGAATAAATAAAGCCATAAAAAACCTAAAAAGTGCCAAAAAATTGCACATAGCTCAATGCCAATAGAGTTTTGGCTGGAATACAAGCCTCTTTTGGCTTTAAAAGCGGTAATCATAAGCGCAATAATACCACCTGCTAAATGTAATAAATGCAATAAGGTTAGTACATACAAAAATGAACCTGAGGCATTACTACCTGGTCCGGTAAAGTATACCCCTTCATCATACAATGCTCCCCAAGTAAGGTATTGCGATAAGGCAAATCCTAAACCCAATATAATCGTCCAATTAAGTCCTTTTTGAGCGGTTTCTAAATCATCTTTTTTAACGCTTTTCTTTGCCCAATTCATAGTAAAACTTGAAAGTATAATCAAAGCTGTACTGATATAAAACCAAATTGGAAAATCATATGCTAACCAATTGCCTTCAGCTTTTCTTACCACTAAGGCACTCGTCAAACCGGCAAATATCATAGCCATACTTATCATAGAAATCCATAATAATGGCTTGGCAGACTTTTTCTTTTGTTCTTCAAATGTTGTCATAATAGTTTATCAATAACATAAATTAATTGTAATAATGGTAGGTATATAAAGGAAGCAAACATGAGCTTCTTTGCATCGTCATTAGAAAGACTTTTGAATAGCATTACAGACTTTGTGAAAAACCATAATCCTAAAATTATAGCAAACAGACAGGCTAATAAAGATAACTTTAGCTCACTTGTAAAACCAAAGGCTGGCAATACCGATAAGGGTATTAAAAATAAAGTATAAATTAATGTTTTGAAGGCGGTAGCCTTACCCTTTTCTCCAGGCAACATTTTGAAGCCCGCCTTAGTATAGTCTTCGTCAGACACCCATGCAATAGCCCAAAAATGCGGGAATTGCCAAATGAATTGAATAGCAAATAAAATACCCGCCTCAATAGCAAAATCATTAGATACAGCTACCCAACCCAACATAAAAGGGATAGCACCAGGAAAAGCTCCAACAAACACAGAAAAGGAGGAAATACGCTTTAATGGCGTGTAGGCCAACACATACAAAAGCACAGATAGTGAACCAAAAATACCAGAGTACATATTTATGGAAAACGGGAAAAAGACTCCAACAAGCCCCATTGCAAGAGACAGTATTAAAGCTTGATTGGTTGTCATTCTTTGCTTAGGCAAAGGCCTGTTCTCTGTTCTCTTCATCAATTTATCCAAGTCTTTTTCGATCACTTGATTAAATCCGTTTGATGCAGCAACAACTAAAAAGCCTCCTAAAATTAAAGCTATCAAATCAAAAGATTGAAACAATCCGCCCGCAATAAAATACCCTGCAATAGCAGAAAAGACGACGCTTGTGGTCAATCTAATTTTTGAAAGCTGTAAAATGTCGTTTATGGACAATTTATAAGTGTTTGATAATGAGCATTATAAGACAAAAAACGTCTTTTTTATCTAGGGAGTAAATTTACCAATTTTTATATTTGCATGGGCTTTTATTCCTGAAATTTTAACAAAATTGTGTATTTAGAATTAATCTAAAAATCGTAATAGAAGTTTTGCAAATCCGTTTTGAAGGCAAAGAATAAATATTGATTTTTGGAAGTGGTATTCAAATCTTTAGAAACCCTATTAGTAATTCCTATCTCCAACTTCATATTGGTTCTAGGGTTTACAATATAACCCAATCTAAAATCAACAATTTGCAAATTAGTGGTATTGCCTTGAGCTATTTCATTACCGTAATCTTTTTTACCTTCTTTGTATGAAATAAATAAATCACTACCATAATTTGTAGTGTCCCCAGTTATTTCGCCACCATGCTTGGCATGTATTAGCTTCAAATCGGCAGTCCACCTATCTTTTCTATAACGCGCAATGCTTACATTTTCAAGAAAACTTGCACCTAGCGGGTGTGCTAAAGGCTGAGCATAATGTGCATAGTTCTGAATAGGGTTGAAATGAGAATAAGTAAATGGTCTAGCGAAGTTTACCTCCGTCTGTAGTGACAGGTTTTCAAAACCAAAAGCATCAAAATATTTCATCCCAATTTGCCCTCCATATTTGTTGAGCCAAGAACTATTACGATCTAAAAAATCGCTCAACCTAAACTCATCAAGAACTAGCTGACCGTATAAATGAGAAGTAGACGTCAACTTATACTTTAATGACAAACCTAATAAGGCATTACCTTGTCGTGAATAACCAATAGAATACTCTACAGGTCTGTAAAAGATTATAGGATTCATATAGTTGATGTCAAATACATTGCCTAAACTATCTTCGGCTAACATTATGGATTCAAAAATGCCAATATTCAACCGCTCACCTATATTAGTACTCAAGTAATGAATAGCACTAAATTTTGACTTGCTTATATCTTGCGCATCTATGTCGAAATTGATATCTTGAAAATAAGAAAATAGATTGACGTACTTAAATTTCCATACGTCGGTAGTTATTTTCAAATAAGGATAATTAAATGAATTATCGGAAAGTAACATAGAACGATACCCATCGCCAATAAAATGTTTGCCATGACCAAACTGTACGTCAAAGAATTTATTGATATCATAATTAGCATATCCTGAAGCATAATAAAAATCCATAATGCCCTCTTCGTAAAGCAGATTGTACTTTGCCATACCTTGACCAGGAACAACATTCTCATTAGTTCTCACATAGTCTTCTAAATAGTCTGAGAGCAACAACTGATTTTCATAAAAAGAAGAGTAAAAAGTTATTTTTTTTCCTATCCTTCCTTTTACCTCAACCCCTCTTGTGTTGACATATCGTCTATCATTGTCTTCTGCTAATTCAAAATGAAAAAGCGGATTCACTGCAAACATATAATCTGCATCTTCAACTCTCAATAAATCTGCGTTTAAAAAATCATAAATCAATGACTTTCTTGATGAAATTGGCTTGAAAGAGTTATAATAGGTAGTGTCGTCAGAGGAGAATAAAAAGGGCTTAAATGATGTATGTTTTGAGATACCAATATCGTGTATATCCTTTTCCGTATATGAATAATAGGAATGGCTTAAGGGTGCATTTATTTGCCCAATAAGAGTGAGTGAAAACTGTGACAGTAAAAAAATTAAAAGGTATTTTTTCATTTGCAGATTATTGAATCAAAATAGATTTTGAACTGATGTCTAAAGCAAAAGTAAACAAAACAAGCATTACAGAGAATTTAATATCGAGGTATAACCTTTAGCAATATCGTCCCACGAATAATCCTCTCTCATGTGGTTTATCGCATTCTGTGTCATGTCCGTCATTAAATCCTTGTTGTTCATTAGTATATTTAACTGTTGTGCCAAATGTTTGAAATTACCTTTTTCAAAAAGCAAACCATTTTGTCCATCTTCTATAACTTCTTCAAATGGGGCTATTTTAGTTGCAACTACAGGCAAACCATAGGAAAGCGACATAAGCAAAACACCACTTTGGAAGATAAGCTCATAAGGTAAAGCTAAACAATCAGTTGCCTTGAAATATAATTCTCTTTTTTCCTCACTAATGTAATTGATGTCCAATATCAATCTACTTGACAAGTCCAGCTCATCAATAATGGACTGATATTTACTAAAGTCATCTTTACCCGAATGACCCGCAATAATAAGGTGCGTTGAAGCATCAATTAGAGGCATTGCTCTTAACATAACATCTAAACGCTTGGTCGGCTTTAATCGACCAAAAAATAAGATATATTGCCTATCGTTTTCTAAGCCTAGTGATTTTCTTGCTGAGTTTCTACTTATTGCTCTGTTGGGCAAATCAACAAAAGCGCCGTGCTTTAAAACACTAACCTTAGAATGCATTTTTGATTGTATTTGAGGCAACAAATGATCAAAAGAATAGCTATTGTGGACCACTATCCTATCAGACCAAAAATTATAAATAAGGTGGTGGTACCATTTATTATCTTGCTTTGTGAAGGAAAATACATCGTGTGAAATTGTAATCGTCTTTAGCCCGAATAATTTGCAAAAAGCATAGGTCATAACCGCCATATTATGAGTAGAGAATACATGAATTATTACTTTAGAAATATTATTCCTTCTGCAATCCATACAAGACTTGAGCATTCCCATTAAAAAATTGAGCGTTTGAGAAAATTTATTTTTGAAAAAAGTGCCGAAAAAACGCTTAGCGATAACCGAATCAGAGTGCACCTCAAAGTTAGAATAAATGAAAGGTGTAATTTCTTGCTTAGTCAATGAGTTACAAAGAAATGTATCGTAATGATTCATTCCGCTTTTTATCCCTACTGGATCTATGATGGCTACTTTATCTTCCATCGAGTTAAATCAATATTTAATAATTTTTCTAATTGCAAAACATCTTCCTTATAGTAATCTCTTAATTTCTGTTCAGTCAGATTTAATAGCTTGGGTTTATCCTTTTTTGAAAAAAACCTGACTTTTATTGATGACAAAAGTGTGAGTGGTAATATCATTTTAACCCCTTTTCTGACCCAATTGATTTTATACAATAGAGATATTATTGAATTTGAAGGTGCTAAAAATGGATTTTGAATGCTTAAGTCAACCACTTGTTGGTTAATCCTCAAAAAGCTAAAAAGGCTAGTCATCACTTTTTGAGCATCTGCCTTAAAGTCTTCGTAAAAAATAATCATCACTTGTTCTCTACCAAAGGTATCAATATAGCGTTTCAATTGTGGACAATAATTGCCCAACTCTAAGTATTGCTGAAAATATTGAGGAAATTTTTGTGGATTAGCTATGATATCCTCTAAATTTTCTGAGCAAAAACCAAGACGACAATCCATCAAGTAATGTGAAAAAGCCCGTTCTATAGGGTGCCTTAACATTATTATAATTTTAGCCTCTGAATTGTAGTCGTGAATACGTTTGGGAACGTCCTCATAAAACAAATAAGAGACACTAGCTTCGCCTATAATTTTTGACTTTTGGTTGGAAAAAAGTTTTTGATAATCTTCACTATTGTCCACACATAATGAATTGTAAAATAAAGTAGAGACTTCGTTTGAGGAAAAATAGTTCGGTTCCTTAACGCTACTCATACACACATCTGCATGGTGATCAAGATAATGGTGTAAGGAGGTGGTTCCCGCCTTTGGTGTGCCTACAATAAATGTATTGACTTTCATTATTACATTTTAAATCCTTGAAAATAGGACGATTGAATTAGGTAAAAGACACTCCATTTTTTTTCAAACCTTGGACTTATAAAAAACCGAGTCGTCAAATAAAACCATAGAAAAATCAAATTTATATAGGCTCTGAATGTCTTTTGTTTCTTTAAAAAATAGACGTGATTTTTACTATTCTGCTTGATGAAAAAAGTGCCGTATTTCTGAGGCTTATCTTTATTTCTTGATTGTGTCAGACTTCCTATTTTATGTAAAAAATGAATGTCGTGCCTATATCTAGCCTCATGTTTTCCGTGTGTCAAAACTCTATAGAAAAAATCGGTGTCGTCAAAATAGACAAAATACTTTTCGTCCATTAAGCCCACATCTTCAAAAACAGACTTATGAACTAGAGCACAACAGGTAGGAGCATACTCAATCTTATCGTCTACATTATATTGATTATCATCTGTTTCTCCTTGCCCCCTGTGGTAGTTTAAAAATGCTTTTTTTCTGTTATAAAATCCTCCTGCATACCAAATCATATTTGAAGGAGAAAAATAATTCATTTTTGGAACAACAATGGAAGAGCCGTAAGTCCGATATGTATCTAAAAGCTTGGTTATTAGCTGATTTTCAAATACCGTATCATTATTTAGCAGTAAAACAAAATCACAATTATCCTTTAATGCCAACTTTATACCTTGATTATTGCCTGCTGCTACACCAAGATTATTGGTGTTTTTTAAAAGAATTTTAGATTCAAAACTCCAGTCCTCAATTTTTGAAATCGTGTCATCACTAGATGCGTTATCAATAACATATAAGTTAAAATCTGGATAGGCTAGATTTTCTATTGACGTGAAGAAATCTTCCAATACAAAAGAGCTATTATAAGTTACTGTTACAACACCTATTTTCATTTCATCAAACCTTTATCTTTCATTTCACTTATAGAATGGTCGTAGTTATCAGAATTAACATCTTGCCTTTTAACCCAATCTACAAATTGTTTCAAGCCCTCTTCAAAAGGTACTTTTGGGGTGAAACCTAAGGTCTGTTTAATTTTACTGATGTCTGCCTTATTATGACGAATATCTCCCAATCTATAATTTCCAGAAACATGAATTTCGACATCTGATTGATATAAGCGCTTCAATCCATCAGCTACAGTTTGTACAGTTGTAGAAACCCCCGAGCCAACATTAAATGAGTCGGATTCTATAGTATTGTTTTGAATGGCTAAAACAGTAGTGTCCACCACATCGTCAATGAATACGAAGTCACGACTTTCCTGTCCATCTTCAAAAATATTAATCGGATTATTATTTAATATTCTTGTAGAAAAGATAGATAAAATTCCAGTGTATGGATTGCTGAGTGATTGTCCTGGACCATATACATTTTGATACCTTAAAGAAACGGCAGAGATGCCTAAGCTTTTACACGCTACAAGAATCATTTGCTCTTGATTGCTCTTGGTGATACCATATATAGAAGTTGGATGGATTTTTGAATTTTCATCGGTGGATACTAAAGCAACCGATTGCTTGCATTTTGTACAAATAGGCTCAAAATGACCTTTCGACATTTGTTCGTCACTCCTTTCAGAAGGATATACATCTCCATGATCACTGCATTGGTATTTACCTTCTCCATAAATAGCTCTTGATGAAGCTACAACTACCTTTTTAACTTGATGTTCCTCGTTGGCTAATATATCTAACATGATAGCTGTACCACTGCAGTTAACCTCAACATATTTTTCAATTTGATACATGGATTGTCCTGTTCCTGTTTCTGCAGCGAGATGAACAATGACACTATTATTGGCAATGGCCTTTTGCCAATCTTTTCTGTTTCTTACGTCACCTTTTATAAAAAAGACTTTATCTTTAATTGATAAATACAACTGTGAATTGTTCTCAGACTCGGTATGTATTTGTGGAGAAAGGTTATCAAGGATTGTTACTTTATGGCCAAGACTAACAAGCTTCAATGCTAAATTGGAACCTATAAATCCAGCTCCACCAGAAATTAATATATTTTCCATCTAAACTTGTTTATAAAACCTATTCCACCTGAAATCACAAAAGTAAGGAAAAAAGGTCTGAGCATAATAGGCTCAGTCATTAGTGATATTATTATAAAGATAAAAAACAAATTACGCTTTTCCAATATAAAAGCTTGATGATAAAGCATGAGTAAAAGCATCAAAGTAAAGGGTATTCCTGCTGCAGCTAAGAAAAACATTATCGAATTGGTTGATCCTTTATCATTAACATTTGAGAAATCTAATGCCTGTAAGTTTAATGAAAAGTTTGTTTTTTGGCGTGTATTCATAAATTGTTCATCATCTAATCCAACACCTGTTAGTGGATTTTCATAGACCATATAAAGCGGCTGAACTAGGTCAAAAAAACGTGCCTGAAAAGAATATTGACCCTCACCATGAAGCTTATCGGAAATGTTAGCCGCTGTAACGAAATAGACCAACGCAATTAATAAAACACTAATGGGTAAAAACAAGATGTTCTTTCTGATATCTGCACCAAAAGAAATAAGAAGTAGAATAAACATTACCACTAAACCTGTAGTTGAAAAGGTTGTGAAAATAGCAAGTACAGTAAGCCAAAATATTAAGCCTCTTTTCTTTTTAACAAAAGATATGATAAATAATAATAGATTGAGAAATATTTGTAGAACACCCGGCTCCCAAAATATTCCTTGATTTCTCACTAGATCTATACCTAATACAGAAAATGAGTGCGTGTATTTTAAATAAAAGAAAATGTTTAAGAAAGAAACACAGTCGTAACGACTGTTACTAATCTCAAATAAAAAAGATTGTATAAAGGGATATATAAAGAAACTAATTAAAGAATGTATTAATATAATCTTTAACACCAAATACAGGTGTGGAATAAACTGTTTTTTATTTTCATCTCTCGAGTAATATAAGGCAGAGAAAATAGAAGAAGTAAATATGACAATGTTTGCAAAAAGCTTCTGCGTAGATTGAGTAGAGGTCGCAAATAAAAAGTTTATTAGCAGAAAAGATAAAAACAATATCAAAAGCTGAACAAAAATGAGAAGCTCTCTCTTGTAAATATGCTTGGCTAAAAACAAACTAGAGAAAAGAAAAAAAACAAAATAAAGCATCTCTTTTCTAAAAAACACAAACAACATACTTCCTGCTGTTAAGACCAAAAAAAGCATTGGAAGCCAAGATAAACTCAGTTGTTTTAACGCAATTTTCATAATTATTCTTTAATCTTTTCCCAGCTTTCAGTAGAATGGTCGTATCTCTTTATGATTCGAGCAGGTGAACCAGCAACCATACAGTAGTCAGGAACATCATTGAGCACGACAGAGTTCGCTCCAACAATACAGTGTTTTCCAATTTTAGAAGAAATCACACATACGTTTTCTCCAAGCCACGTCCCTTCACCGACTTCAACTTCAGACTTGAAGCCAATCCCTTGGTCTTTAAATGGCAAATCCACTCTGTCAAAGCGATGAAAATTATCCGCAATATATACGTTGTCTCCCATTAAAACCCCTTTACCAATACGTATACTTTTTAAAGCTACTATATGAGCATTTCGTCCAATATAGGTTCTTTCACCTATTGACAATTTAATTTCAGAAGATTTTACCTCGCTATTATTCAAAGCCAAAAACCAAGCGTTAGGTTTTACATAGACTTCTCTTTCAATAGAAATAAAGCGAGCACCTTCAACACTAAAGGGCATAGCAAGTGTAGATTTAGGTCCTAATTCCTTAAATGAAGTTCGATAAAGGAAAGTAAAAATCTTATCTCTTATTCTTCGGTGTATTTTATGAATTTGTTCCATTATTTAACCAGCCTATATTTTGCTCAGGCAATATTTCTTTTAACTGAGCAATATCTTCCACAAAATAGGATTCTAATTTGGATTTCAAAGATTCATCTAAAGAAATTTTTGATTTAGATAAATTCTTACGCATTACTAACTCTCTAAATAACTTTGTTCTTTGTTCTCCAATAACCTTATAAAGAACGATTTTGAGAATGCTAAACTTTGAAGAATTTTGAAGAATTGCATTTAGTTTTTTACTCTTTGGTGCACCTGTACTTTTTTTATTTATCATAAAGTGCGACACTTTAAAGTTGCTGTCAACTTGTAAAAAATTAAAAATATCAACTAAAGACTTATCGATGTCTTTTATGAAGTCTTCAAACAATATCACTTTAACTTCTTTAAATGCCTCTTTGTAAGCTTTTACTGAGTCGGCATACGTACTCAAACCCTTGTAGTGCCAAAAAGAGTTAAACCCTTTTGAGATACGCTCAGACTCTTGTTGAAGAGCTTCCTCAAAATCTAGATTTTCATAGGTCGAATAATTGTGAGAATAATTAGAAAAAGCTCTTTCAATAGGGTTTCTCAAGAGTATTAAGATTTTTGGAGAATCACTATTAAGCTGTTTGATTTTTGGTATTACCTCATCAAAATGATACAGATATTGAGTGCTAGAGTCGCATCTAACTTTTTCTTTTTTATCTGCATACAGATTAGAATAATCATTCTCATTTAACACCGAACTTCTCAGTAAATAAGGTTTAATTGGATCTGAATCAGACGTTTTTTCTATACTTTCTTTAATAAAAAAACGAGGCTCTTTATCAGGAATTGCTATCTCTGGATGTTGATCAAGATAGTGATACAAAGAAGTCGTTCCCGCCTTGGGCGCACCAACAATATAAAAGTTAGGATAAATCATCGTTTAATTCCAGGGAAATATATGGAATAAAAACCAAAGTTCTTCTTTATATAAATTATCATTAACACATTCCATATCACTCCGCTTATAGCACTAGAAAATGCAGCTCCGTCGATACCATACTTGGGGATAAGTGTATAATTCAAAACTATATTAATAATCGCTGTAAAGATAAGTATGTTCTGAAAAACATTTTGTTTGCCAACCATTTGTAAAAATGTCCCTACAGAACCAGAAATTGCGCTGAACATTTTGCTAATGGATAATATTATTAATGCCATAGCGGCTAACTTAAACTCATCACCAAAAACACCTAAAATAGTATCTGGGAAAATTAAAAATAAAAGTATGACCGGAAAAGTTACCCAAAATATAGTTTTTGTTGATTGTTGAACTATTTTCTTTAGAGCATCAATATCTCCTGAAGAGTGAATTTCTGAAAATTTTGGTGCCGCAATACTGTTAACAGCCATTAAACCCATATAGGCTAACATGGATAGTTTTAATACGATATTATAAATTCCTACTTTATCCGATGAGGTCATATTAGCCAGCATAAATAAGTCTACCTTCCCCATTATTAGCATCATAGATTGGCCCAGCAATAAAGGAATAGAAACTTTAAACAATGCTTTGGTACTCAACTCTGACTCACTATTATTCTGCTTTGAATCAACAATCTTAGCTCTATGAAAAAACCATAAAAAATAAGAAGAAATGGTCATGACAAAAACACTCATTACATAAGCGTAAATAGGTAGCTTTTCAGAGGAAGAAAAAGCAACTAATACCACCATTAAAATAAACGTAAATAAGGTGATGGCAACGTTATTCAAAAATGAAAAAGACATCATTTGCTTCAACCCTCGGATAGCCTGAGTGTTCATGTGGAACAGAACTAATGGAATAAAAGAAAAAGAAACTATTAAAAGGTATTCTTCATCTAAATTCATAAAGTTAGCTATATAATCAGAAAAGAATAATAACAATAAGGTGAAAACAACTGCCGATAAAGTAACAAGTGCTATTGACTTAAAAAAAAGTTGATTGATTAAGCTAGAAGCTCCTTTATGTACATATCTGGAGATAAATCGCACTAATGCCGTATCTATTCCTAGCCTTGAAATAATACTTAAGATCTCAACTATTAGTAGTGCGGTCACGTACTGACCAAAAACAAAAGCTCCAAACTTATTTGTAATAAAAATGGCAAGACCATAGCCGACTAACAAGCCTACAATTTTAAGAAGAAATGTACTAGATGCTCCTTTGATTAATTCAAAAAAATGAACATCTCGAGAATATTTTGAAAGGTATGATTTAATTTTATTCAAAAAGTCTAATAGTTTGAATTAGAATGTTTGCCTTGTAATATTGCTAAAGCAGAAGAGGTGCCTATGCGCTTAACGCCAAGGTCAATCATAGTGTAAAAGTCTTCAGCACTACGAATTCCGCCAGATGCTTTTACGGCTAAGGGCGATGAATGCTCAACCATAAGCTTAATTGCTGAAACGGTGGCTCCGTTAGGTTCTGAATTTGGACTAACATAAAAACCTGTAGAAGATTTTACAAACACATCTTGTGATTTGGCATTTTCAAAGTTCTCCAAAACAATATCTCTGATCAGCTGACAGATGTTTATTATCTCGTTATCACTTAAAGCTGCCGACTCAATTATCCACTTTATTGTCTTGTTGTTTGATAGGCATAAGGCTGTACATTCTTTGACTTCATTAGCGATATAGTCTTTTTCATTTTGTATAAATCGATTATAATTGATAACAACATCTATGTCGTCAGCTCCTAGCTCAATGGCTGATTGAATCTCATTTAACTTACTTTCTGTTGATGAAGTTCCGCTCGGAAAATCGATGACTGTACCCACTAAGACTTGACTATTTTTAGCAGCTATAATTTGCCTAGCCAAAGAGATGTGACTTGAACGAATCATTACTAATTTAAACTGATGCTCTATAGCCTCCAAAACCACAGACTTAATACAATGTATATCTTCTTCAGATGATATATTTGCCTGTTCTTTAGTTTTAAGATAAGTAGAATCAAAAAAGTTGACCATTTTAGAATTCATATAGTGTCTTGTTTTGGGCTAGTAAAAATAGCGATTTTAAAGCAGAAAATCTAGTATTAAAAAAGGCTCTCCAAATGGAGAGCCTTTTAAGTATTGTTAAATAGGGGTTAGTTTAATTTAAAACTAATTGGAACATTATACTGAACCTTTACAGGCTTACCCCTTTGTTTTCCTGGTTTAAATTTTGGCAAACTAGAAACTACACGAATTGCTTCTGAATCTAGATACTTATCAACACCTCTTAATATTTTAACGTTAGTGACTTTTCCTGTTTTATCAACGACAAAACTGACAAAAACTCTACCCGTAATATTATTTTCTTTTGCAATTGGCGGATACTTTGTTTTTCTAGCAATGAACTGCATAATCTTAGTTTGAGTACACGTTTCGTCACTACATCCTTCAAAGCGAGGCATATCTTCTACCACCATAAATATTTCGTCGGTAGTTTCTTCTTCCTCTTCTATAACCTCAAGGTCTTCATCAGATTCAGTATCTTCAATTTCTACCTCTTCAATTTCCTCATCGTCTTCAACAATTATAATTTCATCTGGCGGCGGTGGAGGTGGTGGAGGTGGCTTTTGTTCTCTAAACGTATTTTCTATTTCTTCCTCAAACTCTGCATCTAGCACTAAATCTCCTAACGAAGCAACAACTTTTTCATACGTTCTGTACTCGAAAGCGCCTAAAACGATTAATAGAGATAGAGCCAAGCCGATTTGCATAAACAAACCTCTTTTCTTCTCTAAATCTACTTTGGGGTTCTTTTTTGGTTCCATAAAAATTGGGTTACTTGAGCAAATTTAACCTTTTTTAATCGAATTTGTTGATACGGGAAAAGGAAATTTCTTAAAAATCCAAACGCCTAAAAACACCCCTACGGTGTCTGCTAACCAATCTAAGACATCGGCACTTCTTTCTACAAAAACTAGATCTTGAAGTAACTCTAGCAACAATCCATAAGCAACAAATGATACAATAAGATAACGAATAAAAGCCTTTTTTTGTTGCTCGGCTAATGCCACGGCAAACAAATAAACGCCAATCATAAAAACGATAGCGTGTACAAGCTTATCGATTTGAAAAAAGTCAGAAATAGAAAATTCTGGAAAATCAGAGCCTGGAATAGCATGTAAAACTGCTATAACTACAGTCCATACTATTGCTAAAGTAAAGCGCATTTAACTAATTAATTCCTTGTATTGTTCAGCTGATAATAATGAATCTAATTCAGAGTTGTCTGAAATTTTAATTCGAATCATCCATCCTTCTCCGTAAGGGTCAGTATTGACTACTTCAGGAGTATCTTCTAACTCAGAGTTGAATGAAAGTATTTCAGCCGACAATGGCATAAATAAGTCAGATACTGTTTTTACAGCTTCAACTGAACCAAAAACTTCCTCTTGGTCAATAGTATCTCCTTCAGTTTCAACCTCAACAAAAACAATATCGCCCAATTCACTCTGAGCAAAATCGGTAATTCCGACTACTGCCTCGTCACCTTCAATCTTTACCCATTCGTGGTCTTTAGTATATTTTAAATCTGCAGGAATATTCATGTCTACTTTTATTTATTTGGCACAAAAATACAATATAAAGTTTAATTTAATGCTATTGAGCTAAGGTGAATCTGACACTAAAACCACCATTTGTTATTGCTGAAGGGAAGGTATTTGAAACGTATGGATTTGTCATTACTTTATCGAAGAATAAGCGCAAATTAAATCTACTACTTACTACATAGTCAGCAGTAAATTTTAAAGTAATTACGCTATTGCCACCTGTTATTTCTTCTTGATTCTCTTCAATCTTTCTAATGATAACTTTGTTGCTTCTTAATGAAAAATCAAGCTTTAAATCTAGATCTGAACTTATCTTCCTTTGTTTCCCTGCCGCCCTAACATTAAAGGATAATTCTTTTATTCTGTAGCCTGTACCAACAATCCATTCGTCTGAAGATCTATCCGTAAGTTGATTATTACTTAGACCTAAACTCAAGGTTCTTTCTTTTTTGATTTCCAAACGAGCCGTCATACTATTTTTGAAAGTCATGTCTATCTTAAATAGCGGGTTCAAGCTTTCTCTTAAGGTAACTTGATTAATTTCGTACTTGTCATAATAGTTTAAGGTTGCTTCGTTTATAGCATTTGGCCATTGGTCAAAACCCTCCTCATAATCTAAACTAGTCACGTAATTTCCTACGCTGTATGTAGATTGGTAAGAATGGCTCAACACTATGTTATTCATTCTCTTTTTTATCCATTTGAGATTACGCAAACCATCAAAATTGATTCGCCAATTTGGCAATGGTATGTTTGGAAAATTATTGAGCCCAACTGACGAAGCATTTTTACCTGAGTAAGCTGCCAAGAAGGCAGGTATCAACACATCTTGAGAATTGCTTTGATATCCTAAGGGATAACCTGTGCTATCAACAATACTATTATCATATGGGTTAGATCCAGCAAGTCTATTGGCAATGACTTCTCTATTATCTCTAAACTGCTGAAAAGTAGCATTAGAATAATTGTCATCATCTTTTATAAAGGATGTATTCCAACTAATAAAAGAAATGCTATGGCTACCATTTTCTATTGTATTGAATGATTCGTAGTCACCCAAATTAGGATCATACTTATATATCTCTTGTGAATTATTGGTTTTGGTTCTATTAGCTGTCAGCTCTATCCTAAATCCTTTAATAGGCTCAAGAGTACCTCTCAAATTAAGTGTTTCGCTATTGGTAAGCTTAAAGAATTGATTCAAATCTGTATTTGAAGTAAGCCAACCTCCTTGTGAACTTAACTCTCTAATATCAATGTTTTGACTTCCTAAAGCAAAAGGAATGCCTGGTGCCATAGCGTCCCAATCTTGTCCAAAGAAATGAGGTTTTTTATTGAAACCAGGCAATACTACGCCTTGATTTTGTCTATAGGAAATGGATATATTTTTGACTAATAGAGCTGTTTTCAAAACGCCATTAACAATATCTTTCATAGAAACTCTTACGGTATCTTGCGCCTCGTTAGGTAGTCGGATAGATTCTCTAGTAGACCCCCTTCCTCGAGTTACATTTCTAGAACTAGTCCTATTGAGCTTTTTAAGGAATGGCACTTTGTTATACAATTGCCCAAAATTAAATGTCGAGTTTATCTGTTTATTATTACTATTCTGAATAGTATTTCCTAGACTTTGCAAACTTAAAGGTGCCGCTAGCCAATCGTAATTTGCAACATACTTAGTATTTAAATTAATCCAAGAAGTAAGTGGAAATTTATTTAACGGTACATTATAACTCGCATTGAGAGAATGATGGTACAAAGTGGGTCGTCCAAAATTCAAGATATTATTCCAAACGGAGTCTTTTTTCTCTTGATAATAAGGGTCAGACCTAACAAGTTCACCTTGTGGCTCGTCTATACTAGCTGAGTTATTGACTTTGAATTCTGTTTTTAGAGTACGTGTCAAATCGTACTTAATACTATAGTTTCTATTCCAAACAAATGCCTTGTTGTAATAAGGTGGTAATGTGAAATCTGGGTTGTTGATATTTCTAAATTGAGTTTTATTGTAATACCTATCCAAATCTGTTTGGAATGAGATTGATTTCGGTAAAGTATAAAAGTTAAAATCTTTTAAAAGAGCAAAATACTTGTTTTTGAACAGCTTAACTTTTTGGAAAGGTTTTATATTTTTAGGTTTAGAGGAATAGGTGTAATTTAATGATGCTTTAGTGCTCACTGTTGTTCTTTCCTTGAGGCTTACATTTCTAGAAAATGTTTCGTTTCTTGAATATGTTGCTGATAGGTTTTCAATATCGTAAATCTTTGTTTTGTTCCCCGCTGATGACGACTTATTTTTCCTGACATTAGTGAAGTTGATAGACTTCCTTTTTGTTAAGTCTTGAGCTATCTCTTTTAATTCTTCTTTCTCCTCATTGGACTGCAATTCATCTAAAGAGGCTTTCAGCGTAATATCTGGGTCAAGTGGATTGTATTGAGGGTTTTGAATGGCTTCAGAAATACCAACATACATCGGTATTTTTATAGCTGCCTTTTCACCAAAGAAATTACCTAATGCAAAGGTTGAAGAGAAGTCATATTGATAGGCATCGTATTTTTGTCTTGCTGTAAGACTCTGGTCAATAGAACCAAAGCCAATAGTACTCATGCTTCCCGTAAGGTTTACATTTGCAAAGTCTGCTAATCTAGCATTTATTCGGCCGTTTGCAGCATAACCACCCCTTTCGTCAAAATCAGTCAATCGCAATTCATTCAACCAAATTTCACCACACTTCGATGAGCCATCGTCATTAGGTGTCGAGTTTGGACTTCCTTTTCGAGGATTTCTGACACCCAACATTATGGTTTTTACCATGCTTATATTAGGGTTACCAACTACAGTAACTTGTTTGTCAGTTCCTGAAAATGGATCTGTAGTACTAGCATGAATACCATCTCTTACCGCTTTATTTCTTTCTTGCTTAGCATCAAGCAATTGTTCAAAGGTGATATTGAGCTCGTTTTCGATTGGCCAAATAAGTTGGTCGTCCAGTCTAGAAACGCCCCAAGGTGTTACTTTTAAAGGTATTTCGTATTCGTAATAGTTATCATTAAAGTCTGTTCCTAACCTAACGAACAAGGACAATTCACCATCTTGTAATGCAGACTCTACTTCTCCTGAAGCCTCGGCATGAACATACATTTTCAGACGTTTATAAGTTCTGAAGTCATTATTGAAGGTTTTGTATGCTGCTCGAGAATCTCCGTCTTCTAAATCGCAAACTTTGAGTACTAAAGACTGTTCGTTTTGTCTTCTGACATAAGTCGTTGTGTTATCTACTTCTTGCTCAATACCTGGTGGTAGCACGTATGGCACTGGGATTTTTTCAGCATTCTCTTCTATATTTACCACAGAAACATCAAAGGATGTGGTGCTGGAGTTATCATTAGGAACATATTCACCCTCTGTTTTTAAGCTGAAATTATAACGTCTCCATTCACCACGAACCAACTCCAAAGTTGCAAAACGCATAACGATAGGTTGGTCAAAATCTTTCAACAACATACGTATGAATCGTATGGACTTGAAATCACGAATAGAACCTACTGTTTTGTCTGGCTGTTGTACTGGTATTTTAAACTGATACCATTTGATTGACCTATCACCTGTAGGGGTTTTGGCGGTAGTTTCTTGTATATCGGTTATATAGCTATCGCCAATTTGCATATTGGGAAATAATGGAATATTGTAGTGATAATAACTCTCCGACTCATTTAGTGTATTATCAAAGTTTATATCCTCTGTGTTAGGAATGGTAGTAGACATAGTAGGTGTGGGGTTGGGAATTGCTGAATTGCCGTCTATACCAGAAAAATATTCATAACGCTTTAAAATAGATGCGCTTTGTCCGTCTAAGGCATCGCCTAGGAAATAAGTGTAGTTATCAGAAGAAGGGTCTGTATTCGCTAAAGTATAGGCCTCACTATTTACACCATATATAGTTTCTATCTTCTGAATATATGCTGTGTCGAAAAAAGCACGCTCATCAACATCTCTCAAACCATCAAGTCCAACATCTTGATATTGGCGTGATTCAGCATCAACATCAAAGGAATTAGTTAAAGCAAAAGTTGTAGGCATACGTCCCCAGACACTACTTTCATCGTCTATGTTCTCTAAGATTTCTGAGGAAGGCAAACCATTTTCGAAACTCTTAAAGCCATCTTTTAAAACATCTTCTGAAACATTACCCAAGTTCATAATTAAGTTACCTCCATTTTGATTTTCAGAATCCTCGTTAAAAGGGTCCATTATCCAAAACTCTACAAATTCAATATTTTGCAATTCAAAATCTGTTGTTTCCAACTTACGCATAATACCTGCCCATCTATTTTCAGGGTTTAATAATAAGCCTGTGGTGGTTATATTATCGGTGTCGAAGTTATAAGGCCCTCGTTTAGATGGATTATAAGACAGGTTGAAAATTGGTAAATTCGATACTTGAGTAGCGTATTGTGGATCTCGATTAGGAAAAACTTCTTTTTCTAAAACCTCTCTCACGCTATGGTTAGAAAGTTGAGTGTCGTCATTAGCAATGTGTGAGGGGGTATTGCTAGAATTTCTATAAAAAGCAGGATCAATATTGTACCAAGACATTAAAGCTCTATTGGCACCAGAATTCAAATTTCCAAGCCTAGGACTTTGATTTCCTAATGCTGATTCGGGAAATAAATCAGGATCATTGGGCAGACTTGCTAAAAACCAAGCTCCCGGATTTTTAATATCTATTCCTGTGCTACTTGCTTCAAAGTCATCAATATATGCTGTACCGCTTTCTCCAATCGCTCGCTGATGACCAGGAATTAAATGAGCAAACTCACCTTGTGCCGTAAGCATAGATTTTTCTTTGGTTTCAAGAAGAGGTAAAAAGTCGACAATCTTGGTCAGTAAATTAGACTCTGTTCTATATGTACCATCTAAACCCCAAATAGTGTTTGAGATAGGTTCGTCCCCAGAGTTTACTTTCTTAGAATATGGCTTTTCGGTAAGGTTCAATATCGTACCTCCAAGCATAAAGTCATCCGAAATCCGATAATCAACGTGAGTACCTACAAGCGTTTTTTGCTGAAGACCGAAGGAATTGCTTTCAACAGAAATACGAATTGGAGTTCCAGATAATAAAATCCCGTCATTGATAATATTCACTTTACCCATAGAATAGTTAACGGTAAAGTCTTTACCTTCCTCTAATCGAAGCCCGCCAGCTGTAACAACTACAGAGCCTTGCTCTATGGAAAATACTCCAAGATAAATTTCCGCTCCTGACTCCGACTGATAGCTTCCTTTTATTCTAAATTTGTTGTATTCGGGAAACTGTTGAGCTATTGTTAAGGTAGAATCGTATAAGACATCATAAACGTAATTATCAGCAATATCGTTATTACTAAATTTACTTCTAAGGTCTTCACCAAAAGGTTCTCGTACAGGGAAAATGATTTTACCATTAGATGTAATTATTGTTATGCCTGGTAAGAAGTCAAAAATACCATCAGACCTGCGTTCTTGTTGAGCATTCAATTGGTCTAATGACAACAAATTGATAATTGGTTTATTGGTTAAGCCGTCTTCAGGGATATAGTTCGTTATTGTTCCGTTATCCCTAGTGTTTTCAAACACTACATCGAGGTAAAATTCTGTAGAACTGACATTATAAGCCCCTAATGAATAGATGTTTTTCATCATCAAATCCCAGTTAGGTAATAGAGGGGAAAAACTCAAGTTCTTCAATAACTTAACATATAATGAGCTCGGTGCCGAAGGACCGTTTGAACTGAATTCTCCTACTTGATACAATTCATTGCCAATAGTATATTGAAATGCTACAGCTAATACCTCGTCAGGACCAATAACACTATTTAAAGATATGAAACCTAGCTGAGGGTGAAAAGTATATTCAGTAGGTGATAATAAACGAGCACGTTCTAACTTTTCATAGTCTTGAGATCCTAAAAAATCAGGGTAAGAGGTCGCATTAAAAATACTATTAACCTGATTGATATTTCTCAAATCAGTTCCTTCGGCAAGCATTTGCTGATAAAGTGTATTGTTATCGTTGTCTGGATAGGAAAAATCAGCATTATCACTAAACAAATTCGTATTATACATATCTGCTTGTGACTCTCCCAAATCTAAAAAGGCTAAAATATTTCTTGTATCTTCTATCGTACCAGTTTTGTTTGTCACCCAAACTTCTATCTTGGTAATATTTACTGGAGAATTAATAAAAGGTAGTTGTGACATCGCCTCGTTATATCTCGATTTAAAGTAATGAGATAGGAAAAAGTGCTTATTGGTTTCGTATTGGTCGGCATAGATATCAAAGTCTGTAGTTTGTGCGCCACCTGAAACATCAATAACTTTAGAATTACTTTTTTGTTGAGAAAAAATAGTGGTTACAGTAGCTCTACCAAATTGTAATTGTGTTTTTAGTCCTAATAAACTTTGGCTTCCAGAAATCAATGTTCCATTAAGTGGAAGCCCCACGTTACCTATCTCAATTTTTTTGATTATTTCATCTTCCTCGCCTTCATATTCTAGCTTTATTTTATTGTCAAAATCAAAAATAGCTTCGGTATTATAATTGGTGTTAAGTTGTAGCTTATCTCCGATTTTACCTATAACATTCATTTGTATTTTTTGCTTAAAATCAAAGCTTGTATTGCTTTGTTTATCGATGGGCAAAGCGTTATTTTCGGTTTTGTTATGCTTTATAGAAAAGATCAATTCTGCTGAGCCTTGAGGTCTAATGTCTACAGTACTGTTTCCAAATATTTTATCAAAAATCTCTCCTCCAATATCAATGCTTAAAGGTCCTTTATTGACATTATCTCCACTAAGAGAAGGATTGGAGGTTTTTTCTTTCCAGTAATCTACTATGGACTGTTTAGAATTGTAATTGTCGTATTCTTCTGAGCTAAGGAAAGTTGGATTTGAAAGCCTAAATCCGTTTATGTTTTGTTCAACGCTGTAGAGTTTTGTCTCGGGGTCATACTCCAATTGTGGTTGTAGGTTTGATGGTGTAGAAAGGTAAAAACCACTGGAAGGTTCATCCAGGGGATTATCCCAAGATTGTGACTCTGGCAATTGAAAAATGAGGCTGTCATTAGTGGACTGAGAAAATGAAAATTTGCTCAGCACTAAAAACAAGAAAAAGCACCAAAGTGCTTGTTTATGTATTGCCTTATTTTGAAACACTATTTATACATTGAATTAGAGAAATTCTCTACATTTTTTTCAATACTCTTTTTACTAATTCTTCCACTCCAACATCACCGTCAGCCTGCAATTCTTTATCAATGGATTTTTCGACACTGTTTTTATTAAACCCAAGCATGGTTAATGCCGATAACGCTTCTTCTCTTGTTGTATTGTATGAAGTAGTAGAAGAATTTGCACTTATTCCAAGTTTAGCAATTTTATCTTTCAAATCAAGAATTATACGCTGTGCTGTTTTGCCGCCAATTCCTTTTACACTTTGTAAAACTCTCACGTTATCGGTGAGAATAGCTTGTTGTATCTCATGAGGTGTTAAGGAAGATAATATCATCTGAGCTGTATTTGGGCCTACTCCAGAAACAGAAATAAGTAACCTAAAAAGTTCTCGTTCATCTTTATCGAAGAACCCAAACAAGGTATGGGCGTCCTCCTTAATAGACAAATGTGTAAAAAGCATACAATGCTCATTATTTGACAACTTAGAAAAAGTTTGCAATGATATCCTTAATAAATAACCAACCCCATTACAATCGATAATGACAAATGAGGGGTTTTTCTCTATTAATTTTCCTTGAATGTGTGTAATCATTTTCTTTTAGTTTGGGCATCAATAACAGCAATAGTTACCATATTTACTATTTCACGAACTGAACAGCCTAGTTGTAAAATATGAACGGGCCTTTTCATTCCTATAAGTATTGGTCCTATAGCTTCTACGTCATCAAATTCTTGCATCATCTTATAAGCTATATTTCCAGATTCTAAGTTGGGGAAGATAAGCGTATTAGCATTATCTGTCAAATCAGAGAATGGGAAAATTTGTTGCCTTTTATCATTATTCAATGCAAAATCTGCTTGTATCTCTCCGTCAATTACTAAATTAGGTTCTTTGTCTTTTACGATTTTTAAAGCTCGTGTTATTTTAGCAACACTTGGGTTCATTGATGAGCCAAAATTAGAGTAAGACAAGAGTGCTAATCTAGGAACAACATTAAATCGGCGAACCGTTTTTGCGGTTAACATGGCAATATTTGCTAATTCATTATCGGTCGGATTGATATTTATAGTAGTATCTGCTAAAAATAGCGTCCCTTTTTTAGTGTTTAAAATAAACATTCCAGCAACTTTATCTACACCCTCTTCAGTTCCTATAATTTGTAAGGCTGGACGTAAAGTACTAGGATAGTTTCTGCTAATACCTGAAATAAAGGCATCAGCCATACCTTGATCTACCATCATAGAACCAAAATAATTCCTCTCTCGCATCAGCTTTTGAGCCTCGGGAAGTGTCAAACCTTTACGTTTACGTTTATCAAAAAGAATCTCTCCGAATTGGTTACGTATATCTCTTTGTTCATCGCTCTTAGGATCAAGAATTAGCACATCATCTAAATCCAAAACATTGTCTTCAATGAGTTGTCTAATTTTAGCTTCTCTACCGAGAAGGATCGGAATAGCAATACCTTCGTCCTTAACTTCTTGAGCTGCTTTCAAGACTTTATAATGTTCGGCCTCGGCAAAGACAATACGCTTGGGGTTTCTTTTGGCTTTAGTCGTTATTCTTCTTACCAGCTTATTATCTAAACCTAAACGTTTATTGAGCTCTTGAGCGTAGGCTTCAAAATCAGAAATTTTCTTTTGAGCCACACCGGACTCAATAGCGGCTTTAGCTACTGCTGGAGCAACAACGGATATCAGACGATTGTCTAAAGGTTTGGGGATAATATACTCTGGACCAAAAGTAATCACATTTTCACCATAAGCTAAATTAACTGTGTCTGGGACCACTTCTTTTGTGAGCTCAGCAATACTACGAACTGCTGCTAACTTCATAGCTTCGTTGATAGTGGTTGCTCTAACATCAAGAGCTCCTCTAAATATATAGGGAAACCCTAACACATTATTAACCTGATTAGAATGATCCGAACGACCTGTTGCCATAATAATATCCTCTCTAGCAGAAATTGCGTCATCGTAAGATATTTCTGGGTCAGGGTTAGCTAATGCAAATACAATGGGCATATCAGCCATAGACTTTATCATCTGTTTAGAAACAATATTTCCAGATGACAAGCCAAGAAATACATCGGCATTAGTCATAGCCTCATCAAGAGTATGTATATTACTATCGGTTGCAAAAAAAGCTTTTTCATTACTTAGGTTATCCCTGTCTTCTCTTATAACGCCCTTGCTATCCAACATGACAATATTGGATTTTTTAGCGCCTAACGAAAGATATAATTTAGCACAAGACATAGCTGCTGCACCAGCACCATTGATAACAATATGAATATCTTCTATTTTCTTATCGGCAATTTCTAGTGCATTTAATAATGCCGCAGCAGATATGATAGCTGTACCATGCTGATCATCGTGCATTATAGGGATATCCAATTCTTCTTTCAGACGTTTTTCTATTTCAAAACATTCTGGGGCTTTGATATCTTCTAAATTTATCCCCCCAAAAGTTGGAGCAATAGATTTCACGACCTCTACGAATTTATCCACTTCGGAAGCATCAACTTCGATATCAAAGACATCTATGTCGGCAAAGATTTTGAATAACAAGCCTTTACCTTCCATTACTGGCTTGGAGGCTTCAGGGCCAATATCACCTAACCCAAGTACTGCTGTACCGTTAGTTATTACAGCCACTAGATTACTTTTAGCAGTATATTCATAGACATCTTCTGGATTTTCGCTGATTTTGATACAAGGTTCAGCAACACCTGGAGAATATGCTAAAGATAAATCTCGCTGAGAACTGTGCTTTTTGGTAGGGACTACTTCAATCTTTCCTGGCCTGCCAGACTTATGATAATCTAGGGATTCTTGTTTTCTTCTTCTATTAGACATACGTTATTCTTAGAAATAAGCTCGTAAAATTAAACAAAAAAAACCGGCACTAAGACCGGTTTTTAAATTATGTGTGCGTTCGTTTATCTACTGACTACTAAGCGTTTCATTGTTTTGAACTCGCCATTGACCAAAATGTTAGCAAAATACAAACCCATTTTAGTGTCACTAACATCAAACTTTAATGTGCCGTTTTTATTTTTAATAATTTCCTTTTTTACAATAGAACCTAGCATATCTGTAACTACTATTTCCGCCACATCACTTGAATTTAAATTATAATCTAAAAAAGCTGTTGAAGACGTTGGATTGGGGTGGAACTCAGAAAAATAAGAGCTATTAAAATTGTCATCCACAGAAGTAGCAGCAAAAGAGTAATAAACTATTGTACATGCTGAATCAGATGGGTCAGCCTCATTAAAAGCACAATACTTTACAGTAGCAGATGCTGGTTTATAGCCTAGGTTGTCATAATGTACAGCAAAGCTAACTTCATCAACCTGTTGTGGTGCAAACATTTTTCCATCGGGGGAAACACTTGTAGAAGCACCATAACACGCATTCCAACAAAAGTAATTCTCTGTACCTAATGTTTGATTAAGCGTTTGCCTGGAAACCATAATATTAATTGTTTCATCAGAATTATTTCTGACCGTAATCTCCGTTCCTATATCACCAATTAGAGTCGTACAACAAGTAGGGTCAACCTCTGTTTTATGAGCTTCCACAGAGATACTTTGAGAAAACACCGTGAAACTCAAGATGGCAAAAGTAAATAGTAATAGATTTTTCATAATAGCATAATTTATTTAACAAATATAGTAAAAACAAAGGAATGATACTGACTTTGAATGCGGTAAATATAGACGCTTGAACACGTAAGAAATCCAATTTCTTGAATATTATTATTTTCTAAAACGATAAGATTTGCTTAAATTAGCAACCCCTTAAATAAGCAAGTGATTTTATGATTGTTTAATTATTAATATAACAACATAAAAAATGAAAAAAATTACTATTTTAATGTTATCCGCCCTATACTTTGTTAGTATAGATGTATGTGCTCAAATGGCTGACGGAAGCACAGTTCCCGACTTTACCGGAACAGATATTAACGGCAATAGTCATACCCTTTATGCAGATTATTTGGACCAAGGCATTCCTGTTGTCATTGATGTTTCTGCAACTTGGTGTTGACCATGTTGGTCTTATCATCAAACTCACGCTCTTAAAAACCTTTATAATACGTATGGTCCAGATGCTAGTAACGAAATAGCAGTGTTGTTTGTAGAAGGCTCTGCAAGTTCCACTCAAGCAGATTTAGAAGGTACAGGTTCTAACACAACTGGAGATTGGATTACTGGAACGCCATACCCAATTATAGACGATGCTTCTATTGCAAGCACACTACAAATTGCCTATTACCCGACAGTATATGGTATATGTCCCGATGGTAAAATATATGAATTCGGAACAAAAACAGCAACTCAGTTAGTCGGTCTATTTGAAAGCAAATGTAATTTTACAGCAGCAGGCACCTCGGATAATGCAGGAATTTCGGATAATCTGCATGAAGTATGTATTTCTGGTGGAAGTGTAACGCCTAGTATAGAAATAGAAAACTTTGGAACTAATAATTTGACTAGTGCAACCTTAGAGTTATTAGAAGGAGATAATTCCGTCGAAACTAAGGATTGGAGTGGTAACTTATCGTCTCTAGCCAATGAAACCGTTGAGTTTAGCACTATTAATGATGTAACTTCCAATACAACTTATAGCGTTAAAATTGTGACTGCTAACGGAAATACTGACAGTTATACAGTTGGCAATGAGGCAAATATAGCTGTTGAAATTGCTCCTATGGAAACAGAAAACACCATTAAAATCACTATCGTGACTGACAATTACCCTGGTGAAACAAAATGGGATTTGAAAGACGATAATGGCAATATCTTGGAAAGTTTTGGTCCCTATCAGCAAGGACCAGGATCTCAAGGCGCTGGAGGTCCAGATGCTATGCAAACTTTTGAATATTTTGTTGCTATCCCTGAGGGTATAAAATGTTACGAACTAAATGTTTACGATTCTTTTGGTGACGGCATGGGAACAAGTAATATTCAGTCGGGATACTCCATTAGTGGACACAATGTTGCCAGTGGTACTGATGTTATCAATCAATTAGTGAAACCTAATTTCGGCACATCTGTAAAAGAAATATTTGCATTGAATTCTGATGGTAATAGTCTTTCTCTGTCTGAACAATCAAAATCTGATTTTACTATTTTTCCAAATCCTACACATGACAATGCTAAACTAATATTTACTAACATAATGGATTCTGAAAAAGCGGAACTTTCAATAGTTAATGTTCTTGGAGAAATTGTATTTGAGGATGATATTGACATAACAAAAGGCAACAATGAAATTTCGTTGGATTTGATACATTTAAAAAGTGGTCTTTACACTGTAAATATACTATCGTCGTCTTTTAATCAATCAAAAAATATTATTAAAATAGATTAATTCTTTTCAAACAAATTTTAAAAAATAGCCTTCGGGCTATTTTTTTTTCTAAAGCTCAAACTGTAAATGCCAATTTCTAGGTATTTTTTATTAAATTTGCTTAAACTAAATTAATACTTAACAAACAAAATATGAAAGCATATATACTTATTCTATCGGCTTTATTGTTCATTACTACTGAATCTTTTGCTCAATTGCCTGATGGATCAATCGCTCCAGACTTCACAACAACAGATGTGAATGGAAATGAACACAGACTTTATGATTACTTAGATAACGGCTATACTGTTATTTTAGATATCAGCGCTACTTGGTGTGGCCCTTGCTGGAACTATCACATTGGTGGTACTTTCGAAGAATTATGGGAAGCTCATGGTCCTGCAGGTGAGCCAGGTGTTAGCCCTAACACAACTGATGATGTAATGATTCTTTGGTTTGAAGGTGACGGTGGAACTGCTCTCAGTGAATTAGAAAATAGTGATTTAGGAAACTGGTTAGCACCAGAAGGAAATGAAGTGTTATTCCCTATCAGCAATGACGACAATATTGCTAGCTTATATCAACTTCCTTATTGGCCAGTAATATATACTATTTGCCCTAACAGAACCCTTGTTGAATCAGGGCAATTGACAGCGGCTGCTCACTACAACGGTATATCAAATTGTCCTACAGAAACTGAAGGTACTAACGCTGCCATATTAAATATTAATACTGATATCCTTCCTGACGGTTGCGAAGCTAGTGCCTCAGGAAATTTCTCAGTTGTTGTTCAAAATATGGGTACCGAAAACCTAACTTCATTTACTGTTGAAGTAAGTTCTAACGGACAAAGTATCGCTACCGAAGATTTTAGTGGAAATCTAAATCTTTTCGAAACAACTACAGTCAACTTCGGAAATATCACAGTTGATGGAGAAACAATAGACGTTGAAATTACATCATCTGATGATAATGATAATGACAATACCCTAACACATTCTGTTAATTTTTCAACGGGTCAATCCTCTCAAATGGTTACTGTAAATCTACTAACAGACAATTATGGAAACGAAACCTACATGCAGATAACTGATGAGAATAATAATGTTATATGGTTTGAAGGTAATGAAGCTGTTGCCGGAAGTGTAGGAACAGGACAGTTAGCACCTGAAGATGCTACTAATCCATTAGGAAATAACCAAGTTTATGAATGGGATGTAACACTTCCATCTACAGGCTGTTTCAAATTTGAGATTACCGATTACTATGGTGATGGACTAGCTGCTTCAACTAACACTAATGGTGGTGTTGATGGAGATTGGTCTATTGAAGATAACAATGGAGTTATTATTGCTCAACAAACAGTTCAAAATTTCGAAAATGAAGACGATTCATATTTTGAAAACACTGAAGCTGGAACATCTTCAATTGGTGAAAATGAAAAAGTTAGTTTTTCTATCTACCCAAACCCTGTAAATACAAACGCTACCATAGAAGTTAATCTTTCTGAAAATTCTAATGTTAGATTAGATATCGTAAACGTTTTAGGGGAAGTAGCTCTTTCAGAATCACACCGTATGAATTCTGGCAATAATTCTATCAACATAAACGTTAGTCAACTAACTAGTGGTATTTACTTTGCTCACCTTACTGTAAATGGTGAAACAAAGACAACTAAAATCACAGTTACTAAATAGAGGATAATTTGCTTATAACAAAAAAGGTCAGTAGATTAGCCACACTAATTTGCTGACCTTTTTTTAATGCTTAAAAACTAAAAAACTACTATGAAAAAATTCTTGATTTTCACCGCCTTATTATCATTCAGTCTAATCTCTTTTTCTCAAAATAGAGCATTACCTAAAATAGATTTAAAAACATTAGATAATAACACCATTAGCACCTCTGATTTTGATAACGATGGCAAACCCATTGTCATTAGTTTTTGGGCAACGTGGTGCAAGCCTTGTGTCAAAGAATTATCAAACATTGCCGAAATCTATGAAGATTGGCAAGATGAAACAGGAGTAAAAATTATCGCTATATCTATTGACGACGCAAGAAATATGAGTAAAGTAAAGCCTAAGGTAAATGCCGAAATGTGGGATTATGAAGTTTATATTGACCCGAACGGAGACCTCAAAAGAGCGATGGGCGTTGGCTCAGTACCTCATACATTTTTATTGAACGAAAATAAAGAAATCGTTTGGCAACACACAGGCTATAAAGATGGTGATGAATACGATTTGTATGAAGAAATTGAAGCAATATCAAAATAAACAATGAGAACATTAACTCTAATTCTTGTCTGTGGTTTTATTCCTTTTCTCAATTGGGCGCAAGACAATCAAAATGGTAGCATTCAAGGTGATTTTAACTTTAGTGCCCAAAGCTATTCAGAAGACCCTGCAATAAATGCCCAAAAAGTGGATGAAACTATGCTAATGAATGCGTATTCCAACATACGGTTCAACAAAGGCAACTTCACTGCTGGTGTTCGCTTCGAAAGTTACTTAAACGTCCTTCAAGGGTTTGACTCTCGCTTCGATGGCAATGGCATTCCTTATCGATTTGCACAATACAATGTCAACGGACTAGATATTACTGTAGGTAATTTCTACGAGCAATTTGGCAATGGTCTCATATTTAGAAGTTATGAGGAGAAAACGCTAGGCATCGACAATGCAATGGATGGTGTACGTCTGAAATACAGCCCATTAAAAGGATTATCACTAAAAGGTTTTGTAGCTACTCAACGCTTATTTTGGGAACAAGGACCAGGCATTATCAGAGGCATAGATGCTGAGTTAAATCTAAACGACGCCTTACCGTCATTGGAAAATAGCAAGACTAATGCAATACTTGGAGGTAGCTTTGTCAGCCGTTTTGAAGAAGACAACAACCCTGTAAATAACCTTCCCGAAAATGTAGCGGCTTATGCTGTTCGTACAACAATAAACAGAGGAAAGATTTCATTTAACTCAGAATACGCCTATAAATATAATGACCCTGCAGGAAGTGTTACATACAATAATTATGCGCCAGGAAGTGCTTTAATGACCAACCTCAGCTATTCTGAAAGAGGATTAGGAATTATTTTAGAAGCACACCGAACAGATAATATGGATTACCGTTCCAAAAGAGGGGGAACAGGAAAAGAATTGACACTAAACTATATTCCCGCCATTAGTAAACAACACGCTTACACTTTAGCCGCTTTTTATCCATTTGCTACTCAGCCAATGGGAGAATTAGGCTTTCAAGGAGAAATCAATTACACCTTCAAAAAGAAAACTAAAATTGGCGGAAAATACGGCACTCAAATCGCTTTTAATTACTCTAGGATTAACGGCTTAAATGGAGGCCCATCTGAGTTAACCCTCAATAGAGATCATAACCCAATGTTTTTTAGCGTTATTAATGAAGAGCTATACTTCAGAGATTTCAACTTTGATATAAAAAAGAAAATCAGTAAAAAAGTCAAACTGATGGCCAACTACTTAGATATCATCTACAACAAAGATGTCATTCAAGGTAAAAATATTGGCAAAAATATTCACGCAAGGGTAGGTATTCTTGAAATGAATTACAAAATGAAACCTAAACATACTATTAGAGGTGAATTTCAATACTTATCGGTTGATAAAAGTGAAGAATACTACAAAGACCAAGGCGATTGGGTGATGGGTTTAGTGGAATACACATTTTCTCCCCACTGGTTTTTTGCTTTCGTTGACCAATATAATGGCGGATATACTAGTGAAGGAAAAACATATGAAGCAGTACACTATTTAAACATTAGCTGTGGTTATTCCAAAGGAACAAATCGTTTTGAGCTAGGATATGGTAAGGTCAGAGAAGGTATATTCTGTGTTGGTGGTGTATGTAGAAATGTACCTTCTTCGAATGGTTTTACTCTTAATATAACTTCAAGCTTTTAAATTATGAAAAAGAATTATTATTTATTACTAAGCCTATTTCTTGTTAGTTTAAGTTTTTCATGTGACACCATAGAAAATGATAATTTCACTGATCCAAATGCAGGTTTTCCTTGGCTAGGCAAAAAAGTCCTTGTTGAAGATTTTACAGGCTATAAGTGTACCAATTGCCCTGCTGCATCTGCAGAATTACATACTATTGAAGAGCTATATCCTGACAAAGTGATTGGTATTGCTATACATGCTGGTTCTTTTGCACAACCTAGCGGAGTCTTTGAAACTGACTTTAGAACAGACGAAGGAAATGAAATCACTGATTTTTTCGGACCCGATGGCTTCCCTATAGGGATGGTCGATAGACAAGGATACCCTGAAAATACGTTGTTAAACTACACTGATTGGGCAAGTAAGGTTTTAGACCAACTTTTGCAAGTACCTACTGTTGAACTATCAATAACTGAATCAAACAACCAAATCGAAATTGAAGCTAGAAGACTGTCTGAAGCTAATAATGACTTAAAACTAGTAGTTTGTATTACAGAAGATAAAATTATTGACAAACAAATCGATGGTTCTGATTTGATAGAAGACTACGAACATAACCACGTATTAAGAAAGGTAGTTAATGGAACTTGGGGAAGTAGCATAGAGTTAGGCAACACCTCCACTTCTTTTACTTTTAACTATACTTTGGAAGATTTTTGGGTAAAAAGTAACTGTAATGTCGTTGCTTTCGTATACAATAATAGTAACAAAGAAGTGTTACAAGCAGAAAAAATACATTTGTATGATTAAAAATCAATAGAATGAATAAAATCTTAACCTTTTTAATATTTATAAGCACGTCGCAGTATGTAGTTTCGCAAAATCCTGTAGTCAATAATATACAAGATGCCTCTAACTTTCTAGGAGCTTATTTTTCACCTTTTTCTGAAAGTATTGGAGCAGGGCTCAATAGAGGATGGTACAATACGGCAAAGCCACATAAGTTAGCGGGTTTTGATGTTAGCCTAAGCATAAATCTCATAACTGTAAGTGATGAGCTATCATCCTTTGATGCCAATAGCTTAGACAATTTTAGCAGCTCTTCATCTTCAACCCCAACACTATTAGGTAGCGGTGAAGGCGCTACTATAAGTTACCAAGGCAATGAATTTGTTATGCCTAACCAAAACATCAATTTAAAAACCATTCCTATCCCAACTCTTAATGCTGGTGTTGGTTTAATTAAAGGTACGGAAGTCAACCTTAGATACATTCCTAGCTACAATTACGATATCGGTTTTGTCGGAAAGGGCTCAATCGAATTATATGGCTTTGGCTTGAAACACGATATTTTGCAGTGGCTGCCTCTTAACAAATTACTTCCTTTCGATTTGTCATTTCAAGGTGCTTTTAGTCAATTCAACACCTCTTTTGAGGTAGAAAGTCAAAGTATTAGACAAGATGTAAGTTTAGACATCAGAGCGACTACTTTTAATCTCATTCTTTCTAAAAAGTTTTCGGTCGTATCAGCTTATGCAAGTGTTGGACAAAACACTGTGAATTCAACTTTCACGGGCAACACCAATTTTAAATTGGGTAGCTCAAGCACTTTAGATTTTGACTTACCCCTAAATATAGAATTGCCAAAGTCATCAGAAATGCAAGCTTCTGCAGGTGTTCGATTTCAATTTGCTATCTTTACACTTTATGCCAATCAAACCTTTTCTAGCTATCCCGTTACATCAGCAGGAATTGGTCTAAGCTTTAGATGATACGACTAATATTCATATGTTTTATTTTCCTTGGATTCAGTAGTTATTCAATAGCTCAAAACTTCAAGGCAGGACTTGTTGCCGGCATCAGCACATCTCAAGTATCTGGCGACCAATTAGGAGGTTTCAATAAAATAGGGCTTAAACTAGGCGCATCGGTCAACCATGCTATCAATCCAGCTAGTCGTGGGCAATTAGCCATTTATTACATAGACAAAGGAAGTAACGACCTAAACAGTGATTTCAAAATAGACTTATCGTACATTGAAACGTCTTGGTGCGTACAAAAGACTTCTAAAGGCTTTATCTATGAAGGCGGATTATTATTCGGCGTTTTGGTAGATGGCAAGACTTATGACATATATGGTTACGAAGACATTCAAAAAAGTGATTTCCATAAATTCGATATAGGCGCAAAATTAGCTGCTGGAATAAAACTCAAGCCACAGCTTTCTATGTTCTGGGAATTGAGTAATAGCATTCCCTTTTTTCCCGTTCAAGACCATCCTGGCGGAGCAACCTACGGACTAAACAAAGGCAAATATAATTCCATATTTAGTTTTTCTTTCCGATATTTGTTCTCTGAATGAGTAAGAAACAAAAAATAGTCGTTTCGGTAAGTGGTGCTAGTGGTGCTATCTATGCCAAAGTGTTGTTTGATAAACTACAACAGCTACATAATCAAGTTGAAGACGTAGGTATTTTGATGTCTGACAATGCAAAATACGTTTGGAAAACAGAATTAGGTAATACCGATTACAAAGATTTACCATTTACGTTCTACAAACCTCAAGACTTCACGGCACCCTTTGCCTCTGGATCGGCACGTTACGAAACAATGATTATTTGTCCTTGTTCAATGGGTACATTGGGGCGTATCGCTCAAGGAATATCCAACGACTTAACCACTCGGGCTGCCGACGTAATCCTTAAAGAAAGAAGAAAACTTATTCTAGTAGCAAGAGACACACCGTTTAATCTGATTCATATTAACAATATGAAAACCATTACTGAAGCAGGTGGTATCATTTGTCCAGCTACACCATCTTTCTATAGTAATCCATCTACTTTTGAGGAACTTGCCGCTACAGTGGTGGATAGAGTTATTGCCCTAGCAGGATTAGAGCAAAATTCTTACCAATGGGGGCAATAAAATAACTGAACCTTCAGTTATCATATTATCAAAACCAAAATTCTATGTTACGATTTTGCAAAACTATTTTAAGTAAGGTGTCTTTCGATAAAAATTTATTCAAAAAGGAACTTAAAAAATCTACACGGCTAGTAAGCAAAAATGAACAAATGGTACTGAAAATATGGTGCTTAACAACTTTTGCTAATTATAAAGACGTTATTCTTGACGTATTTGAAAATACTATTTAAGAAAATCTATATTTCGTTGTAAGCCTGTAAACTTAGTCCGCTTAACTGCTGAATTCTTAAATACTTTTCTGAACGTATCTTCAGTAAGCTCTTGCCAATCTCGTTTATTCATCTCCAATAAATCGCTATGTGGTTCAAAGCGTTGCTCGTTATGTGGTGTGGAAAAACGATTCCAAGGACAAACATCTTGACAAACATCACAGCCAAACATCCAATCGTCCATTTTTCCTTTCATCTCGCTCGGAATAGACTCTTTTAACTCTATAGTAAAGTAAGATATGCATTTGCTCCCATCGACTTGATAGGGCGCAATAATGGCTTGAGTAGGACAGGCATCAATACATGCCGTACAAGTACCACAATGATCGAGAACTGCTAAGTCTGGCTCTACTTCTAAATCGATAATCAACTCGGCAATGAAGAAAAACGAACCCTGCTGCTTATTAATCAAATTGGTGTTTTTACCTATCCACCCTAACCCACTACGCTTAGCCCATGCCTTATCCATTACAGGAGCACTATCTACAAATACTCTTCCGTTGACTTCTCCAATTTCTTCTTGAATGAAACGTAACAAATCCTTCAGCTTATCTTTTATCACAAAATGATAGTCTTCTCCATAGGCGTACTTTGACAACTTAGGGGCATCCGAATTTTGAGCTTCTTCGGTATAATAATTCAATAAAAGTGAGACAACCGTTTTAGCATCATCTACCAACAAACGAGGATCTAAACGCTTGTCGAAGTGATTGGCCATATAGCCCATTTCACCATGTTTCTTTTCATTAAGCCACTTTTCTAATCGAGGTGCTTCGTCTTCTAAAAAGTCGGCTTTAGAAAAACCGCAATGCGAAAACCCTAAGCGTAGAGCTTCATTTTTAATGAGTGATTTATAAGATTTATTCGAAGAGTCCACCGATTTGTGAAGATGGGTTTATACCTAAATGCTTATAGGCTTTTTCTGTTGCTTGTCTTCCTCTTGGTGTACGCATAAGGTAACCTTCTTGAATGAGAAAAGGCTCATACACTTCCTCAATAGTGCCACTTTGTTCACCTACTGCCGTAGCAATGGTAGTCAGTCCCACAGGACCCCCTTTGAATTTATCGATTATAGCTGATAAAATACGGTTGTCCATATCATCGAGACCATGAGCATC
>MDSX01097042.1_pt1 | contig 45138 bp, 38 predicted proteins | sample 811141 | NCBI WGS metagenome assembly MDSX01 (sample SAMN05326642, study PRJNA326480) | marine metagenome | isolation source: seawater | place: Atlantic Ocean: South East | collected 2010 | reverse complement strand
TTTATAAAAGCAACCTTTTCTCCGCTTGTTAATTTAACATCATAATCAATAGAGTATTCCCTATACTTAATTTTATAATACCTATCATATGCTGCTTGTCTTTTATGCTTAGTTGTTTTAAAATCAGTAATCTTATCTAATAAAATTTGCCTATAAGACAGCATAGTTACTTGGCACTCAGATAACTTATTCATATCTTTTAATAAAGAAACTAAATTACTTATCTTTTCTTTCCAATTATCTCTATCATTAGCTAGTCTTGTTGCTAATTCTTCATTAGCCTCACCTGTAGCAGTATCATTATATTCCATTTAAAATATACCTTTATCGTTATTACTCTTTTTAAACCCCTTTACTTTAGGTTGAAATTTCTTTTTAGGTTCAGGTAAAGAGAAAGATGTTTTTATTTCTTTTAATTCAGATTTAGTAAATGTGGAAAACAACTTAAGTTTTTTATTACTGTTTTCTAAGTCTTTATAAAAATCATCTATTTCTTCAGTCACAAATGTGTTATAATTTTGTACTCCCATTATATAAAAATTATATCTAAGGAGTTGTTTGTAAAATATTTATCCAAGTCGTTTAAGCACCCAGTTCTATTTTTATACTCCCATTTTACTAGATCATTTAAATCTTTTACCTTTCTTGGTGGAATATTAAAGTCTTTTAAAAACTTATCCCACATAAATACAGTTTGGCCAGATTTTAATTTTTCAATCATTCTAGTCTTACCTTCTAAATCATTATCAAAGAAATACCTTGCAGTTGGTATTTCATTAAATTCAATTATTTGTTTTTTAACTCCAGTTAAACCTATAGAATTATTCATAAACATTGCATCAATAGGACCTTCAAAGATAGAGAAGTCTCTTGACATATCAACGGTTAATATTCCAAACAGCATTGATATTTTATTTAAGTTATCCAATTCTTCTTCGGTAACATCCAATGGTATTTTTAGCCTATCATATATTCTTTCTATATTCCAGGTCTTATATTTAGGGCCACCGTTATTACCTAAGTCTCTAGTTTGAAAACCTAATATCTTGCCTTCAGGTGTTAAGTTAAAAACATATAATTCTTTTCTTCTTGGATCAAAACCAAACCTATCAGTTTTATGATGTAATAGTCTACTTTTTAAATATGGGTATGCCTGATAAGTTAATGTGTTTATAGGATAAACATTAAATCCATTTATCAGCTCATCAAATGATAATGCCAATTCTTTAGCCTTATCAAAAAGATAAAAATCTAGATTTTCACCTAGGGAAAAATGTTTACGGTTTTCTTTTATGTAATTGATTACATTAATTCTATCATCACCTTCAAAGTTTTCATTATGATCTTTTAAGAAAGTATCTAAACTCTCATGAGCAGAACAATTATAACAATGAAAATATAAATCATTCCAATAAATGTTGCCTCTCTTTTTTCGTGGAGTATCATGAGAATCACCACAATAAGGGCATGCAAAATTTAGCCTACCTTTACTTTCTAATAATCTTCTTTTCTCTGGATGAGAATGTTGAGTATGAAGAACTCGGACCACCTTCTCGATGATCCGAGCTTTCATTTCAGAAGATATTATTACTTCTGCCATACTCTATAATTAAAGATCTAACCCATTAATAAAATCATCAAAGTCATCAGCCTTTTCTTCCTTCTTAGTTTCAGTTGGAGCAGCTTGCTTTGTTTCTGTAGTTGCTACGGTTGCAGCAGCCTCAGTTTTTTGAGTGTTTACTGGAGCAGGTTTAGATGCTGTAATGTTTGCGATAGAATCACCAGGAGATGTGAATTGAGAAAGTACATTCATTACTTTACCTCTAATTGTATCATCCCATGCCTTGTAACCCCATGTTGATAAATCAGGAGCATCTTTTAATAAATCTAAAATTGCTTTACGGCTTTCATCCGTATCAGTAACTTTTTCACCATTAATTTCCATTGCTGATTTATTACCGTGGAATTTACTTGAGTCATAGTTAGGATATCCACCTTTCTTTGAAATAACCAATTCAAAATTCTTTCCTTCAAATGGATCAAATACTTGAGTAGGTTCATCGAATTGAGGATTCAGTTCTTCATCAATTTTGGTTTTAATTTTATAACCAAATTTCATAACTTTAACCTGTCCCTCAAGATCTCTGTTTTGTGGATCCTTAATAATTTGTACCAATGCATAGAATACTTCTCTACGCTTTAAACCTTCTGACATCTTTTTGTCAACAGCAGATTCAGAGTTTCTTAGTTTAAAGAACATATCCTGTACTGGACATTTTTCTCCAACCGTTGAAGGGGAGTCAGCGAAAAAGCCGTTTCCTTCTCTGTCTTCTAGCCAGTAGACATACTTTCTTTCAAATGGTTTTCTTGGGTTTTTAGCATTAGGTAGAAACCTAATTAAAGAACGGTAAGTTCCGTCCTGTCCTTGATCTGGTTTAGGTGAATAAAGATCACTCCCTGCGGAAGATGGTCTTTCACCAGTGTCTAAATCTTTTACACTTACGTTAAAAATGTCGAATTCGTTTGCCATGTTAATTGCCTTTTTTTGTTTTTGTTATTATTATTAATTTATGATAACAAACCTCAGTGCCTAAACGCCTTTTAATTTTTTTATTGCCTATTTACTTCGCCTTGTTATCGCCTTTTAAAAGTACCAAACTTTTTAGTACCTTTGTTTATTATATATCCCCTAAGTCAGTTTGTTTCAGACTATTTGTACATTTTTATCTATTATTGCAGTTATATCACGTTCTCTTAAACTTAATATAGTTTCACCTTTATATTTTATTTCTGTTCCTGCTAAATCATGAAAAAGAACCTTTATTCCTATTTGAAAATCTTTATCCTCAACACCGTCACCAACACCAATTACAGTTCCGGAGTACGGAGGGGCAAATTGACCTTCCTTTTTTAATAAAATTATACTACCTTTCTTTTCTGGTTGTTCATCTTTTTTTAAAAATATTCTATTTCCTAAAGGTTTTATCATTTTATTTTAATTTTTTTTATAGAAAGCTGAAACAAAATTACTAAGTTGCAATATAATTTTTAACTATTCAATGTTAGAAAAGTATCTAGTTACTAGCTTTTAAGGCTTTAAGTATAAAGTAGGCATCAACGATGTCATCAATGGGTTTAGGTATTTTTGTGCTGAAGTCTTTTCCTTGGCACCATTTCCAAAGTTTAGTGTTCCTTAAGCTCTTATCATTAAGAACATCATTTTGAAATGCTTCAGCCATATAATGTTTATTAGCATTTCCTTTCCCAGCTAACTTCTTAACATGAGACGGTTGATATACTGATAAATTTTCTATAGAGTACTTATCTATTAATGCCTTTCTTAAAAATGTATTATATTGAATGATATCTATAAATGAGTTACCTTTAGAACCATAAGAGAATCCTTCTAATCCAACCGCTACTTTATCACCTTCAAATAGTGTAGAAAAAATTCCAACCATTAGTGAACTAATATTGCCAGCATCTTCTAACTTCTGTCTTTCTCTTGGTAAAAATTCTTTACTTGTAACTTGTCTATTATATGGAAATCCTAATAGAGCATTACTATCCATTAATTCTTTATGCACACTAAACGCTTTAGGTATTTTTCTACCTTCTTCGTCCCATATACGATTTCCGTAATTAAAAAAAGTTATAAAGTGATATTGCCCATCATTGGTTTCAACACATGCACCTGGGCTATTTAAAGAAAAATCAATTCCTATTCGAATCATTATAATTATATTCTCTTACCGATGACTGCACCTAATGCAGCACCAACAAGACGTGAGGTTAATAAATCATAAAGAGCACCTTTAGTAACACCTAATACTTTAGCTACTGCTTTACCTATAGTTTTTCCTAATGCAAATCCAGTTAATCCACCAAATATACTTCCTAAGAGACCTTCATTAATTATTTCTTCAACACAATCTTCTAAGTTCTTACCTTCTTTTTGTGCTTCTAATATTCTATCAACAGTTGAATCTATTGCAGCTTCTTGTTCTTCTGTAAGGTCATGTGATTCATTTAGTAAATTCATAATGTCAATTGACTCATTATGATTTTCAGTTAAATAATCTTTAAAGGTTTTCATTTGTATTCTTTATTTGTTTATATATTAGGTTATGTTAACAACAACATCTAAGATGTTATAACCAAAAGTAATATCAAATGTTTGAAACTCTATTGTATTACTAGAGAAGTTTAAGTCTAGCGCGCCTACTTCAGATATAAACATATCTTTAAGTTGAACTGTTACAAAGACAGTCCCATCAGCATCTAACATCTGTACACCAACACCTTCTGGTAAATAAGGATGCTTGCCACTTAATTTATAATAATAATCAAACATTTCTACAGCCATCCAATAATTTACATATCCATCAAATGCCTGCATTGTAACAGTCATAGTCTTATCAAATAGTTGTTGCTTTGGTAAACTAGATCTAAATGCTCTTTGATTACCTGGATAGTCCACTTGAGTGACTGCATCAAAAGAAGGGCCTGGTAAATTTAAAGATTGTATTCCATAATTCCAATAATCAATAGGTTCTTTAATTAACCCACCTGGAATTCTTGTAAGAAATGGCTTATATTTATCAGCTATTTCTTTAGGTATAAAAGTTCTAGGAAAGTCAAACTTAAATTGATTATTTCTTGCGCTTAATATCATAATTTATTAATATCTATCTCTATCGTCAAATTCTCTACCATCCTTAATATAGGATGAGTATGAAACTGTATTTCTTCCTATAGTATAATTTTGTAGATTTTTGGATGCAGTTTTATAAAAATATTTTTTCTTTGACTTTGTTTGTGCAACCTTAGCAGATTCTCTAATAGCCCTTATTTGTTGTTTCTTTTTTAATTGCCTAATACTAAATGCTTGTGCTTCTTTAGCCCTACGGTTAATTAATTTAATTTTAGTTGATTTTAAATCTTTACTTAATTCTGCTATTTCATTTGTTAACTCTTCATTACTATTTTGTAATGTTTGTATAGTTAAGGTATCTTCTTCGGCAGAATTTACTAATTTTGATTGCCCTTTTTTGAGAGCTTCATTCTCCGCTTGTAATTTTGCTAATTCAATACTATATTCTAATCGCTGTTTTTCAATTTGTGATGTAAGCGTTATTCTATTAGCATCATCTACAGCTAACCATATACCTTGATATAAAACTGATTCATCAGATGTTGATCCATCTTGAGGATCAATCATCTTTGTGGAAATATAAAAATTATTATTAGTTAATGCTAATATTTTTTTACTATCTGACCTTGTTATTCTAAATAATACTTCACCTTGTGATAAATCTACTTCATCTACTTGGGTATGATTTTTTATATCAATATCATCAGTATTCCCAAGAAAGTTTAAATATAAAGTTCCTACATTACTTAAATCTATTGGCTTATCTTCGCCGTCAACCTCATCATATAAAGTAAAAAGAAAATAATCATCAAAAGGTGATATGCGTATCATTCCATCACCTTGTGGTAATGGTAATTCATTAACTGATAAATTAACAAATCTTTGGTAATACTCTTTTTGCTTTTTAGTAACAGACACATTTGTATTTATACCGCCTACTACTTGTTTAGTTTCAGCCTTTTTTTGAATCTGTTCTGCTTCTGATAATTTATTTTGTTTCGCTGCCATTGTTTTCTGTTATTGTTTGTATTTTTGCAGGTGATATTGCTGCCTTAACTTTTATCCTATCTCTAAATGTAGTTACATAACTAGTTTTTACAACTAATTTTTCTGTTACTTGTTCAGATGTCTCTGCACTATTAGAATTACCTGTGCCTATTACTATTTGCTTACCGTTATCATTATTAATTTGATTATAAACGTTAGCCACAGTTGGTACAACACCTAAATTAATTTGTACCATTTGCCTTCCATATTTTTGTGATTCAAATGAAGTTAGCTTGGCATTTTTAATTATCTGTGTAGCATCTGCTTTATTATATAGTCTTAACACATAACTAATAGAAAATGAAACTGCTGTGTTTGCATTTTTAATGATTGGCCTAAATAATACAGGTTCATCAAAATCAGAATCCTGTGATATTACCTGAAAGCTAGTTTGGCTAAACGTTGTACCCACCTGTTCAATTACACTTATTTCATGAAATACCATATATTGACCACCCGACGAATTTAGCTGAGCAATAAAATTACTAAATGTAGATCCTGCTACTTGCCCAGATAATTCAAAATAGTCTCCAGCATCTGACTGCTTTACCTCAGCATATAAGTTATCATAAATATCCCTATTTAATATAGACACTGAATTAATTTCTTGCATATCATAAAAGCTATATGCATTTTCTACAATAGTTTGATAAATACCTGTTGCTTTAAGAGTTATTGGTGGCGTTCCTAAAAAGCCTTGGCCTTCTGTTAGCTTATACCCAATACCATTACTATCAGCAGCATCAAAATTATTGTTCATATAATATAATGAAGGGATTCTCCACTCAATATATGTAGCATACAATTTATCTGCAATTGGTAATGGCTCAGGAAGAAACGTTGGTGTATCAAGTTTTAAATAACTAATAGAGGATAAATTTAACATTACACCATCTCTTCTTGGTACTAATGTTTCAAATATTATACCATCAAAACCTTCAAAATTAAAACCTGCAATAAAATGAACTCTAATTTTATCATAAGCAACATTTAATTCTGGACTAAATGTTTGTAAAAGATCAGCACTATCTGTTAATGCTGGACTAAAGTCATTATAAGGAACTCCTATATCTGTGTCTAAAGAAACATATTGAGTTTTAGTTTCATTATTAGATACAGCTGATATATCCCTATAATTACCTAGCACGGAAGAAACACTATCTGTATTAAAGAGGTAGGTTCCTTTAGTAGTAGCATCTCGCATAAGCTCTACTGGGTAAGAGGCTGTATTAAATGTAGTCGGCGTGGCCTGACTAGTATAAACATACTCTATAAGTATTTGCTCAGATATTTGTATAAACCTTGATGATTCCATTCTATTCTATTTATTTACCATTGCAAAAGCTTTGGGTTCCAAGAAATTCCTATTCCGATGTATGGACCAAAATTACCATCACCAGTAATTCCCATTCCCATATTAACACCTAATCCAAAAGGTTTTCTATTTTTCATTTGTATACTTTTAAACTCAGGACTATTTTGATCAATCATAATTCCTTGAGTATTATTAAATGTTGTGCCAGGATAATCAGAAGTTAATTTAATAAAAACTTCTTTTGTGTTTAAATCCTGTGACAGTGTAGCATCTAACCATATATTTTGTTTCAATCCTATAGTAGCAGAACCGAACATTAAACTATCAGTAAATGTATAAGGTAAAGATACATCAATTAATCTTGAGCTTCTTTCCCAATTACTTTTAGAATCAAAACTTAATACCGATTTAAACTCAACACCTTCTTGTCTAATAATAGTATCTTCAGTTATAACTGGAACTTCTACAATTCTTTCTTCTATGATTGTTTTATATTTTACTATTGTTATAGGAGGCCTACTCTTTTCATATTCTAAACTATCTCTTAATTCTTCTAATGATAAATTTAGACCTCTGATTTCACCAACCGATTCACCATTTTCATTTACATAATTGAGAATAGTATCATTAGCTGCATCAAGATTATTTTGAAATCTCGTAACTTCACCTTTGGCCTGCTCAGTTTCATTACATTGCCTAACTAATAAAAATAATAACACTATAATTCCACCCAATAAAAACATCCTAGTGTTCTTTGGGTCTGTTAGAATACCAAGAATATTTTTAATAATTAAAATCATTTTATATACTTCATTAACTTATTAGGTGTTACTTCAGTAGCTCCGTATTTTTTTGCAATTTTATCAATGAACTTTTTTTCTTTACCTTTCATTTCATCTACTTCTTCAAAAAGACCATCTCTTTTCTTTGCTAAACTTTGAATACTCTTTTGCATTAAATCTAAGGAAAGTTGAATTTCCCTATATCTACTTACATAACCATTAAGTTCTTTTATTTCTTTTTTTGTCATTTTTATTATTTTAAATATTATGTTACTGGGAGCGAAGGCCCTGTTGTCGCAGTTGTTCCACCTGAAGTATTTGCTCCGTTGACTTCCCAAGCCTGAGAAAGGAAGCTGAAACTAACTATATCCCACCCGTATTGTACTAAAGCAGTAGAACCATTATCTGCGCTTCCTGTTTGAGGGTATCCTCTTTGGACGGCCGCCTTTGCACCATTCCATACTAGGTCTATCATTACTCTTTTTCCTACACCTAATACATCATCACCGGCAGACATTGCTAATTCTATATCTCGTGAACCCCCAGGTTCAGTTGCACTCCACCAACTTGTCCAACTGCTTCCTAGTGGTCTTTGCATTCTCGTTTGTGGAAATCTTAATGTAAAATCTCCATAATACTTCCATGTCGTCTGAGTGGGTGGGTTTCCACCTTTAGTTGATCGATACCTATAAGCTTGGTTATACATTACAACTTTTATCGTCTGCCCTGGGTATTGCCCTACAGGAAAATGAAACGTATAATTCTTATTACTTCTATCTGCAACTTTATTAGTAGACACATTACCAAATCCAATACCAACACCAATTTCGATTAAAGGAACATTTAGATCAGCTGTAGTTGGCATATTTCCTTCTGCACTTACATTAGGTGAAGGATCTGAATCTCGAGGATCCCATCCATATTGTTGGTGTAAATTAGGATTGTTTCCGTAACCAGGGGCAGAATTATTAGTACTATTTGCCTCATTAGTTCTTTTCCATACAAACGGCGCTGCAACACCTATCTTATTTTTGCTTATAGTAACATAATCTTTAGTCTCATCTTTATCAGAGACTTTTAATGTTAGTGAATTATCATAAGCCTCATACGGTGTTGTAATAGGATAACCTGCCGGGCTTCCTTCATTACCTTGCATAATAGTTATTTGGTGCATTGGCTCATTGGTCTGTGCAGCAGTACCACCAACCCATCTCTCATACATTGCACCAGCCACAACATCTGTTAAAGACTGACTACCAGTTTTCCTAAAAACACTAGATGAGTTTGTAAGGGTTGAATCTAGATAATTAAATTGATAAGGCTCTGCTCCGCTTGAATCAGGATAAATCGTAACATTCATATTTGACCTCTGCCATGTATTTCTCCCTGCAAATCTTGTATGAGGCAGTAAAGGTTTAGTTGGATCACCGGATTGATGATAACCATAATCAATAACTATGCTAGGCGCTTCAGTTGCAGCAGTAGTTGCATTCTGTAAATATATTTGGCTATTGCCTTTTATGTAAATATCACCACCTACAGTTGTATTAGGTGCAGTTGAAGAATTAATAATATTTATGTTTCCTATGGCAGCTGTACCGGTATCACTTTGTTGGAGTGTTATATTTCCATCATTACTTACTTGCCCAAGAATTCCACCAGAACCGGAAGTTAATTCTATTGTTCCAGCTGGATTTGAACCTAACGTAGTATCTAATTTTAATTGCCCACCTGCATTTAATTGAATATTTTGATTTACTGATGATGTTAAATTAATTAAACCTGATACTATTTGAACTACTCCAGTGAGAGCACCTTCTTCTAAAAGGACTGGAAAACCACCACCTGCCTGAACAAGTGTAGTATTAACAGTTCCTGCTGTAGCTAATTCAAACTTGTTACCTGCTAATGTAGAACCTTGCCCTACATTAATAATAAAATCAGAATTTTCCCCAGCATAGTCTGGGACAGTTCTAACACCAGTTTGAAATGTGATTGCTTTACCGGCCCTAAACTCTTGCGTTTTAGTAGGAGTATCAAGATAAAATCCTACTAAGTCCTGTGTACTGGTTGGTGAAGTAGCAATTTTTGGAACATTTAAAACTAACTTGTCATCATAGCCAATAGCAATATTAGATAAAATATTAATATCAGTTTGATTAAAATTATCTGGATTACCTCCTGGTAACGTAGGATCAAGAGGTGCATTAGTTTCTCTTCCTCCATGAAAGACTATAGACTTTGTAGTAACATCTCTCTGATGAAGTAATAATGATACTGTACTTGATATTGTTCCACCTGCAATTTGATTTGGAATTCTATAAGCAGGGGTTAAATCAATAGTAGATAGAGGATTAGTATATTCAGTAGCACCACCGATCATAACAGAAGGAATACCTTCATTTTGTGTAGTTGCACCAAACCCTTCACCTATAGGTCCATTATAAACAGCCGTCTTATCCGTAAATACTGTTGGTGACCCATACTCTAAACCAAAACCACCACTTTGGCCAGCGGGACCTTGTGGTCCTATTAAATTTATAGTAGTTGCAGACCATGTTAATCCAGTATATTCCCATACTTGACCATTAAGTTGTAAATAATAATCAGCTTCTAACGGTTCTGTGGTTGGAAAGCTGGCAGTAGGAACCGTGCCTGGTAAAACTGATGAATTATCTTCGTACCATCTTGTTCCTTTTGGTCCTCTTCCACCGGCAGGACCTGTAGGTCCAGCAGGTCCAGCAGGTCCAGCAGGCCCTCCACCATTAAGTAACAGTTGATCAAAATTAAAATTTGTTTTATCGACCAGTTGTGAAATAGTATCTGATGCTATTATTTCTTGTATAGTGATTGGCATTTCTTTTCTATTATTTTTTAACTATAGTTACACTAAACCCATACGATTCAGAGAAACCTGTTCTTTTATTATATATTAGCTTTAAATCAAACGGATTTGTATTTAAGGTTTTTGATCCTATATTGTTATTAAGAGTTAACCCATTACTGATTTTTTGGGCATCTGTTAATTCTGCTGTAGTATAAGTTGATCCTGTTTTTGTTCTACTGGATAAAGTATAAAAATCAACCTTTTCAACCTTATAAAGCTTTAATATATTTTCTCTTATATATTGATTTACATCATCATCTAAAGTTTCTAAATCGCCCCACCCATATAAGTCTTTTATATATTTTTCAAATTGTTCCTTTATGGGTGTAAACAAATATTCTATTAATCTTTTTTGGTTAAATAGATAAAATGTTTCTATTGGAGATGATGGCTTTTTCTTTATAGCCCTAATCTGTCTTGTTCCCTCAGACCTAATTAATCTTTTATTTATAGTTACAGATGGTTGATCTAAATACATAAAGGTACCATCAATTAAGTCGGGTTGTTTTATTGCAGACTTTACAAATGGTGAAGGCTTAAAAGTTTCTAATATAATTGTTTCAGGTACTTTAAGATACTTTGATCCAAAAAATGATTTTCTTTCAAGCATAGATCTTGTACCTATTACCTTTTGTGTCTGGCTCTTATCAATACTTTTAGTAAAATATGAAGGCTCCCAGTTAGAAGAAAATGTATAAAAATCTTTATAGTCAATACCTATCTCATTAATAAGAGGATATAAACTAGGGAATGCACTTTCTCTTGATAATTCTAAAACAGTAGAAGGGTCTTCTTGGTTTACTTTATGGTAAAAGAAATTTTGTATTTGCCCAAATCTCTCATCAATACTATTAAACTGTGCATTCTTATATTTACAAAGATCCATTACCTTCTTCTTATACTCTTCATCTGGTGGATTGGTAGTAAAATCTAAATTTTGATAAGGATCTCTAAAAGATAAAATAGGCAAAGCATAAGGGCTATAATAACCTGCGTGCCTAGCTATAGGGGTTACTCTAGGTGTTTTTTGTAAAGATAAGTCATATCCTATAACGTCTGCTAAGTTAAATGCGGTTGGTTTTGCAGGGTCAGGCAATACACCAATATAAATAGATTTTAAAATATCACTTTGTGCTCTTAACGTAATACTAAAGGTTTGGGCTAAAGTTCCATCTGCATTTCTTACTTGCGTACCATCACTTGCTATTGTTTCATATATAATATTTGGGTTACCTTCATTAACTGCATCAAATATTTCACCAAAAGAAACTTGATTTAAAGTATTAGCATATTGTAAATATCCACCACTTACAATAGAATACTGAGCTGTCTTAAGTAATTGGTTTGACGGTGTTGAGCTAGGAACCACTAATGTAGAACCACCAACTGTAAACTTAGAGGCTCTAAGTGTATTAGAATCTATAACATCTTTAATTTCTGTAACGCTATATAGAATACCACCAGCATAAAATTTAATATTACCATAAGTACCATCCTTTAATACTCTAACATCATTTACAAAATTAGTAGGAACACCGTTAATGTCAGGTTGGCCCTTTATAATATATAGACCTTCAGAATTATCATAATAAGTTTGTGATAGAGAGAATGCGCCTGCAATATCAACTGTCTTATATAGGTATTCACCACCACCACTTTGTAATGGTTCACAAGAAGCATTTGTTTTATAATTACTATTAAGAGAATATAAACTTGTTCTATCAATAACAGATTTAAAGGTATTTGGAACACTTCCTCCATTAATACACTCAATATTATAATTAATAAAAACCAACATTACTATGGTTTTCCATTTTTCATTTTTTATAAACTTAATTTCTACAGCAGGCTTTTCTGGTTTTGGATTAGGAATTAACATAACAGAAAATCTATAATCATTTAATGATTCATCTTGCACATATGATAAAGCCTGTGCATTAAAATTAGGTTTCTCCGTTCCTATTGCTTTCTGTTTAGCTATAATTCTAACTCCTCTCAAAAAAGTTTCTGCAAAATTTTTCTCATTACCACCAGAGAATCTACCATATCTAAGCTGTCTATCAATTAACGTTATAGCTCCAGTTACAAATTTTTGAACTATAAAATATTCATTAAAATTATCCACTGTTGTATCTTGGAATGTACCTGGAACAAACACTTGGCCTGTTGCCGGGTTAGCTTGCGTATTATCTACAGGTGCTTTATCAATATAACTCCACGATTCCTCTCTAGCACTTGGTCCAAAATATTCAGGAAATTCAGATAAATAATACCACTCATGAGTATAACCACTAGCCTCTTGTACCTTGTCCCATTTTGATGGTCCAAAATTATTTAAACCAAATGCTTCATTTACATTAAGTCTATAGGGGTGATTTCTAACATCTTTACCATCATTAACCCATGCCCATTTATTTATATAAGGAGCTATTCTAGAACTTGCAGCTTGCGAAGTTAAAAAGTTTTCTTCTAATCTAATATATTCACTCTTAATATATTCATCATTAGGATTTTGGTCCTCTGCATCATTTAATAAACCTATTAAATTATAAAAGCCACCATTATCATAAAAGTTTCTAATATCTGGATTTTTACTTATACCAATATAATCGTCGATCTTATAAGGTACTTGCGCATTAGGGCCTAATTGATTGTATCGTCTATCTTCAAAATATAATTCTCCTTCTTCACTATAGAGTGTACTATAAAAATCAAAATCAAAATCTCTAACTTCAAAAAATGAAAATCTACCAAAAGAAGGTTTGTAATCCGAATAGAGAGCCACTTGGTTAGACCTAGTAACCATTATTTGATCATCATCACATGTAATGATAGCATACTTATCAATATTTTTATATCCAATTATTTGGTCTAATCCATCATATATAGGTTCGTCTGTGTATGGAACCCAATCTTTAATTTCAGCATAGCCACCAGTCGTCTGTACAAAATCACCATTTACAAACCTGTCTTGGTCACCTAACTCAACTTGCAATAAACTATTATTAGTATCATTACCACCAACAAACCTACTACCAATATTACCTGTGAATGAAGTAGCAGGATAAGTTTCTAATTGATTAAATTGTTCAGGGTATGCAATATCCATGCGAAAAACTAATCTATTAAATCTTGTACCACTAAATCTCGACTTAACATATATTGTTGTATCATTATATGAAGCTACAAAAAATCTATCATTTTCATTTATTCCTCTATTAATTGCAGATGTTATTGATTGTGCAACTTCTTGTAAAGTTCCATTAGGATTATAAAATCTTTCAAAGGATTTTCCTGGTATAGTAGCCATTGTACTATTTGCAAAAATTTCACCAGTTAGGTTAGCAGCAATACTAGGATCACCATCATAAAAAGATATCTTAGAGCCTTCTACTACATTATCTAATACCTTTATATACATCTGTGCTAACCCTTTACGACTAATGATAGTTGCATTAGCAAAAGTATCAGGCTCCTTATAACCAGTAAATAAAGATATATCTACTTTAGTATCAAATAATCTTATTTGGTTAACATCCCAGTTAGATCCTTTTTTAATTGTATGAAAATCATCTTCTTTATCTTTAACATAAAATATAGATTCCACCTCGTCTACTCTATTAGGTGTTGGTAGGCCAGTAATAGTTTCAGTTTTTGTAGGATCTAAATATAATAAAATACCATTTTTATTTGTCATTTCAAATGGTGTATTTAAAAACTGTGATACTTCGCTAATGTTTGTTATAGTAGGCTGTTGTGATTTTTCAATATGAGTCCCTTTATAAAAAGCTTCGCCAGAAATATCAAAACTACCTTCTTCAATATCATTAACATACATACCAAAATATCTATTTATTGAATAATCATCAGCAGTAGGATCATCAAATAAGAATTCTAAGTTTAATAAATTGGCTAAAATAATACCATTATTTTGAAAACCTTGTGTAAATAGGTATTCATCTTGCATAATAGTAGAATCTTTAACAACCATATCTTTATATGCAAAATTACCTGAGCTAGTAAATCCTCCACTTTTATATGATATCCCGTTCCATAAAATTGGCTCATCTTTTCTCCAGGTCATATTAAGTGGAACTTCTGGAAAGCTTTCTTGGTTTCTATAATTTCTAATATAAGATCCTAGTGCAGTACCTTCAGTTAAATCAAAAGTTTTAATTGCAGTACAATTCTCTAAAACATTTTTATTAAAATCTATTGAGGTTTGTGCTTCTATAGTGTTAGCGTTTTCTGTATCGGCTCTAAAGTTATTTACAGCAGCTGGATTATCTAATCTAAAAATAACAAAATATTTTGGGATTTGTTCATTTAACCATAGAGGGGCCAGTGTACCTAAACTCTGTGAATAGCTTTCTGATGCTACAGACCTAGTACCCGCACAATAAAACATTTCATACTGATTACCATATTTAGATAATACGGCATCATCTTCATATTCTTGAAATATTTCATATGCAGATTCTATAGGAAATTTTCCAAAATTAAAAAATTTAAAAACATCTTGGTCATAGGTACTGGTACCATCAACCTTAAATGCTTTAAATCTCTGGGAGGATAGGCGAGTGTTAGCACTAAATGATTCTAAGTAAATATCTGTACCGTCAGATACAACTTTTACATTAGCAGTTAATTTAGGATTAGTTCGAACTAAACTGTATGATGCTTTATCGAATAAGTTTTCAGCCATTTATCTTTCACTTTTTTTATATATTCACTAAAAGACATGGTTAAATTATAAATTAGCTTCTCCAATGAAAGCTAGGCTTCCCCCGGCACTTCTGCCACCTCCACCACCGCCTCTACGAGATACTGTGGTTTGTGTTAATGATGGTCTTAATCCTGCAACGACTTTTTCTAAATCATTTAATCCTTTAGTAACTGTTGCTTTAGGGAATACATCTATAGTTAATCTATCAGATCTATACTTAGCAGAAAATTCTACATCAAATTGTACAACATCTGAATTATTAGGATATAAATCAAAACCTATTTTTTTACTATAAGTAAGGTTAACAGTAGATCCAGTAGAATCTCCACCAACATTACCTAAACCACTACCTGATACTGTTCCAAAATAATCAGTCATTCTATATTGAAATACTAATGGTATACTTACTGCGTTTTGCTGACCAAACTGTACTATTTCTCTAGACTGAATAGAATCACCGTCAACTTGAATGTTTAAATGATTATCAGCAGATATAAATAAATAAGAACCACAACTCTGTCTTCCTAAGGTATATTGATCAAAACCATCGAATGAATTTTTAGCATTACGAGAATAACCTCCAGTAATATAATTAGGATCTGATGTATCCCAAAGAGCACCTAATTCAGGTAAAGTTAATGATGGGCTAGCTTGTAAGGTTTGCCCACTATCAAAAGGTACTATTAGTTGTGTAACACCACCATTACCTGTAGACAAATTATATAAGTCAGTAACATTTTCATTTAGATATATTGCCTGTTGCTTTCCATAAGTATCATCAATTGTTAATGGTCCAAATTTTGATTGTCTAAATAAAACTGCACCTGTACCTCTACCTGCAGTTGCACTACCAATGGTACAATCAATCCCAGTAGGAGGAAGAACCGCCGGCAAAGTATTAGTATCGCCAGTTAGAGCAATATAAGCATCTCTATATGCAGCATAATTTACTAAGAATGGGTGAGCAATAGATACTTGAACTACATCATCAGTAGTAGGATATGCAGTTGCTGTTGTTGGTAATCCACTAGCCATAAATCCACCACCCCAAATAAATTCAGTTGTAGGATTAGCTACTCCACTGTTTGATGCTGCATCATAAATATTTTCTATAGTATCTAAATTAAAAGTATAATCTCCTGTTGGACTAATATAACTATAGAAATCACCTTCAGCTGATACATCAGAATATCTACTATAAATAAATTGATTTTTATTTTGTGTAGATTGATAAGGTGGTATTGATACCATTTGCCCATATCTTGTATTTGTAGTAACATCAGGGTTAGTTAAAAGAATTGGAGTTAAATCATACTTTCTTATTGTATTATAATCCGTATCATCACCTCTAAATGTTGCTCTATCATTAGACTGATTAGCTTGGCTATTATCTAACCATGAATATGTCGCTGGTAAAATTGTAGATCCATTAATAAGATCTCCTACACTACTTGATGTTGCATTATAAGAAGAAGGGTTTTCGGACTGTTTTACCATCCTAGAACGATTACCAGTAATTCTTGCAAGAAGCTGTAAAGCAGTTTGTGAACGATTACCAATATTAATAAAATATGTTTTTGTTATAATAGCTCCTCTAGGATCATCTAACCCTTTTACTTCTTGTCCATAAAATCCAGCAAATATTTTTGTTGTAGCGTTTCTCCTTAAGTTATACGTATTACCAGTATCATCAACTAATGTAGTATCTAATTCACCTTGAGCACTACTTAATATTTCTGCAAACAGATCTAATTGATTTTGCATTTCATTTAGCTTAGTAAATAAATCTATTGGTGTTTGATTTTCTGATAAAAACCCGGACGCAATTACCGGTGATGAGTGGGCAAAATAAGTTTCGTTTGCAGTAAATGAACTACTTAAGTGAGTAGGTAAGCCAATAGATTCTAAATTTTCATTTAACGCAACCAAAGCTAAATCTTCTTGGTTCTGTGCTAAGATAGATTCAATTGCACTATCAGAACTTAGGTCTGCCGGAAATTCTACTCTTACTGACGTGCTCCAATCACTTTCCAATGGATTAGATGGCCACCCTGCTTCAGATATAGATTTTACTTCTATTTCAACCTGTTCTCCTTTTCTAATAGGAATATCTAATTGATTAATGTTTACTGAATCTGCATTATCATCATCTATTGGTGTCCATTCATATAAACCTGTTATAGAATTTTTTGTTCTAGGTCTTAATACACTATCTACTATTACATAGTTAGAAAATGCACCTTGGCTAGTTCCACTACCATCAGTGTAAGTAAATTGGTTAACAGGATTAGCTGCACCTTCAGCAGAAAGATATCTATAACGATATTTAAATTTAATAATATCTTGTACACCAGTATCTGGTGCAGATTTTTCAGTAGGCATTGCCCAAAACCCTCTTACACGGTATTTAGGTGTAATACTACTTACTGAGTTATCTGAGGCAGAGGAATCTATTTCTGTCACAACTGACGAGTATAATTTTGCCTGTGAAGCTCTCTCTGTAATTAATCCTTGTAATGCATTCTTATCTGCATCTCTTTCAACTTCCGTGGTATAATTAGTAGTTTGTATCTTTGTTCTACTCTGAGCGATTGCAACATCTAATTCACTTAATGTAGACTGTATAGTATTTTTTTGATTATTTAAATCTTTAAGTTGTACAATTGCATCTGAATTACTAACTTGTCCATTAATTAATGATACTGTAAAGTCATCAGCATCTAGTACTGGAGCATTAGGAGTTAACCCCTCTCTACTTGTTGGAATTTTATCTTGCGCAAACGATAATAAATACCTACCAAAATCCACCGCATTTTGTTGGTAATAATCTGCTAATGTTTGAGCTTCTCCTGCTGAATTAATTGTTGTTAAATCATTAGTATAAAAACCACTACCTGGAGACCAATTAACTGCAGGTATTTTAGAATCTGGATCTATAGGTTTAATAAAAGTTACACATCTTTCATTAAATCCAACAGTAACATCAACCTCTAATGTATCACTTAGTGCAGATCCTATTTTTAAAACATCAGCACCGATGCTTATAGTTCTCTGCCCTTCCTGCAGTCTTACAATAACTGAATTAGTACTTGAATCTATTTGAGTAACTGTATATCTTGTATCTATAGGTGTAGAAATAACTTCTAAACTGTCACCGACTTTAAGTTGCACCGTATCTGGAAAATCAGCTTCAGAATCTGTATAGAATATTTTATTAAGTTTATATAATTTTTGAACCGTTGTCTGTTCAACACCATTAACTGTTTCAGTAACACTTTCTTCGCCTATTCTTATTACACTAAAATTACCAGAGTATCTTTTATCTCTTGGTGGTAAATCTACAACAGCTTCATCTAATACATAAGATATATTCTTTTCTACAATTTCTTGTAAAAATGTATCATAATTTATTACAGCATTACCATTATATTGAGATTCAAAATAATTTATTTTGCTTTGTGTATTTGTATCTAAAATATATCTTTGGACAATTGCTCTTTCGGTATCAATCGGAGCTTGCCCAGTTATATCAAAAGCAACATATAATAAAGGGTTAATTAATTCTTCAAAAAACCAATTAGGTTTAATGTCAAATTCATTAATGGAATTTATAGCAGTTAAGTCTTGTGCCTCTGTTGGGAGTTTAGCTAAAACTAATTTTCTAAATGTACCATCTGATAATCTAATAGAACTATTACCATCATTGAAATTAGTAATAGTATTAATATTAGTATTTAATCTATCAACTGAATTTTTAAGATAACCGAAACTTGGTATTGTTAATCTTGAATTAGTACCGTCATTATTTTGAATATTAACAGTTACTGAATCTCGGCTTGATGTAATAGCCTCATTAACTTTCTCAAAGCTTTCCAATGAATTATTAAAAAGTCTAAGAAGCTCCGGGAGTAAAGTTTGTATTGAATTATTTTCAGCCATTATCTGTTTTTACTTTTTATATTTATTTGATGCAATCATATACAAATGTTAATACACCTTGTTCAGTACAGATTAAATCAATAATAGGTAATGAGCTTATTTTTGTATTAGGAATTGTCGCAGCCAATTTACCAAACCTTCCATTATTAAGTCTGCTTGGTGCATCAGTATATATTTTAATATCTCTTGATCCCATTAAAGGAACATTATTAAATGTTAATCTAATTGTTTGTCCAGTTCTCCATTGAACAGCTGTATCATCGATGTAAATTGAAAGATCACCGTTTGCTTGATTAATAGTATCTAATCTTAACATATTAGTATATGTTCCTAATGTTGTAAATACTTGAGGATTAACAACGTTAAGATTAAGTGGGGCGGTCGGAGTAATTTGAATTTCACTACTGTCAAACGGAACCATAAAATTATAAGCCTGTACATTATTAGAAATTTGAATCTGATTAGGAGTATTAGTATTTACTGTAATACCAGTCCCTTGTCTAACTACATCTGTGTTATATTGCAATGTGGTTGCAACTTCACCATTAGCCAATGCCTGAATCTCATCGGAATTTTTAGCAATCAAATCTAATAAAGTTGTACTACTTGCAAATGCCAATGAAGCATTATCTAATTGAAGTTGCAAATTATTAATTTGTGATTGTAAAAATGCAGAAGTACTAACAGAATTTAATGTATTTTCAACTGCATTTAATCTCGTTGCTATATCGGTAACTTCTAATTGTTGTCTTTGGAATATTTGAGCCGATGCCTGTAATTGTGCAGATGCATCTGAAAATAATCCCATAGAAAAAGTATTATAATCATTTACAATTGTATCAATACCAGCGGTTCCAGGTGATGCGTCAAATCTTAAGTTAATTTTAAATCCGTAGCTATTACCATTTTGCCCGGTTGTAATATTAGGTTTATATTTTGGATATCTTTGAATATAACCACCATCAGTTGTTGGTGTAATATTGTCTAATATTAAAATTCCATACAGATTAGTTTTTGTCTTAGAAGAATCACTTAAATCAACCATATCATAATACACTAAGACTGAATTAAATTCAAATGATTGTGCTAAGTCAGTTCCATTAAATTGTGGAATAGTACTTATAGTTTGGTCTTGTACAATTTGTTGATAATCATTAGGATTAAAATCAACTGATATACCATCAAGCTCGGATCTTACATAAGCAGATCCAGTATAACCTATAGGATTATTATAATCAGCAGGATATTTTCTAATATTAGCATTAAGAACACTAGTAAATGAATTTGGCTCTGTAAAATAAGCATCAACTGTATTTGGCGGTGTTGCTTCATCCATCCAATTTGCATCGGGGTCTGTATATCCAGCTGGCCCTGCACCTTGTAAAGGCTGATCATAATCGTACCAAGCTAAAATATCTAAACCTTGTGGATGAATAGTTGCAGTATTCCTTCCCATTATATACTCACTACTACCTTGTATTTTTAGGGATGGTTGATAATTCGTATCGGATACAGAATCAAAGAGGATAGTAGGAGTTCTACCTACTTCTGTCGGTACATTAATATATAATTCCGTATAAGCTTCTCCGGCTTTATCTACATTATTTACAATATCAATTTCACCAATATATCTGACTACTCTTCTGTATTGTCGAGTACCTGAAGTAACTTCATCTTCTTCAACAAACCTTGGCGTGGTTATACTACCTACTTTCTCTAAAACAGTGGCTTCTCTAAATCTCATGGCACCAGTTTCTTTTAGCCATTTAAAGAATACCCTTTCAGTAACTGTTAAGTTTGTAGTATTATCATATGTTGCATCACTAATAATAAGTTCTTCTAAATTCAGCGCATAATTTTGAAGACTTTCAGTAAAATTAACATTAGGATCGCCTTTTAAGCCACCACTCCAAATAGCACCATCTATTGTATCAAACTGCATATAATTTTGATATTGGCTAAATGTAGTTGGATCTAATCTATCCATGTCTGGCAGATTAAGAAGCACAAACTTAGAAAAGACTAATTTTAACTCATCATTATTGAGAGTTCTAGATAAGTCTTTAGCAGATGAAGAGAACGTGTAAAATGTTCCCCCGTCTGCTTGCGGAGTTCTGATTAAGGGCGTTGTTGCCATGTATATTTTCTTTCTTTAATTATTATGATAATACATATCCTTGTCCACCAATAATATACCAAACCGGCTGGCCTGATCCATTATCAATAGCTAAAAGATGTACACTTTCTCCTAATGCATCTAAAGTAATTGTATTGTTAGTACCAGTTGTTACCAGGTTACCTGATACTCCTTGTAATACTACGTTACCACTACCTTCTGTGCAAATAAAGAAAATTTCTTGTCCTATGCTACCATTATTAAGTAATATATCTAAGTCAGATGTAATATCTGTATTTCCACACCTATTAATTGTATACGGTGGAATTGCAGTACTAGATCCAACTTCGATTGTCATCGTTGCACCTGCTGTTGTATCATTAAGAGGTGTTGGGTTTGTATCATTTCTGAATATACCACCACCTGACATATTTAAATTACCAGTCATTTTAACATTCGTTAGAATATCAAAAGTACTAGCGTTAATGTCAAGTAATATTGTACTTAAACCTACTCTTAATGCTTCAGTTGAAACGTTTTGTAAATTAGTGATAGTACCTGCAGCTGGAGCAAAATATACTTCCATTGCATTAATTTCACTAGCAAGAACATTAAAGTTATCATTAATTACTAGTCTTGATCCTGATAAAGAATCGGTTCCTAAAATTTCTGTTACGCTAATTGCCATTTTATTTTAATTTAATTTTAAGATTGTCTAATCTCTTTTATGTTTAGAATATTTCTACTCTTTTTATATTTATTCCCATTCGTATCTGTAAGTTCTAATGTTATCATATACTTTCCTGGGTTCTTAAAAAGATATGTTAGATACTTGCTTTCAGAATATATATCAGCCACTGATGAGTTAGTAGTATTGGAGATAGTCCACTTAGGTCCATCTTTTCCAACTATTCTACATTTATCATAGACAAACATTGCCCATGTCATTGGTGGTAATACTTTTCCATCATTAATAAATTTAGCAGTTCCCCATGTAGGGTTACTTGTTACACTTTGGCTAGATTTATAAATTCTACTCAAACAATCCACATTACCACCAGTAGGATCCGTTTCAAATGGAACATACCCTGATGGTGTTGCAGGCGTTAAGAATATTGTATTTAATATAGCAGTGCTAGGTTTTACCAATAGCTTACTTATATAATTTATGTATAATGCATGACCTAATGGATTGTCAACCTCTACACTTATAGAACCAGGAATACCTGTAGCTAAACCTGTATCTGCTGTCCATTCTGGGGCTAAAGTACCACCGCTTATATAAGTAGTAATAAAATCCCATTCAGCAAATATTAATAAGTATAAATATTCTCTCATTAATAAAGCTCTAAATTCATCAATAGTTTGTCCAGGTTGTTGTGTATAACCTGAAGTATCAAATACGCCGTTTAAAATTGCCTCTGACATTGCATCATAAGTTGGTCCTGCTGGTGATGTTTGATTAAACACATTAGGATACGCACCCGGTAAACCAAATGTTGTTATTGTATGTAAAACATGTTCTAATACTTCTGTAATTTGTGCATTAGTGCTTAATGAAGGATTTTCCCAAACAAAATCAACATTTGCATTATCATCATTAGTTGAATCCCAGCCTGGTAAAGTATCAAGAGCCGGTATATAACTTCCCATTCCAACATATCCAATTTTTTGGATTGTTTTTAGTGATTGCATTTTTTGTAATACAGCAGCTTGTTTATTATAAATGATATCAGAACCTGTAGGATCTAATATCATTTTTACAGACCTTGCTACTTTTTCTACAAAATTATCATTTACAGCCGGTGCCCCACTAATTGCACCAACTGAAGTTAATGTCATTCCATTTATTGGTAATGCTTTTGCAAACGGAGGGTAAAGATTAGTTGATTCTATCGGTCCACCAAAATAATCTGTTTGATTACCAGTTCCTAGTGCGCATACTCTTAAATTATTTGTATCTACTATATCTACAGATTTGAAATTTCCATGCAATCCAAAATACCTAGACACTGCTTGAATAAACATTTCACTATTTGAAGAATTTAATACTAGGTTGTAAACATATTTATTAATAATAGGATCTGTGCTAAGATTAAGCTGGTTAGCAGCATCAGTTAAAGTAAAAGTAGAACCATCGAAAAAATGAGTTCCTATATTACCTTTTAGGTCTACAATTTTTAAATAAGTATCAGGCTTTATTTCACTAAATTGGAAAAATGCAGGAGTATCACCGGTTGTAGATGTCATGTCCCACCATAAATGATAACCTTGTTGCCATGTACAAGACTTATCATTTAAATTTTTCCATTGATATGGTCCACTAAAACTAGCTTTACCACCGTCTTGAAAATTAGCAATAGTAAAATCTGTAGAAGTACCAATACCAAAAGTAGCTAATATTGCATTAATTCTATCAAGAGAATCATATAAACTAGGAGTCTCCTCATCCCACGTTATAGAAGGTGTTATAGGTAAATCCCAAAGAGATCCATAATCTTTCCATGTATATTTAGCTTCACTACTCCATGTATATCTTCTTTTTCTACTTTGATACCAACCAGAATATTCTACCTCTCTACTCTCCACACAAATTGCGCTTTCTTTTACATTGGAAGAAATATTATTATATAGATCAAATAATTTCATTTCAACATTATAAGTACCAACATAAGGTAATGTTAATGGAAGAGTACCATACTGTCCTACTGATCCTCTTATTCTAAAAAAATAGGCCGGAGATACATCTGATGCATCTTTATAAATAGTCCATTCTATTTCTGTAAAATTACCTGACTCTAACCCTTGCCAAGTAAATAAAGTTTCACCTGGTAATTGTATTGTTGTAAACTGACCTCCACTAGTAGAATTAGCTAATGTTACACTAGTCCTAAATCTATTTACATCATTACCATAAGCTCTGATACAAGGACCTATGTCATTAGTAATTTGAGACCAATCAAACCATAACCAAGGATCTGTCTGTGCAGTTTTAAATGCAGCTATTTGATTAAATATTGATGTAGTTATTGTTTGTATAGTATCACCAAAAACAACAGTATGAGATGCTGAAGTATTAGACGCAGGATCGGTAATCGTATATACATCCCCAACAGCAGCTCCTTGTATATTAAAATCAAATGTAAAGAAATCATTTGCATTAGTTAGTTGATCCCATGTACTATCAACATTATCCCAGGTAATATTATTAAAGCTATCATTAGTTAATGTAATTAATGCTCCTGCTTTTGCGCCTGGTTGATCAGGTAGGTATTCAGAAGAATATCCTTGCTTATAATTAATACTTTGAACTTTATTTAGATTAGGAGCATATCTTGCAAAATAAGCAGCATAAACTCCAGCAACAGATTGTATTGATACATTGCCACCACTTTGTAATGAGCCTAATACACTATTAGGATCTGGGCCAATTGGTGGAGGTGGTAATATTTGACCAGGAACATAATTCATAATTAAATTTTGTCCCACTGCTGCTTTACCGCCAGCCAAAGGTGCAATAAAAGCATTACAATATGCAACAATTGCTTCTCCAACAATAGCGGCTTCTTCTAAACAAAATGAATCAAATCTTCTTAAGTCTTCTATATAAGTACACGCAGCTGGAAATACTTTAAAATCTGTGTTAATACCAGCTTTAATTGTATTAGTGTCGTTTCTACTGATTGTATTTGTAACTTCTAATAAACCAAAGAAATCTGCTTCAGCTGTAATACCTTGTATATGAGCATTGAGTGGAAGATATTCTTTTTCTAATTTTCTTTTTAAACCAAATAGCTTAATTAAAATTTCTTCTATTGTAAAATCTTGTAATTCTTCAGTAACAGGTAAATCTTCATCTGTAAATTTATTAGGAACAATCCTATTAATTCTATAGATAAGCTCAAACATGCTAGTCTTTCTAAAATTCTTATTAGGTAAAGTTATTTTTTTATCATCAAACTGAGCAGTAGGTGAAAATAAATCTACACTACTGCTTTGAATATATTTACCAAATTGCGGAGAATTAGCATTTACATTTTTCCAAAATTCTCTAAGCTTTAAATTATCATATCCAAAAAACTTAATAGCATTAATTAAACCTTTATAAGAACCTATGTAAGGGTATATATTACTACCCTCTAGCATTATCTCTTTTCTCTTAATATTAATTTCAACATAATCAGGTAAAACTTCTTTTATGTTAGTTTCCCTAAAGACATCACTATCAGATGCAATAACACTATAACCCATGTTTTGTGTCATGACCCTTAGTCTTTCATCTTCTTCTATACTTTCAGCATAAACCATAAATTCTGCAACTATAGTATTAGAACATTTATCAGTTATAACTAATTTTCTTCTATAAGTATTTTCATTAGGAGATGAAAATGTAAAATCTATTTGTAAAGCTTCCGACTTAATTTCATCAGTTACAATAAACCCATCACTATTAATAGCTTGATTAGGATCATATTCTAACGGAGAAATAACACTATCAACTTTTATAAGAGGAGGCCCATCAGGTTCTTGCACCAAGGCAGATTGAGTACCAGTGTTAAAATCCTGGTTAAATTGAAAAAGAAATATTTCATTAGGTTGTGTAGTCTCCCAACCAACAGTCCAATCACAGTCTGAACCCGTTGATGCAGATTGAGATAATGAATGAGGCCACCCAAACATAAAAGTACCAGTATTTTTATTTACTAATTTCTGTAAAATAAAAAGCTGACCTACTTCAAATAAATCAATAGAAACTTGAGGCAAGAAAATATTACCAGTCCACTTGTCAGCAGTACTGTCATAATCCATATTGTAATTCTTCCCGTGCTTATCAAAGAAGTATAAATGTTGCCAAGTTTTAGCCACTATCTTTTAATTTATTTTTTGATACCACTTAGGAACTGCAAAGTTATAAAATATTCTTATGTATTTTACTCTATTAATATAAAAAACCATAATAGGATTAAGGTATTCCTCTAAGAATTTTTTAAGATGTCTATTTCTAAACAAATATTTTGACATACTATTTTTTAATAAAGTTTTAGTATAATCATATCCTGTATTTTTTATCTCCCACCCTTCTTCATAAGTAGCTCGATATAAACTAGGAAATCCTGTTCTATTATTTTTAACTGTTGACATATTATTTTCCTTTTAATGCTTTAAGTGTTGGTGTAGTTTCTAACCTACCTGTATTTAAACCTGCAGAGTTAGCACCTGTTGCAATAGTAGTTCCTCTGTTTCTCTTTGTTTGATTATATTTTTCTTGTTGTATTTTATTATAAAGATTATTTGTAATTGCTTCTTTATAGAATACATTAAGAGAACTTATTTTATTAGCTTCAGGTATAGGCTCATAATAAGTTCCGTTCCTATCTTTCCAACCACCCCGAATAATTGCTATATCATTATTTTCAATAATAACATCCCCAAAACTATCCAATCCTAATTGCGGATCTTCACCTTTCTTTAAAACTATCTTTTTATTTTCAATTAAAACTTTTTGGTCAGTTACAGGATCTGTTCCATATACAGGTATAAAATAAAACCCGTCCCTAATTGCTTTTTCATTCTCCTCGGAAATAAAGAATACATTTACAGAATCTATACCATCAACATTTTCTATAATAGAAATAATATCTGATCTAGGAATTCTATCTCTTCTATTTACATTTAAGAAATACTCATCTAAATTTTTCCTAATTTCAATTCTTATTGCATCTTTATCATAATTCTCAAACCATCTTATAACAACATTAAGAGCATATTTTTTAATTACTGGATCCACTATTCTAGTTTCAGCAGTAACAACCTGTCTTCCACTTTTATTTAATATTTCATAGGTCATAGCCTTTTCTTGAGTTGTCATAGTAAATTCAACTTCAGGTACACTAAAATAATCTAAGTCACTTGTTAACTTTTTCTTTACATCTGGAATTAAAAACAAGTAAATAATATTATCATCATCTATGTATTCATCATTCTTAGTATTATAAGCATCTATGAATGACCAAAAGTCATATTTGCTTAAATAGTAAATATAATTATTAGGGTTAGCTAAAACAAAAGAATTACTTTGGTAAGGTGCAATTAATCTAGTAAAATTAGGATCTTCAGAATCAGAACCAAACATTGGGTTTCTTGTAATATTCATTGCAAGAATTTCATTTAAATCTACTTGCTCACCAGAAGAATCCGTCCCAGGATCTATAAATTTAATATCTAATTGTTTGCCTCCAATATTTCCTGCAGCTCCTCTGGTCTTTACATAAGTGCATCTAATTCTAGAACCTAAAGCCGGTGGCCTTCCAAATTGATTATTTCCAAAAAATAAACTTAATCCCCCGTTAACACTAGTTTTTACCATTACAGTTTTTTCACCATTATTCATGTCATATAATGAATCTACCTTTTTCCATAATTCACCATCCACGAAAACCTCTACTAAGTATTGATCTGTAGGATCTTTAGTAGTTAAATTATAACTTTGCAACGGATTACCAGAACCTGTAAATGACTGCTCATCTTTTTCACCTTGAATAACTTCAACATTTACAAATTGTTTATTGGTTTTATCTAATCTTATAAAGTCACTGTTAAATTTTAAATAATATTTCAACCCATTCTGTCCAATTTCAAATGGCGCACCATTCATAATTTGTACATAATCACCACTAAGAAGAGTTGACGCACTTGTATTTAATCTTAATCCGATTATTCCTCTAGCTGAAATACCTCTTGTAGGATCGTGCCCTGTTAATCTGGATAACCCATAAATAGATTCAATATTTCTAGCTCTAGATATATTTAATTCTGTTAGAGCTGCTTCTATATAAAAGAAAATCATTTCACCTAAATTAGAAACTACAGTCAGTATTTGACCAAATGGTGAAGCAGGAGTAAATACCTCAATTGCTTGGTCATAAGTTCGCTGGAGATATTCAAATGAATCCTCGAATAACTCAGTAGCTTTTAATCTTGTTTTACTAAAAAATGACATTTACTTTATTATTTTAAAAAAGAGCCCCAATAACTCTTTGTTCATTTACAAAAATATCAACTAAACAACCATCTCTCTCAAGGGTTGAAAAGAAACTAACTTTTGTGTTTATATCAAATCCAGCAATATCCGGTAAACAGTATGCAGTTATCTGACTATTAATATTATTTTGTATAGTGTTTTCATTTAGTACTAAAGAAAATATTAATTCATCTAAATTACAACCAATACCAGGAGCTCCTAAAACATCACCTTTATTAGTAAATAAACAGTTTTCTATCTTAAGAATTAACTGAGATAATGTATCACTGACCTCTAAAGTAGCGTCATTATACTTAGGAGCCAATGCATCTCTACTATAAATATCTTTAATCATTTAAGAACACTAATTTTTATTATATATTCTCTTTTAATTTAATAGCTTTCAGATTATAATTATCCAGTAAAAAAGTAATCAACACCCTCATCTCCTTTTATCTCTTCTACAACTCTGTCTACTTCTTCTCTACCTTCTGAGGATATCATATCATAATTTATAGTAATATTACCTGGAAGATTAAAAGTAAAGGTTCCTAAAATTCTAGATAGTTGAATTTTGGCCATACCGATAACATATCTCTGAAAGGCTTCATCCTCAAAAAGAGCACAGTCTGGAATAGTTGAAAAGATTTCAAATATAACGGCTCTTTTAGGTAATTCACCTTGGAACCTAAACTTCTTAGTTAATCTATTAAACGTATATGATATTTGTGGTAAAAGAACTTGTCTTGCATTATCCATAAATAATGAATTAACAACATAGTACATTAAGTTTTCACTTCCAATACCCGCACCATAAACATCATCATATATAAATTTGTCAATTGAAAAATCTACATCATCTGCATTAAAGCTCATACTACCGAACCCACCATCTTCTCCACTAAATCCACCAATCTCAAATACATCATTTACAGAATAAACCCTAGACGGCATTTGAACTATACCTCGAGGATTAGCCAACTGATTTTTGTTTGTTATAGTTTGATTTACATTTTTAACTCCTTCTGTTCCATAAGGCACGCCTTGTTTAAAATTAGCTTTATTAACAGCCCCAGCCGGTAAAGCAATATACATCTGCTCTACACTATCTTCATATATTTTATAAAAATATTGTTTTGCTCTATTTATGATATTAGCCAACTCTTTTTTAGGAACTGTAAAAGGTATTTGGCATGCAACAGTAAGATCATCATTAATTATTTTTATTAATGCATCTAAACATGCAGCTTCATCTGGATCATTACAATAAGTATTCTTATTAGCCATACTATTTTATATTTTTTCTATTTCAATTATTTCAGTATTTTCAAACTTAGCCATTTTAGTAGCTCTACCTTTTCTAAAAATACCACCTTCCATTTCTCCACTGAATACTCCCCTAGGACCAAAGACATAAGAATCTTTACACATTACATTTTTACTTACATAAGAATCTTCTATCTTACAATCAGCAGCATCAGTTGCACCAAATAAGTTACTCTCAAATAAAGATGAATTTATAAGTTCTGAACTAAAGATATCACAATTTAAAATATTACCTTGAACTTTACAATCCACAATATCAATTCCTTTTATTTCAAAGCATTGCATTAATTCAGCATTCTTTAGCTGCATTCTTCCAGTATCAGCATCATAATTAATTAACCCTTCTTTTAGTCCTGCTAAAGTTAAAAGTTTAAAAATCTCCTCTCTCATTTTAGGATAAAATGTTTCAACTATTTGATCATATGTTTTGAGATCAACCATTAATTTTATCTTTGGAAATTTTTTCTTAAATGTCTGATAGTCTTTATAAGATTCAATTATACCACTATGCTTTTCTAAAATAACATCTAATTGTTTAAGGTCTTTATCATTATATTGAGGATACATTAAAGTTTCATATAATGATACAACAAAGTGCTCTGTTAAATTCATTATAGTATTATACTTCTTTTCATAATCCTTTCCACCAAGATATCTAAATTCAATATAATTCTTAGGTAACTTAGAAAAGTTTACACCATAATACTTTTCAGATACAAACATATAATTTTTCCATGAAACTTTTTCTGGGGAAGGTTGAGTCATTCCACTTAAAGGAACAATAAATTTTATTGACTTAGCATAAACAGAATCTTTTCTGTTAGGAAATGCTTCATAAATTTTGTCCTCATTAAAATTTAATACAAATTTTCCAATGTCTAAATTTGATACATTTGTAGGAGTTCCTAATTTCTTTCCATCAAATGCTATATTAATGTGAATGCTACATCTCTCATTGGTAGATCCATTTTCACGAATCCACTTTAGTGTTTTTGCAATAATAAGCTTTGATTCAACAAACGGCATTGGTCCAGTGACCAATTCAATCATGCCAGTTCCACCTGAATTATCAGGCTCTAATTTAAATACTTCATCGGAAGGGGTAAAATCGCTATGAGCCTTTTCTTCTACTTGTATTCTTTTATTTAAAGTATTAGAAAGGCTTCTTTTAACCTCATCTAACCCTTCATTAGCAAAGAATTCAAATTCTAATCCAATCTTGGATGCATATATGGCATTTAATTGTTCGTTAGTGTACATGTAGTTCCTGATTTGTTTATATATTCAAACCAGGAATAGGTTATGCTATGTTCATGGTAATCTTGCGATCACTAACATTCACACTTCCAATTTTTACATTTATAGAATCACCTTTAGATAGATCAGTTCCTTTTAATTTAGACTTATGAATTAAACCACTAATACCTTTTTCTAATTCAACGAACGCACCGTATGAAGTTATTTTAGTTACCTTACCTTCAGATATCATCATAGGTTTATATTTATCATTAACACCATCCCATAGATCAATCTTAGGGCCTAATTGGCTTAATATAATTTTTCTATCTGATATAACCTCTTTAGCCCAGAATGTTATTTCATCACCAGGTTTAATACTTCTATCATCCAATGCTTTTTGGAATTCTTCACTTAATTCAGCCTTAGGAATTAATCCTGTTAAGCATTCATCAAATTCAGCAAATACACCAAACTTAGTAGTACCTGTTACAAATCCTATTCTAGGTTCTTTAATAGTCTCATTTAATTTTTCAATTGTCGAAGGAATCATTGTTCTTAAATATTCTCTATGGGATACTACAACTGTATCTTTTTCTCTAGAAAATGTTATTGGCATAACAATTATTTCCTTTCCAACAATAGCATTAAAATCATGTAATTTATTTAACCCTCCTAATGAACCTGGCATAAAGCATTTAATACCAGCGATGTCTACCCAATAACCCCCATGAATTAGTTCTTTAACTTTAGCAGTAAAGCCTATTGTAGAATTTCCAATTGCTTCTTTTATTTCTTTTAGCTTAACTTCTTTTATAGCATCTGAAATAGAAGCTATAACATCACCAGTCTTTGGGTTGGTTTTTATCTTAATATCAATTTCCATACCAACCTCTAATTGTTCAACAATATAATCAGGTTCTTTTGATAAAGTACAATACGCGGTGTATTTAGATTGAATGTCAATAAGAGCTCTTTCTCTATCTTTAGAAATAAAAGAAACTTCACCTCTTGTAGTGTAAGCTATATTGTCTTCTATTAATTGGGTTTTTTGTAGAGTGGAATCATGAAGATTATACATAGAAAGAGCATCAGCAGCATATGCTTCGTTTGCCATTAATTTTGTACCTTCAGGAACTTGGACTTTTATTTTCTTTGTATCAAATGGATCATCACTTAGTTGAATGGTGATTTCTTGTTCGTTCATTTTTATTTTTTTATGAGGTTAGTATAGATTATATATTACTCTTTATGTATCTAATATTAGTTATACATCATGTAGTCTATATTGTTTAAGATTGTTTAAGTTATAACCCCTGGTCCAGTAGTTGCGCCAGTTTGAGCAGCAGGAGAACCTGCAGTTGCAACGGTGATTCCAGGTAATACTGTTGCAGATTTTATATATGCAGTTATGGCTGGACCGGCTACACCAGCAAATGCAGCGGCACCTGCAGCAATTACAGCATCTTTACTATTATCTTGTGTTCCATCTTTACCGGTTGAATATGCGGCCATGGCCTTCATTCCTGCTACAAAAGCAGCATCCATTGCAGAGTTAATTACGGGTGGTATTAAAGGCATAATTTATTGTTTTAATTTATAGTTTATATATTAGTCAGTTGTATTCTTTGTACTTAATGCAGGATTTCCTGGTGATAACGGTGGACTTACAGGGGCTCCTAAATTCCCAATATGAGTATGATTATTATAAAGTTCATTAATAAACTGAGTACCTTTAAGTACAGCATCGGTGCCTTGTTCTCCTAATGTAATCTTTGGGGAATTTAAATGAGTAGATCCTGTAGCGGTAATCACAGCATCAACACAATTAACAAGACAATTAGCATCAGCATTAATTACAGTATCAGCTCCACTATTAATTGTAAATTGAGCAGAATGTGTAAATGTTATATTTCCATCATTAAGCATTACAATAGAATCTCCGTTTGCATTTATTATTTCAACAGAGTTATCAGGTTTTACATTTACTGTAGTTGGACCTTCAGTAGTTGTATAGTCCATCATTAATCCTTTTTCTTCTGTAAAGAAAACTTTAATATGCTCCCCCTCTCTTTCATTTGTTACTTCAGATACACCATCCTCTAATGTACCAGTTAAACCGAATGCAGTATCATAAATTAATACATGAGAATTTTGATATGAAGGTTCTACTTCAGCTTTAGTTTCATCTGAAGGATAAATGTTTTCATGATAAATAGGTTGGTAAAAATTTCCATTATCAAAAGTAAGTCTAACAATAGAACCTAACTTTGGAATTTCAAATTTACCACTTCCTGTATTACTTCCACCATACATTAGCTGATGAGGTCTTGACCACGGCAAAGCAGCAGTTGGAATCTTATATGCACTCTCCGGATCTTCAGGATCTACGCGATCATCCATTTTACCATATACTCTTATCTTACATCTACCTTCAAAGATATCATCATTAGTATCTTCAACAATACCTACCCACTGAGTAGTTCTTAAATCATCTGCATTAAAATTTGTTGGATTAACCTTTCCCATTAGTCAAATATATTATCATTAGTTATTGTAGAATTAGGAGGAGGTCCAGATGGACCAAATGCGTTAGTGGAAGTTAAACCTGTTCCTACTGCCGCCGTAGGGTCAAATGCATTATCTTCTTTACTTATTGTATTATTAGGAGGATTAGGAACTCCTAGTGGGCTATCCCCAATATTCGTCACGGAGGCCTCGTTTCCAAATGTTTGTAATTCATTACCTTGAATAGCTGCACCAACGGCAGCATTAATTAAACCTTGTGGATTTGCAATGGCACCAAGTACTTGATTTCTTAATCCAAATACATTTCCTAAAGTAAGACCTTGTATAGCACTAGATACAGTTCTTCCTACTGCATTAATTGCACCTTCTGCTGCATTAGCTAATTGGTCCTTTCCAAATTGTTTAACTTTATCTTTAAAACTAGGATCGGTATTAGCTTGTGTTTTACCTGAATCTAATTTACTATCATAGCCAGAAAATTGAGAAACATTTTCCATATCACCGTAACTCCATTTAATTTGTGTAGTAGCAATATCGCCACCTGTATTTGTAACACCTTCAAATACATTTCCACTTGCAGCAGGATCCCATTCACATTCAGTAAACTTAAAAGAAACTTGAGATGTATTTTCATTTACAAGTTTTTTTGTATCATCTGAATCTTTGCTTGGATTTAATGCACCTAACCAGTTTCTTACTGTCTTAAATTTTCTTATTTCTTGTACATATACATATACATCAAATTTTAATAAATTTTTTGGAACAATAAACCTTTTATATCTTGTATCATATACAGCCATTTTATATAAACTAAACAATGCAGTAAGTTTTAAATCTACAGCTTCCAAGCATCCTATAGTAATTCCTTCCTCACCTTTAGTTCCAGTATAAGGATCTATACTAAAATCTGTAGATTTTTGCCAAGCTTCTAATAAGCCTTGTATTGTTTGAAAATAATATGGTCTAGTTTGATTAATTTCTTGTATACCTTGAATAAATGCTTTTAAATACTGAACTCGGTTAGCTTCTCCAATTTTGGCTAAATATGCAACGGCTGATGGTGTAGATGGATAAGAACCTTGCGAACTTGAAGAATCTGAAGAGGTACCTTGTAAACCTGAAATTGCCACTTCACCACTTGCTGTTGCTGGTGGGCTTTGTTCAGGTGGAGCAATACCGGCATTACCAGATGTAGCACCATTGAATAAAGGAGAAGTAATATCAAACATTAAACTGAATCCAAGAAATGTAGGATCATCTAATGCAGTTACACCATTATTACCAGAACCTTGAACTGTTGATGGATTAGCAACAAATCTTTTGGCAAATTCATAACTCTGTGGAAATGTTCCACCCCCCAAGTATGAACCAAATGGTCCAGCTAATTGAGCCAATGCTTGACTACCTGCAGGGTTTGCTAAATCTATTAAAGGCATATCTTTCTTCTTTTTATATTTATTATGTTGTAGGAGTGAACTCTCTACGTTGTAATTTTAATCTCATTCTAACAGGTCCTGGGAAAGTTAAAATCCATTCAACACCTGCTATAACATAAAAGCCAGTTAAATATTCATTAACTATACCATTTTCAGAATTAGGATCATTTTCATCTGGATCGCCTGATCTTGTTTGAGGTGCCTCATCTCCTTCTATGTCATCATTAGATGGTGCAAGTAAAGCATTCTTTACTGGGCTAGCAAATTCTAAAATTTGAACATATATTCTACTATATCTAACAAGAGCAGGATTGACAGTGTCCAATTCAATAATCATTCCTATTTTATTAATCTCAGCATTATTTTGATAATTCTGAACTGTTGCATATTGAAATTCAGGATGAACATTATCACCCTGTGTTCCTAAGTATTTGTATTTAACTTGATCATTTCTCGGTCCTTCTACTTCACCTTCCAAAACTCTACCTTTAGTTGCAGGTATCATACCAGGAGTATCATTAGTTAAAGGATCTACAAATTCACTAACCCATTCCTTTGCTTCAAGATCCCAATACTGTGTATATCTTTTGTAACCATTTGCTTTACTAATTTGGCCACTCTTATTTACTAATTCATGTTTAGAAACATACCTAGCACCACCTTGCATCTGAATCATATTACTTAAGTAATTAGGAAAATTATCTTCTTGGCCTTCTGAACCTTCGGCTCCCATAGTATCTCCTGCATTTTGGCTAAATGTTTGACTAGCCTCTATAGCACCTTCTTGACTAAATAATCTATTAACATCAACCATAGTTAAATAATAATAAGGATCAATATAAGAAGTAAAAAAAGTTTCATCACTTAAATAACTATTTGCAACAATATCCTGTATCCATGTTTCTGTGGTATCATTAGGATTTGTCCATGTCATAGTATCAGCAGTCTCTTCAACATTTGAAGCATACCCTAATTGCAATCTTTCTGCAATGTTTAATAATGCATCCCAGCTTGTTACTTCTTCTTCATATTCAACATTTTCAGTAAATAGATTAGGAACATACATCCTTCCTAATATTAAATACTCACTCGCAGATGCACCCCCACCTCCACCTACAGGTTTACAATCAACTATAGTAAAATCTATCCTTATTGGCTTAAATGTAGTTTCATCACCTTGTGACCTAATATTAACTTGTATTAAGTCGCCATCTTTAGGATAAAATCTTGATGTAAAAAAACCATCAACATCGGCAAACTGTATTTTAACGGTTGGGTAAAAAGAATCATTCTTTAATGAAAAAAGATTTAATCTATCCATTTGAACATCATAACCATTTATTCTAATGTCGGGTACTACTTGAGAAAACTTAGAAGGTTTTTCTTTTAAAGTAGCCTCATCAGAATTTTCTGTACCGCTCTCAACATCCAATATTTCCATTGGATCTAATTGTATAGCAGGCTCTATAACGGTTAATATATTTCTTTCAACTGTACTATCTGACATATCTTAAAATTAGGTATTTGTACGATTTCTAGTTGGTAAGTTTGCACCTAGTTTAATTTTTCCACCCTCATATACTTTAGCATCTTGGCCTTGTTGTAACATATTAGGCGGAATAGGTGACTTTACCCCAGTCTTTTTTGTTTTAGCTTTTTGTATTAATCTTTGTATTCTTGCTTGATCTTTTTCGCTCTGTCTACCTGTATCCACATATTGAGCTAAAGTAGCACTAGGTCTTTCTGCAGGATTAGGTCTTTTATAAACTAAATCTAATTGGTCCAATTTAGGTATAGCTAGAATATCACCTTCTTGTATTGTAAAAGGATTAAAGATATTATTTACAATACATATTGCATCAATGTAAGCACCGGTTCCAAAGTATATTTCAGAAATTTTATCTACTCTACCAACCTGATCTTGTTGAACATAATGTAAAGCCTTAACACCTAATTCTCTCTTATACTTAAAAGAAGGAGCTGATAAATCAAAATACTGTTGCCCAGTTTTATCATCAGTTAATTTATTTTTTAATGTAAGTGATTTTATATTCATTTCTTTATTCTTTTATGAGTCAATTAACATTTGTGTTAAATTACTAACATACTCTCCACTTGTAACTTGCGCAATTGAACCAGTAGCGCCATCGTTCTTTTTAATATTAGAAAGTTGTTCATTATTAAATGAATCAGCAGGCGGTTGATTTGTAGAAGGTTGTAAACTACTAGTTCCTACATCTGGTATAACACCATACATTGCAACTTCCTTTCCTGCTAAATTTAAAACATCTTCTACACCTTGGGCAGATGCATATATTCTACCTTGTCCTGCATTAAACATATTTTCTATATCGCCTTTATCTCTAGGTTTACCGTGTTTTAAATCAATTTCAAATTTAGCCTCCATAGGAAAATCATCATATCCTAAACCTTGTCCTAGTGTCATAGTAGCATTGTCACAAATCATATTTCCCATCATTACAATTGGATTTAATGGATTACCAACAGTTAAGTGCCAATCGCCAGTAGGCTCACCACTAATAAAAGCTTTAGTTGCAGTTGTACCTGTGGCACCACCTACTTGCTTACCTAAAAAGTTACCAAGCATATTACCTAATAAATTTTTACCAACTTTCTTTAAACCATCAACTATACTATTAGCATCAAAATTTCCACTAGCATCTCCAAATAATCCTTTCATACCAGTCTCCACATCATTAACCACACTTCCCATATAACCTGAAAAATTACCATCTCTTAACATACTAATGTCTCCAAATTGGCTAGCAACAAATCCACTACTTCCATAATACCTATGTCCTCCTCCAAAAAATTGAGCATTATTAGTAGTCATAGTTAACATATTACTTATAATATCAATCATTGCTATTTTAGGATTAACATAACTTAATGATTTAAGTTCATATTCAAATGTTAACTTCATATCATTTGTAAACTTTAATCCACGTTTACGAACCATAGTACTATCTACAACATTTACAGGACCTAATACAAAATTAGCATAAGTAGTTCCTAACCTATCAGCTGTAGAACTACCTGCTCCGTTTTGAGCTCTAAATTTAGAACCTGCCGTTTGCCCTTTTGCTGAATCTGCGACAGCTCTACCTATTCCACCAATTTTATTATAAAAAGGTTGTTGGGTATAACCACCACCTGATGAACCAGTATCTACTGATTCAAAGTCTGCTGTTATAGCTTCATAATTTAAACCGAAAGACATTTGTAAAAGTTCTTCTAAACTGTTTCCGGCAGTTTCCCCTAAATAAGTTATAGCAGTTACACCAGCTACTTGAGTTGCATCAGCAGTTTTACCTTCTTTATCTTTAACTTCATATTTATAAATATTGTCAGTTACAGCTGTAGGAAACCTTCTTAGTGTAATCAAATGATTAACAGGAATTTTTTTATAATATTTAGAATATAAAAAATCTGAAGGCTTATACCCTATCTTTGGATAATTAGTTTCAAAATAATTTATGATCTTAGGCAAAGAAACATTAGTAGCCTGTGTCCCACCCATTAAAGGGTTGTCAGCTTGATCTGTATAATTTTTTTGCTGAGCAGTTTCTAAATTTCCATAAAATCCTTGAAAATTAAATAGAGCATACTTATTAGCAATAGAAGAAGGAATTTGTGTTGTAGCCATACCGTTAGCAACGGTTCCTGCATCAGGTAGTGCAGAATTAACATAAAAATTTTGACTGTATAACTCAGAAACTCCTTTAGCAAAACCAGTAGCCTCTCCACCAAAAGGTCCAACTCTATTTGCACTTATAGAGTTTTCTTGCGGATACATTGCAGCATTAAGCGAATCAATTTTATCAGATAATTTAAATCCCATAGACTAAGGTTATTTTATTATATATTTAACCTAAGCTACTAAGATACTTATCAATGCTTAAGCTACTTTTTTCAAATTTATCGGACCATCCTTTTTTATACCTAGCATCAAATTCTCTTACACTATCTATAGAGAGTGGCCCTTTAAAAAATGGCCTTGCAGAAATATCTCTAATTTCTTTTAAGTTTTTAGAAATCATATAAAGCTGAACCTTTTCAAATAATTCAGATAAACCAACCTTTGTTTTAGTACACATAACTGATTCTATAACCACATAGAATCTTTCTCTATCTTTTTCATTTAACCTATCTTCCAAAACTTTAGCAGTTTTAAAGTCTTCAGCCTTAAGAATCATTTTTCTTGCTCTGTTTTCAAACATATGTCTAAAATTCATATCAAAAAAATGCTGTTTAAGAAATTTCATATTATCATAAAACTTAATAATACGAATTTGATAAAGAGGGTTTACTGGATCCCATTTGGAATCTAAGATTTTACCTTTGACCGGTAAAAGTATATTAGGATTAGTATGTGATGCTAATAAGCAGTATACATTTTGTCCTTTATTAAATATCCTATGTGTTTTCATTCAAATTCTATTATGTCATCGAATAACTCGGCAGTACCGTTGACAATAATATCAGGTGAATGATAAATTTTATAAGTAATAGATTTGTCTGATAACGATTCAACGTATGATTGTATTCCGCCAATCGTTTCTTTATTAAGACTTCCTAAAACATAAAATATTGTTGTAGAAATATTACGACCTATTGCATTTTGTAATTGTCTCATTAAGTATGATGATACTACTGCATCAGATGGTTCATATTGATAAAAATCATTTTTTGTAAGCTTGTTAAATATATCCATATAATTTATACACTCTATGCTTCTAGGAACATTTCCTAAAAATGTTTTAACACGCAGTGCATCATTAGAGTATATGAAATTAAATTCTATATGTTCTTCTTCCATTCTTCTAGTTCCTTAAGCTCACTCTTAAGAGATTTAATTTTAAATTCAATATCTTTAACTGTAGGTTCAAAGTGAGTACCCCATCGTGTATTAATATCTAATACAGTTTTATCGAATTTACTACCAACCTCTAAACCGAGATCGTCGCACAAATCAAAAAAGAATCTTTTTACATAGCTGTATTGATTCTTATCATTTTCATTTGATTCATAAACATCAGTTGAGGTAAAATGTTCTCTACCGCCACCATGATTATCATCAATGACTTTTTTGATTACACCATTTCTGGCAGGTTCCAAAACTATCTTAATCATTTATGATTTTCTTTTATATAATTTTTCCCTTAATTCTTTGAAGACTTTTCTTGCCGCCTTCTTGTCTTTATGCCAAGTAGATTTATCTTTAATTGTAATAAGAGCTAATGCATCTCTTAATTTTTCTATTTCTTTATCTGTATAACCTTCTTCTTTCCATTGAGATATTTTATTATTCTCAATCTGTTCTAATTTGGCATATATAGATTTTTCAGCAGCTTCAACATTTGCTTCATGTATCTCTTTGCCTTTTTCTCTAGTTTGTTTACAGATTTCTAACCATTCTTTAAATGATAATTTTCTTTTCATTTTTAGAATTCCTTGATGTTTCATAGCCGCTCTTCTTTGGCGACGGTTAGGTATAGTTTGATTTGCAGTCTCGCTCATATGATTAATTTTATTATATATTACTAGCTATTAAGTGTGCTATTCTCCTTTATACTTGCTCTCAATTAATGATTTTACACTGTTATGTAAACAGTCTAATATTTCATCTTCAGATAATTGATCTAAAATAAATGATTCTAATTGTTCATTAACTTCAGTAGGATCAAATGATGTACTCATTAATTCATATACACCTTTTGCTGGAATGTTTACAGGAAACTCTAAAATAAGTTTTACTTTATTATTTTTCTTTTGTTTATTAAATAAAACTCTAATAGGGGAAATTTCTTTGTTAGGAATCAAAACATCTCCTGTAATTTTTTGTATATTCTTAGGAGGAGTTAAAGTAATTTTAGGAGTTTCAGTTTTTATAAATTCTTTAGCAATATCTTCGTCTAATGATTTAATAAATTCATCTTTTAGATCTTTGGCTAATCTACCACCTTCATTAAAATTTATCCATTGATCGTCTATATCTTTAATAGTAACAACCCTACCAGTATCATCACCTTTAATCCACTGAAAATATCTACTCTCTGTTGCTTCTTTAACTTCCTCACCAGGTAAGGGTGAATTAACACCTAGTATGTTTTCCTCAATATTATCTTTTTGCATTTGTTGTCTATTTATTATTATACATCAAATATAATAATTGTTTAAGAATCTAAGTTATACAGTTTCCATCATAATCCAGTTCATTACATCCTAATGCAGGATCTTCTTCTAAATATGGATTCCATGCCATAGCAGGTTGCCCAACAGCCTGTAATCCAGCGTTAAAAGATTCAAAAGTTGAAAATGTATTTATATTGGCAAGAGGATATTTAACAAAGGCTTCTCTTTCACCTCCTCTACCAGATCTATTAATACCTGTAAGAAATGCTATTAGATATGAAGTTTTTTTAGAATCTTCATATACAATGTAATAATCATCACCGGTTGGTGTTATATCTTGTGCTGCCATAATTTCTTATTTTTTTAAACTCCTCCACCATCATTAAGTGTTCCCCATAGAGCAGCAAGACTTGCGCGTGCATTTGCCACTGAATTACCTGGTGATGTTAAAGAGTACTGACTACTACCAAAGTCTACAGTACCACCTGGCCAAGATGGAAAACTATAATTATTATCCCATGCAATTAATAGTGCATCATAATTAGAAGTAGATAAATTAAAGGTGCCCGTAGGTCCAGTCATTGGTGAGCTACCGACTGTACTTACATTCCATGCATTTACATTCCAACCACTAATATCTTGATCAAAATTACTAGCATCAGTAAACATATTTCTCATATCAACTACATTTCCGGTATTCCAACCACCTATAGATTGATTAAAAGCATTAGCACCACTAAACATATTCCTCATTGTTGTTACATTAGAAGTATCCCAACTTGTTATTTTATCATTAAAGATTGTAGCATTCTCAAACATCTGCTCCATATCGCTAACTCCTGAAGTATCCCAAGAATTCATAGTTTGACTGGAGTTATTATCAAAAGAAGTAGCGAACCAAAACATCTTTTCCATATCTATATTGGTAGAGGTTGTATTTGCTCCTACATTACTAAACATTGTACCATTAAAAGCCTGAGCAAAGGAAAACATTCGTTCAAATCGTATAACCCTACTTACATCCCAATTACTTAAATCAATAGCCCCACCTGCATTAGTTCCAAATTGGAATTTATTGCAACCTGAAAACATTATTTCAGTGCTACTCAGAGCACTCACATCCCAATTTGCAATATTATTAATTGTAACAAGATTATTACAATTACCAAATGTAGCTCTTCCTCCTCTGGTATTTGTAAGACCAAAAGTGTCCTGAGTAAACCAAGGAGTATCAGGTGCTGAAATAATCGCCAAACTTCCGCATTGCCTAAATATTTGTCCAGATGTACCTGTTGCTCCACCTGTCATTTTTAAATCACCCCATCGTGTTATCTCCAATAATTTATTACCATCAGCTTTACCATTAGTCCCTGAATTCCAAAAATTAAATGCTGCGATATTTCCTTCAGCTGAAATTGTATATGTACCAGGTGTTGAATAAGTATGTAAACACGCTGTAGCAAAATTTGTTGAATTAATAGAAGAAGTAGTACCATCTCCCCAGTCTATATCAAAATTAATTGAATAACCTTGAGTATCTGTACTTGCTGCAATAGGAAAATAAAACTGATTTGTTCCTGATGGTGGTTGTGAACCATACTGGGTTGTGATAGCCGTATTAACTATCATCTGAAACGGTCCTCTACCGGAACCTCGCCTGCCTGATAAAATCTTTCTCATATTATTATTTATTATGTACAGTCTCCATCATCATTTTCATTACATTTTGTATCAGGTGGGTCTTCTGTATAAGGGTCCCATGTTAGTACAAGTGCAGCTTGTCCTAGTGCTACTAATTCAGTATTATAAGCTGTTCGGGTTGAAAACACATTTATGAATAAAGGGTTTTGGGAAGTATATGCTTCTCGTTCCCCACCTTTTCCACTTGTGTTAGTTCCTGCGAGAAATGATGAAACATATGAAGTTTTTTTAGAATCTTCATACACAATATAATAATCGTTTCCAGTTGGTGTTATATCTGTTGCCATAATTTATTATTTTTTAAACTCCCCCACCGTCAAGAATTGTTCCCCATTTAGCAGCAAGACTCGTGCGTGCATTTACTACTAAAGGATTTCCTAAAGAATATTGACTGCTACCAAAGTCTACAGTACCACCTGGCCAAGATGGAAAACTATAAGCGTTCCATGCAAGTAATAGTGCATCATAATTAGAAGTAGATAATGTAAGTCCAGATGTTCCGCCAGTTAATGGTGTATCACCAGTTCCTACTTGGCTCCATGCATTTACATTCCAACCACTAATATCTTGATCAAATGCTATACCCCCAGCAAAGCTTCTAAACATTCTTCTCATATCTGTGACAGATGAAGTATTCCAAACACCAATATTTTGATTAAAGACTACAGCATTACTAAACATCTGCCTCATTGTTGTAACCTTACTAGTATCCCAATTACGTAAGTCCTGATTAAACGCAATAGCACTTTGAAACATATACTCCATATTAGTACCTTCGGATGTATCCCAAAGATTCATATTGCCGGAATTTAAATCATTAAAAACAGTCGCGGATCTGAACATTGATTTAAATCTAAGAGGTCCAAATTGTGAAGGGCTTATGTTTAATCCTACATTAGTAAACATCTTAGCATCAAAAAGAAAACACTCACTAAACATTCTCTCAAACTGATGATTTCTACTCACATCCCAATTACTTAAATCAATAGCCCCACCTGCATTAGTTCCAAATTCTAACTTTTGGCAACCTGAAAAAATTATCTCGAGTGATATGCAGCCGCTGACATCCCAATTTGCAATATTATTAATTGTAGTAAGCTTAGGACAGAAACTAAATAAACCTCTTGCACCTTTGTCATTTAAACTATTAAATCTTATGTTTGGTGGAAACCAAGGACCATCTTCAGCAGTTACTAACTCTAATAATTCACAATGTCTAAAGGTCTGATTAATACCTGAAGCAAATCCACCACCACCAAAATATGTTCCACCTGTAAGTTTTAAATCACCCCACCGCTGAATCTCCAATAATTTATTACCATCAGCTTTACCAACTACGTTTCTCATATTCCAAAAATTAAATCCTGCAATATTACCTTCTGCTGAAACTACATACTGCCCAGACGATGAATAAGTATGCAAACATGATGTAGCAAAATTAGTTGAATTAACATTAGATGTTGTACCATCTCCCCAGTCTATAGTAAAATTAATATCATAGCCTGCCCAATCAGTTCCATTTGGAATAGGAAAATAAAATTGATTAGTTGCAGATGGACTTCCGCTGCCAAAGTAAGGTGTGGTTTCAGCGGTATTGATCAACATCTTAAATGCGCCTCTACCTGAAGATCTTCTACCTGATATAATTTTTCTCATAGTATTGAATATTACAATAGTATTTGTTCAAACCAATATTCATTACGATGTCCGTTATATTGAACTGTCAAATACATGTCAGTGTTAACTACCCAACTATCACCTTTAATTTGTGTGGCTGTCGTAACCGAAGGTTGTGAAGCTGTGTTAATTAATATTCTAGCAAACCCACCTACCTCAGATGATACTGGTGATATGCTATATGAAGTGGAATTAGCTGCTGAACTCATATTATAATAAGTACCTAATACACTATCAGTTGTAATTGTTCCTGTTGTTGTACCTGTAGATGCAGCACCAGGAGATCCTTGAGCACCAGACGGGCCTTGTGCACCTTGATTACCTTGTTCTCCTTGTTTACCTTCTGCTCCTTGAGCACCTGTACCAGTATCTCCTTGTTTACCTTCTGCTCCTTGAGCACCTGTACCAGTTGCACCCTGGCTACCAGTATCACCTTGATTACCTTCGGCTCCTTGTTTACCTTCTGCTCCTTGATTACCTTCGGCTCCTTGTTTACCTTCTGCACCTTGTTTACCTTCTGCACCTTGCGCACCAGTATCTCCTTGTTTACCTTCAGCTCCCTGAGCTCCAGTATCTCCTTGTTTACCTTC
>MDSX01017143.1_pt1 | contig 45156 bp, 37 predicted proteins | sample 811141 | NCBI WGS metagenome assembly MDSX01 (sample SAMN05326642, study PRJNA326480) | marine metagenome | isolation source: seawater | place: Atlantic Ocean: South East | collected 2010 | reverse complement strand
TCAAACTTCATCTCTTCCCTAATTCGAGAACAAAATGAGATTAAAATCTTATGGTGATAAATATTCTTATTAAAATTAAGAATATGAACTTCCATGCTCCACTTCTTGTCTTCAAATGTAGGATTGTAACCAATATTTAACATTCCTGCGTATTTTATTTTGTCAACATATACCCACACTGCATAGACACCATTTTGAGGTATCAACTTATAACTACTACTGACCCTAACATTTGCAGTGGGATAACCTATAGCAGTACCCCTTTGAAGCCCCTCTTCTACCTTGCCGGAAATGGTATATAAATCACCTAAATAATCCTTAGCTAGATGAACATCTCCCTCCAAAAGTGAATTTCTGATTTTGGTGCTACTTACAATGCTGTCATCGATATCTTGGGGTGGAATTTCCTCTAAATCAAAATTATAGGTGTCTGAAAATAGTGCCATTTCCTTTAGTCCTCCCTCTCTATTTCTTCCAAAACGATGGTCATACCCAATGATTAATTTTGAAATGTGCAGCTGCTCAACTAATATATCTCGCACAAAATCTGAAGCTCTTAGTCTACTCAATTCTTTTGTAAAGGGTATGATAATCAAATAATCAATCCCAAGTGCTGAGACTAAATCCACTTTTTCCTCTATCGTTGTTAATAGTTTTAGCTCATTATCATCTGGATAAAGCACTAAACGTGGATGAGGATAAAACGTAAGTAACACACTTACTCCATCTATTTTTTTTGCCTCTGAAACTACATGTCTTAAAATTCTTCGATGTCCAAAGTGAACACCATCAAATGTTCCTTGAGTAAGAACTACTGGTTTTTGAGGATCAAATTCTTCGATGTTGTATATTACTTTCATGATTTCAGGTGTCTTGCAAATTTGAAAAAATCATCAGTATCTCGAATATCTGATATTTGAACGGCATCACTTAAGGGATAATCTCCTATTGATGTTCTGACCAAAGAGGACATATAAGCACCACTATCTAGAGCATAACCTAAATCTCTTGCTAATGAACGTATATAAGTGCCCTTACTACAATTTATTTCGAAATGCAATGTAGGGAATGAAGAATGATTTACATCAAATTTAGAAATGTATGCATCTCGAATTTTTAGCTCAATTTTTTTACCTTTTCTGGCATGTTCATAGGCTCGTTTTCCGTTTACTTTTACCGCCGAAAATTGTGGTGGAACTTGCTTTATTTCCCCTCGAAATTGCTCCAATGTTTCTTCGAGAAAGGCGGGCGAAATTTGATCATATGGATACTCGTTATCGATAGCTGTTTCTAAATCATATGACGGTGTGGTCTTACCCAATTCAAATGTTCCTTTATATCCTTTTTCTTGGGCTTGAATGGATTCGATTTTTTTAGTGTATTTACCATAACAAATGATTAACAATCCAGTTGCCAATGGATCTAGTGTTCCTGCGTGGCCTATTTTCCTAATACGAGAAATATTTCTAAGTTTTTTAACTACATCGAAACTTGTCCAACGGATAGGCTTGTCTATGAGTAAAAATCCCCCTTCTTCAATTGTCAAATCTCCCATTTTATTTTTGAGCTAAACGATACATGACAAATGCAACAATACCGAATATTATATTAGGAATAGAGGTAGCCAAAAAAGGATGCATTGAGCCACTCGATCCATAGGCTAAGAAAAATTGAAAAACAATCAAAAATGTAAAGCTTATAAGTAAACCTACACCAAGATTTAATCCTATTCCACCTCTTGTCTTTTTGGTTGATACAGAAACTCCAATAAGTGTTAATATGACAATGGCTAGTGGCATTAAAAAACGTTTATATTTCTCTGTTGAATAAAAAAAAGTATTCCCTGTTCCTCGCATCTCTTCCAGGCTAATCATCTGATCCAACTCCCTCAAATTAAACATCTGAACATCGTCATTTTTACGAAAAAAATCCTCTGGATTAAAAGGAATAATTGTATCCATAAACTTTCCCTTTGTCAACACTTCACTAGAATCTTCAAAACGTCTAATCCACCACTTGGTTAGTTTCCATTTTTCTGTCTCCTCATTCCAACTCATACGATTAGCATATAACTTAGATTTTAACTCCCCATTACTAATGTTCTCTATACTCACTTTGTAACCTGTACTGTCTGAAAAATTAAAGTTACCTATACTAAGAATATTACCCGGTGAAATCTGAGTTTTAATTTGAGATTGCGAATAATGCGAACGCTCGCGTATGTATGTATTTTCAAAGTCCACTCGAGTCTTATCAGCTTTGGGAATAATCCACGCCGATAGCGAAAAAGACACGATTGCTAAAAAAATAGCTGTAATCGCATATGGGACCATGAGTCTCTTATAGGATACTCCACTCGCTAATATGGCTACTATTTCAGAATTCTGAGTCATTTTAGAGGTAAAGAAAATGACTGAAATAAACACAAAAACAGGGCTAAAGAGGTTGAGCAAGAAAGGGACCCAATTCACATAATAATTAAAAACTACTTCATAGAATGGAGCATTATTTTCAATAAATTCGTCAATCTTTTCTGAAACATCAAAGACTATAATAATTACCGTAAAAAGTCCTAATGCAAGCAAAAATGCTCCAAGGAATCTTTTTATAATATAGTAATCGATCTTAGTTAGTTTCACTTGTATATGTTGCTATGGATTATCCATTGGGTTTAATTTTTTTTATGGCTGCACCAAATAAATGAGATATAGCATTACACTCTTCCAACACTGGATTTAAAATCTCCGAACTTACCCAACTTTCATCCTTGATTGTATCTATCCAATAATAGCATCCGTCAACAGACTCACGTGCATCATTTAATTTTTGAAGAAAAAAGTCAGGATTTTGTGTCACCATAAGTCCTTTGGATTTAATCGCCAGGTTAGATGAATGGGTAATTAAATGTTCTCGAGTCACATTACTCATTAAAACATCCTTAGGTAAAACAAGTGCTATTTTCAAGCAAGTCTTGCTCAAAACTTTCGTACGGTCATAGATATTTTCTATCATAAACGTTGATCTAATTTTTTCACCATATTATTCTTCCAACTCACAAAGGTATCATTCAATATATGTTTTCTTGCTTCTCCTACCAGCCACAAGTAAAACTTCAAATTGTGCTCACTCGCTATTTGAGCTCCTAAATATTCTTTTGCTTTGAATAAATGCTTGAGATAAGCCTTGCTATACTGGGGGGTCAATTCTTCATCAACTGAAGAATAATCATCTTCCCACTTTTTATTTTTCATGTTGATTGTACCCTCTTTAGTAAACAACATTCCATTTCTTGCATTTCGTGTTGGCATGACACAATCAAACATATCAATGCCCAAATGGATACACTCCAAAATATTGCTAGGAGTGCCCACTCCCATCAAATATCTTGGCTTGCTTTTGGGTATGATTTGACATATTTGATCACTGATGGCGTACATATCTTCGTGAGGTTCCCCTACCGATAATCCCCCTATGGCAATACCGTCTGTGTCATGCTTTAAGCAATATTCTGTACTTTGTTGTCTCAAATCGGGGAAAGTACTTCCCTGAATAATTGGGAAAAGCTGCTGATTGTATCCATAAATAGGCTCTGTCTCTTCAAACCTTTTAATGCAACGATCTAACCATCGGTGAGTCGTGTGCATGGAGTTTGTAGCATATTCTCGTGTGGAAGGGTATGGAGTACACTCATCAAATGCCATAATTATATCTGCTCCAATGATACGCTGCGTATCCATTACATTTTCTGGAGTAAAGAGTAGTTTATGTCCATCGATATGACTCCTAAAAATCACTCCATCTTCTGTTATTTTCCGTTGATCAGAAATACTGTAAACTTGAAAACCACCACTATCTGTCAGCATGGGTCTATCCCAATTAATGAACTGATGTAGTCCCCCAGCACCCTTTAAAATATCTAATCCTGGTCTTAAGTACAAATGATACGTATTACCTAAAATAATTTTTGCATCTATCTTGTCCTTTAATATTGCTTGATCTACCGCTTTTACAGTACCTTGTGTCCCAACAGGCATAAAGATTGGAGTTGGAATCTGACCATGGTCTGTAGTTATCAATCCGGCTCTAGCCTGGGTATTTTTATCGGTGTGTTGAAGTTCGAAAAACACTATTGGAATATGAAACTAATTTGAATTAATTTAGGTGATATTCTTTTCAAGCTTGAAGCATAAATATATTCATCCGGGACCAATTGATTGCCTAAACCATTGCTTAATTTAAGTTCTGGACTGAATTTGAAATATTCGTAGTAAAAATCAAACCCAAAACCAACATCATACGAAAATGTATGAGGGTACATGGCTACAATAGGCTTAGTATCACTTCGATCTGTTTCGATATCGCTAGTAAAATCAAAACGATAAGTCACCCCCCCTAGAAGGTACAGTCGTGCATTTTTGTGACGAACACTTTTGTATTCAAATGTGAAAGGTACTTCCATGTAGGTCGATTCCATTTTGGCTATTTTTACAATATCATTTTTGAAATGATAGTTCAAATCTCTGCGGGCAAATTGAATGTTCAACATGGTTCTCAAATCCCAATGTTCTGCCAATCTGAAATTGACCAATCCACCCAAACCAAAGCCAGGATATGATACCGACTCTATTCGTTTAAGGGAATCATAATTCAAATTATTATCATCCACCGCAAACTTCATTTTAGCTGTATTACCCATTATCCCGAAACCAAAACGAATGGGTCTTCGATCATACAATGGGTTCAGCTCTTGTGCTTGAGCAAACATGCCAAGCAAACAAAGAAGACTAGTTATTATTATTTTATTCCTGTGTATATGGAACATACGCCAAAAGTTAAACGCCTGTCATCCACTTTTCGGTATGATAGGCTTCTCATTATTTGCTTAAACTCATCCCCTTCTGGAAATGCTGCTACAGATTCAGGTAGGTAGGTGTAAGCTGCAGCGTCTCCTGAAAATAACTTTCCCCATAGTGGTAGTAATGTTTTATTGTAAAGATTAAATATCAGACCAAACAAACCTGTTGGTTTAGAAAACTCCAAGATCATCAACACCCCACCAAGCTTGAGTACACGGTTAATTTCTGCTAACCCTTTGCTCAAATTTTCAAAGTTTCGTACGCCAAAAGCAACAATTACGGCATCAAACTGGTTATCTTCAAATTTCAACTGCTCGCTATCTCCTTGTTCCAATCGAACATTTGTTATGCCTCGATCAGCAATTTTTTGTCTACCCACCTCAAGCATACCCTCCGATATATCAACACCAATGACCTCCTCGGGTTCAAGCGGCAAGGTTGCTAGAGCAAAATCTGCCGTACCAGTAGCTACATCCAATATCTTTTTAGGTTCGTGCTTAGCAAGCATTTTGATGGCTTTTTTTCGCCAACCTACATCAATTCCTAGGGATAAAAAACGATTTAAAAAATCGTATTTGTGAGCTATGTTGTCAAACATCTGTTGAACTTGCTCTTTCTTGGAGCCATCGGCTTGGTATGGTTTTACTTTAGTGCCCATTTTAAAGGTTGTGCAAATTTAGGTTGAATCTTGCGATTTTTATTCACCCCGTTTTTAAACTTAATAATCTATCACAGTATAACAAAACACTATCCAGTTTGTGTTCTATCTTCGCAGTGTGAATTTTGCTAATGCCAAATTTTTAAGAAGCTACAGTTTAGTGGAACAAATCACGGATAATAAAAATCCAGAATTTGCTTTTATTGGGCGGAGTAATGTAGGAAAAAGCTCCTTGATTAATGCTCTAACTAGTAAAAAAGACATGGCAAAAACAAGTGCCAAACCCGGCAAAACTCAACTAGTCAATTTTTTTGATGTGGAGAGCATCCTAAATTTAGTGGATTTACCAGGATATGGATATGCTAAAGTAAGCAAACAAAAAAGGGAAGTTTTTGAGGAATTAATTACTGAGTATTTATTAAGAAGTGACAATTTGTTTATAGTCTTTGCCCTCATTGATGCAGCCATTCCACCCCAACGAATCGATCTGGAGTTCATGGCTTGGTGTGGTGAACATCGGGTACCTGTAGGCGTTATATTCACCAAAACGGATAAGAAAAAGAGCAAAATTGTGGAAGCCAATATGACGGCATTCGAAGACGAACTCAGCCGATTGTTTGAACACCTTCCTGTTACTTTCGAAACCAGTGCCAATACCAAACAGGGCATCGAAACCCTCAGCGAATGGATTGAAGAACAGGTACAATCCATTGCCCATCCATAAAGACTACAACTTCACAACTTTTTTCGTCATAGTTCCTGTATTGGTTTGAATAACCAACAAATAAACACCTGAAATCTGACCATTTAAATCTACTTGCATACTGTCAGCTACCTGGTAATTTGAGGTTACTCTACCACAAAACGACGAATATCATAGGCTTGGTTTTGGATGGAAATTCCAACCAAATACACTCCGGAACCTAAAAACGAAATGTCAATTTTATGCGTCAATTCAGATCCATTTAACGGATAAGTATGTATCACCTGACCGTCCAGATTCGTAATCTCTAAAATCCCCGTTTGTGGACTCGACAATTCTACATTAATTTCTTGACTTGCTGGATTTGGAAATAGCTTAAACGCAGGTTTTTTGTCTGATCCAACAACCTTGGATAAAGACGCATCGTACATGGCAAGACAGTATTGACCCATGCGAAGATGCGAAATGCTAATAGTACCTCGTTTGTCAAAAAGCGACCCCATGGTGTTTTTGGAATAGTCCATGGCCACTGTCCATGGAGATTTTGCATGCGGACGATAAAGGAGCACCAAGCTATCTTCGGTTGTACGTATCAAATCAGTATCCAAAAATCCATAGTCTGGAGCTGTGGCTTTTAGTCCGCTATAAATAAGCTGTGCAGACACTTGGGTGTTTTCGTCCCAATATCCTTGCACCTCCCAATAGCGTTCTTTGCTGAGTTGTGCCCCTTGCGGTTTACCGTATGTACCATCTGCTGGAGCCCAATGGTGGGTAACCCACAACTGGACTGAATCTTGATTGGCATTTTCAAGTCTCACTTTTTTCATCATTCCGTGCGTTAGGTTTTGTTCCTCTGAGGTAATTGCTACCTGATCGGTAGTAGTAGCATCGCTGATTTTATCATCAGGGTCGATTAACCAAAACTGAGGTTTGAATGGACAGGTTATTAAAAATATTTGTTGGGATTGACTCACTACAATGGTCGTATCATAACGCTCGTCTTTGGCAATAGCGGCTAGAGTCAGTCGTACATCGGTGTAGGTCTCTTGATTGAATCGTGGCGTTTGTTTGATAGTTAGTTGATAGGCATCATTTTGCTTGGTGGCTGATAGGATATCAAAATGAGCAAAACCAGCAGTTTTTACCCATTGTTCAAAAAAACCAGTCAAATCCAATGTGGTATAGGACTGAAAATGGGTACGCATATCCTCGGTAGTCACATCTTTGAATTGGAAGGTGGATTGAAAGCTTTTACAGGCCTCAAAAAAGGGCAGGTCTCCCATCAGCCCTCGCAAGGTATGTACCATATCTGCTCCCTTATCATAAACGTGTCTTCCATAAGTATTGGCATGGACTATACCACTCACAGGCAAGACCGCTCCATCCAACACATGGGCAAACTGTAATACGCTATGGTGATTAGCTTCGATATCATCTTCATAGGCTTTTTTGCCATAAACCGCCTCTAAAAAAAGACGCTCGGAATAGGATGCCCAACCTTCGTTGAGCCACATGTCTTCTTGCGTTTTACAAGTAATGGTATTTCCCCACCAGTGGTGTGCTAACTCATGAGCAAATAAGGTTTCAGAAGTTTTATCTCCATTGGCTATAGCATATCTTGGGTAGGCTATGTTGGTAGCATGCTCCATAGCACCACTGTTGAAAGGTACCGTATTGAAACCTACCCGATCAAAGGTATGCTCTCCATAGGATGACACAAACGTGCGTATGCAGGCTGGAAGGTTTTCGAAACTTTTTCTCAAATTAGCCGTATCAGATGCAAGAGCCGTTAGGATTACAGGTATACCATCTACCATCATTCGAATCTCCTCGTACGGAGCAATGGCTACAGCTGCTAAATAAGTAGGAATTGGGTCGTCCATTTGCCAATGAAATGTCTCCGTATGATCTGAATTTTTAGTGGTTTTTTGAAGTAATCCATTAGCATAGGCCTTGTAGCTTGAATCTACTGTAATCGAAAAATCATACGTTGATCGGTCCACAAAATTATCGAAGCACGGGAACCAAACTCGTCCAAAATTATGAGGATCTGAAGCAAATCCTACCCCTAAATTAAAGGCGTATTTCCCAGAAAAATAAAATCCACCCCACTGAGGATCTTGTACTGGTTTGCCTTCGTAAGAAACAACTACTTGAAGCGTATCTCCACTTTTGACATTATCTAAATCAATAAGCAAATTCGGGCTGTTATAACTATACAAAGCAGACTGTCCATTCACAGAAACTGAAGAAACTGATAATTCCAATAGATCTAAACGCATTTGTGAGGCTTCATTTTTCAATAGCACATGGAGTGTGGTTTGTGCATCAATCCTCTTATCAATTGCGTAGTTTAAAAAAGATGCATTAATTGTATAATGTAGTACGTCAAAAGTATCTGCTCTTGAATCGATGGTATTATGTGCTTCATATTCTTGATTCATTTTCATGTGACGACAAAATTTTTGTGCATAACAAAAACTTGAGGCCATCATCAAAAATAACATTCCAATGATACCTTTTTTAGACATTTCCTTTAACATTGTACGAAGATAAACCTATTATGAAAAATACGATAAAATACGCAACTGCAGCCTTGTTGTTCTTCTTGTGCCACTCATTGCAGGGTCAAACATATTCCAACCATAGAGCTGTTCAAGCTTATGCCAAATGGAACGAGTCTGACTTATCTGTTACCCTACGATGGAAATGGGAGAGCAATGCTCAATCGTATGCTATTTTCAAACGAGTCTATGGTACTGAATCCTGGGGAAGCTCCATAGCAAATCTCACCTCAGCTGATAGCTTTTATCAAGATAAAAACGTTGATGCTACATCGATTTATGAATATACTGTCGAAAAAACAACCACAATCACCGATCCATTCAACCGACCAAATAAGCTTAAAGGTCACGCTTATATTTCCACTGCACACCAAAAACCAGTGATCCATAGCCGAGGTGTAATCGGTCTTTTAGTAATGGACTACACTGACAATAGTCTTTCTAGCGAAATCAGTACCTTAACTCAAGATTTAGTTGCCGATGGTTGGGAAGTTTTTAAAGAGGTGATCTCATCTTCGGCAGGAGTCCCAGAGGTCAGTTCAATAATCAAAAAACATTATAATAATGAGGGCTGCAACGCCTTATACCTCCTAGGAAATGTGCCTGTCCCTTATTCTGGTTTATATTGTGAAGATATTAATTATCAATCTCCTCCTGATGGCCACAAAACAGGTCCAAGTTCTCATTGTGGGGCATGGTCTTCAGACGTTTACTATGGTGTGATCGACGGTGCATGGACCGATGAAGATTCTACAACGCTGGGTACTCGTGAACAAAATAAAAATCGAATTGGTGACGGAAAATTTGACAACAGCCGAATTCCAGGTGAGGTCGTTATTGGGGTTGGTCGAGTAGATTTTAGCAATCTTCCTGCTCTTACCAAAAATGAAATGGAACTCACACGACAATATCTAAATAAAATACACGCATACAAGCTTGGACAGGTAAACATAATCAACCAAGGAATTATAGAAGACAACTTCAGCACAATGGCTGAAGGATTTGGTGCTGGAGCTGTTCGAGATTTTTCGGCCATTTGCGGAAAGGATGGAATCATCTTCGACGATGTATTTACTCAAACAAAAGATCGCAATTATGCCCTATCCTACACCTGTGGTGCTGGTTGGTATTATTCATGCAATGGCTTTGGTGCTACTATCAATTTCAACACAAAAAATGCAGCTGCATTTAATCATCTCTTTGGGAGTTACTTTGGAGACTTTGATAGTGAAAACAACCTACTAAGAGGTTCTTTGGCTTCCTCAAAGCTTGGTTTTGCATCCATGTGGTCTGGACGACCAAAATGGCTAACTCATTCCCTTGGATTGGGTAACACCTACGGTGAAGTAACTAAATTATCACAAAATTCAATTAATTATGATGCTGGTTACTACCAAAATGGCACACATATGGCTCTGATGGGAGATCCTTCTTTAAGGCATCATATGATTTCACCCCCAACTAATTTAGTGTTAGAAACAAATACTGATAAGAATAAAGTGACCATCAAATGGACTGCTAGCACAGCAACTGATGTTATTGGTTATCACCTTTATAGAAGTCAAAACCCCAATGGTGGATATGGTAATCCTATTAATGTCAGCTTGATAGAAGGAACAAGTTATATAGACAGTCAACCATATGAAGGCACCAATCACTACCTTGTAAAAGCTGTTAAAATTACGGAAACAGGCAGTGGAAGTTACATGAATATGAGTATCGGTCTTGCCGATTCAATTAGTGGTATAAAAAAATCCCAATCGAACATATCCATAATTGACCGATCAAAAATTAAGATATATCCAACGCTTGTTCAAAATATAATTCATGTAGAACAAAAAAATACTCAAAAATCATCCTACAGCATTCAGAATAGTTTGGGCATGGATATTATTGAAGGTGAGATTCTATCTCAAAAGGAATCCATAAATGTTCAACAATTAGAGTCTGGAGTATATTTTCTAATGTTAAATGGCTTTAGTCAAAAGTTTATAAAATATTAACGATTAAAAAAATCGTCATTACCCAATTGAAAATATGCCTTTTCAAGCGGGTGATTACATGAATCAAACAAGTATTTTTTTTGGTCAATGTCATAATACTGAATGCAATCTGAAGTGACAGATACGATGCCATTATGATAGGAATAAAAGGCACTATTACTGGGTGTTAAAATCGAATGCTGCTGAAAAATAGATGGTTTATTCAAGTAGTTAGCTAACGTTGATGGCAAGTCTGCTTGACTGACAATTTCAAGAATAGTCGTATCCTTTTGAACAACCCCACCAGTGAGGATAAGCGGAATATGAAAGTTTTTCTCACTATATATTGGTGCATTGTCTGGGCGTCTAACACCATGGTCTGCTGTAATAATAACTAATGTATTAGACCATTTATCACTTTTTTTCAACCGATGAATCATCCGCCCCAAACAGCTATCCGTATATGAAATACTATTTAAATAAGGATCATCTTTTTTATGGTAATTAGGGACATCAAACGGTTCATGACTACTTAAAGAAAATAACATCGAAAATTGAGGCATTTGCCTAGTCATAAAATCGTCTGAAAATGTTTGAAAGACATCCTCATCATGAACACCCCATGTATTTTTATTGGTAGATATAAAGTCATCTTGAGACTTTGTCTCATTAGCATGACTAAACAATACTTTGATATTCGCAAAGTCTAGATTACCTCCATAATAAAATGAACTCAAATATCGGTTATCAAAAAGTTTGAATATGTTGGACTTTGAGGACAATTCAGCGGGAAAATTGGTAAGCGTTTGCCTTGCACCACTTGGAAATCCTGTGGTAATTGATAAAAGGCCTTTGTCTGATCGAAAACTCGAAGCATATGCTCTTGAAAATGAAATCCCCATGCCTGCAATTGAATCTAAACACGGAGTTGATGCGTATTTTTTCCCACTGATTGACCCTACCACTTTTGCACTAAAACTTTCCAGTACAATAAGTACAACGTTTGTGTTCGAATCATAGGGTTGAAGTAGTGACGAATAATCTTTTACCTCACTATCTCTCTGATTAAAAATTTTCTCTGCTTCATCTCTATTTTCAAAAAATACTAAAGGAGTATGTTTGTCTCGCTCTAATTCGGTAGCTAAAAAACACCATGCGGGATTAACAGCAGCATTATTCAATGCGTTATTATCACTGTAATAAGCACTTGATATATTGATAGGTACATTACTCAGCCCACCTCTAATCATTATCAAAGAAAGCATTAACAACAGGATTCCTGCCCAAATATTTCCTCGTTCAGGTAACTTGAATAATCGAATACCTTTTTTTGAAAACCAAATAATACTCAGAATAAAAAATAAAAATGCTCCAATCAATGTTTGCGTTTCTATTGAGAACAATCCAGCATTTTCTTGACCTAAAAATTGAGTAAAACCCAAATTAGTTTTCTGACCCCAATAATAAAAGAAATATGGATCAGTGGCCATTACTAAAATTAGAAATAACCATGAGAACCAGCCATAGAAAAATAGAAGTTTATTGACTACATAAGGTGCTATTTTACTGAGAAAGAAACCCAAAATTGGTATTACAGTCAAATACCCTACCATTGACAAATCTAAAGGTAATCCTGCCCACCAAACCTGTTTGAAATTTAAAAAAAATGAACGATCTATTCCTACATTCACCCACAAAAAATAAATCTTAGTAAGGGCAAAAAGACTTAACCACATTAACCCAATTTTTAGATAATAATTAATTGTTCTTAACAAAATCGTTTTAAATCAACTTCCAATGGCAAAGGTATACCTTGCTCCATATAATCTGACATTTCTCGCATTAATAGTGGTGCCATACTTATTGCTTTACTTCCCATCCCATTAACTACGTACATGGAATCAATGTGTGGATGCTTGCCCATGATGGGCTTTCTATCAATAGATGCTGGTCTTATCCCACAATAATGATTTACCACATCATAAGGCACATCAATTAGCTTATTCAACTTCAACTCTAGATCTTTTCTCATTAAGGATGTAGGTTCTAGAGAAATTTGGTTTTGTTCATATGTGGCTCCTACTCTCCATAAATCATTCCCAATAAACTGAATGAAAACTGGGCCAAGATAAATACTGTCTTTGGGTATTCCCAGAGCTCGAATTTCCAAAAGTTCTCCCTTTGTAGGCACAACGTCCATATAATTTTTAAAATAAGGGTTTTTGTAGGATTCATACCCTTCACAAAAGACAATATTTTTATAAGAAAAGGATTGGTATTCCTTCTTTTCTACATCTAACAAAGTATGATCAAAGGATTCTGATTGTGTGGGAAGCATTTTATTACATGCTGATAAAAAAGCTTCAGTGTCCATCTCTCCTGCAAGATGAATGTTTAAAACACCGAATGACGTATTTAGACCTTTAATGTCTTCATGTGAAAAAGAACAGAAGTCAATATATTTATCTAAATGTGCTTTACTCAACCACCTATTTTGCTCACCTGCACTCGCAATGATTCGCTTCATAGGTTTACTTGAGAAAAAATTAGATTTAAGTGTCTTCTCTAAGTTCCTGTAATAGCTTGACAAAGACGGGAAATACTGATCAGATCGCCATCCAATTGTAAAAAATTTACCCACTACTGGATTTACTAATCCTGCTGCTACACGCGTGCTATGATTAGCATTTGACTTATCATAGACTATTGCATTGTAACCTCTTACCATGAGTTCTGATTGTAACAGCCTTCCAGTTATGCCTCCACCAACAATTAAATAATCTACATTCATGAATGTCTTTGCAAAGATACTCTGACAATAATTTATGTTATTTGCAGTATGAATAAATTATTCGTAATTGGTTTGATTACAACAATAATCTTAACAGCTTGTAAGGATGAAATTAATATCCCTGAATACGATAGCTACGTGGACAGCAACGGCCCCAGTTTCGAGATTATCTATCCAAGCATAGACACAACCATTATAGGTAAAGACATCATTAATTTTGAGATAATTTGTAAAGACGATTACGAAATTGATAGCTTTTTCTTTGAAATTCAACCCGCTGATTTTTCTTCAGAATTATTCACTTACAAAACGGCCGTTAATGATAGCATCTATATCTTCAACCTGAGTTATCCTCTTCCAACAAATGATAGTACGCGTTACGAGGCCTACGTAAAAGCTGTTGATGTAGTCGGAAACTCTAATAATAAAGTCTATTTTTTTACAACTAAATAATGGCTCACAAGTTTAAGTGTTTCCTTCTGAGTTCGTTAATATTATCAGCTCAATCCATAGCATACGCTCAACTTCTAGACACATCATCTGCTCACAATTATAACCCGACTGATGTCCAAGTTCAGCATATGGAATACATGGAATTTCTAGAAGATTATGAAACAAATTTAGACACGAGCTTAAACTTATTTTACGACTACTACCCAACATATAAAAAAGCTTTTCCTTTCATTGATTTAGGATTGGAAGCAACACCAGTTTTGTCCCTATCTCAATCCAACCGACAACAATTAAAACTTCGATTAGGGGCAGATCAAATGAGTCCGTACTTCTATGATGACAAAATACACATATATCAAACAGATAAACCATTCACCCGACTCAACTATTCCCAAGGAGCTAATGAGATGCTGTCCATCGTTGCAACTCATGCCCAACAAATTTCTAAGAGATTATCATTTGGTGTTGATTACCGTAGAATCAAAAATCAAAATTTTTATTTCTCAAATCTTGAAAATTTTTCGAGAGTCAGAATGGGAAATTTGTTTAATACCAAATTTTATACCAGCTACTATTCACCAGAACGAAAATATGAAATGGTGGCATCCTACATTTGGAATAGGTCAAAAAATGTAGAATTTGGTGGAATTTCTTCAGACTCTTCGTTTAATTCTCAATCAGGTCGAAACAAGTTGAACAACAGCTCAGTAAACTTTACTGATGGACTGGGTACATTGGCTCAAAATCAATTTAAACTAACCCAATATTTTAGACCCGGTGGCCTTTCAAATGACTCCATACTAGATGCTAGTCTAAGCCAATTTGATCAACAATTTTTTATATCTAGTGCTTTAAAAAATGAGCGAGTCGAGTTTGAGGATAAAAGCCCCGATAGTTTGAATTATGGTTTCTCTATATTGCCATTTAAAGATTCAAGCTATCATCGTTCCATAGAAAACGAATTCGGTTACATGAAAACGATTGGAAATTATAGCATATCGTCGAGCATCATTCATGACTTTAGTTCAATCTATCAAAACACCATTAAAGAATCATTTCAGAATTTATATTTCAACACAAAGGCAGTAATTAAACTGAATAAAATCAATTTCAGACCACAAGCTAAAATTGGTGTTTTAGGATACAATGCTGGAGACTATTCAATTGACGGAATTCTATCAACTAGTTTTAACAATTTCAACGTTATTGGTGGTTTTTCAATACAAAAAGTTGAGCCTACTTTCATGCAAAATAAATTCAGGAGCAATGCCGTTCAATGGCAGAATGACTTTTCAAAAATTAGTATCAATCAGCTCCATGGATCTGTATCAACTAATCTCATAAACCATTCTTTGAAATTTGACATCACTGCAGAAAACACCAATGGCCTTATTTACTACCACGATGAAGATAAAATAGCTCAATATGATAATAATTTAAGTTGGTTAAGAGCTATAGTCAGCCACCAATTCTTGCACGATAATTTTGGATCTGACTTTAATTTAACATTCCAACAAACCTCTAATCAAGCGATACTACCAAGACCAAAAACTGCTATTTCGGGTAATATCTTCACTCAATTCAAATTATTCCAGAAGAAACTCAAGGTTCAATTGGGTGTCCGATCTTTTTGGTTCAGCACATTTAACAGCCCAAAATACAATCCATACACCAGGGCATGGCATAATACCGATCAATCCTTTGAATCTACACCACCAATACAAGTATATACTAACGCTCGGGTAAAAAGCTTTTGCTTCGGAATTGAATTTTTTCATTCCCAACAAGGGTTGATGGGAGAAAATTATTATAGTTCTCCTGGTTATCCAATGATGCCAAGAAGTTTGAGATTAAATATTCGTTGGGATTTATATAATTAATATTTTGATTGGATGAAATTAATTCATCAAACCCAAACGTTCCACTCATCGTGATTTTTCAAACCAAATTTACAATCGTCCAGGTCTTGTTTGATTTGAACAATAGGAGCATACGTGTCAGAGTTCACCTTAAATAATTGATCATCAATCATAAGTTCGTTAATGTAAGTAACAGCTGCAGCTGTTCCTGTAGCAAAAAGACAATCTACTTCACCAGCACCTAATTCAGATTTTATTCGATCTGCAGAGATGGCCTCCTCATATACTTCCATACCCGATTCACGAGCTAAAGCAATCACGGTATTTCGAGTAATTCCATTGAGTATGCTATCCCTCATTTTTGGGGTATATAAAGCACCTTTCTTTACATAAAAGAAATTGGCACTTCCTAGTTCTTCAAGTTTAAAATCATCGGTAATATCTGTCCATAAAACCTGATCAAATCCTAACTCCTTTGCTTGATTAGATGGATAAAATGAGGCTGCATAATTACCTGCAGCCTTCGCATAACCTATACCACCTGTAGCAGCTCTTCGGAATTGTTTATTGATCATTACGCGAAGAGGCACTGAATAGTAAAAACCTACTGGACATGCAATGACTATAAACTTGTAGCTCTTACTTGGCACCGCCCTTAATGTATTATCTGTAGAAATCATAAAAGGTCGAACATACAAAGAACCCTGACTTCGGTTAGGAACCCATTCACGCTGGAGCTCCACAAACTTCTTTATAGCATCCAGTGCTTGTGGAATATCAATTTGAGGCATCAAAAGACGCTCAGCAGATTTATTGAATCGATTTAGATTGTCATGTAACCTAAAGATATTTACCTTACCACTATCTACTTTATACGCTTTTAATCCCTCAAAAACTGCTTGACCATAGTGAAAAACAGACATGGCTGGATGAAAACTTAACGCTTTTAATGGCTCAATAGAATATTCACCCCAAGAGTTAATATCATGATCCATAACCATCATATAATCTGAAAATGTTTTCCCAAAATCAAGTTGGTTAAAATCTACATTTTTAAGGTTGGTATTAGAAACGTGACTGATTTTCATTGGTGCAAAGTTATAACCTATTCTTCTATCTTCGGTTACTTCTAACCAAATAGTTAAAAATAGCACACCTAAATGGCTTATTTTCAGATGTTTTTCACAAAAAAATAAATCTATCCAAAAAAAATTGTTGATTTGTCTTTAAAATGGAATCATTTGACCAAGAAGATATTGGACTACTCTTCAAATCAGTAGTCATTTTACCTCAAGATTCTTCTAAAAAAGAGCAAAAATCTGGTGTAGAAAAAAAATTAGATGAGGCTGAATCATACAATGATAAAAGCTCGAAAAGTGAAGTCAGTGAACCCCTAAAAACATTAAGTACTCCCAATCAATCATGTGTTATACTAACAACTTTAGAACTTAAAGAGAACTTTATGAGTGATGAAAGTAGTTTTCAAAAAATCATAGAAGCATTAGGCATCAGCCCAGCAAAAAAATATTTAACCACAGATTTAAGTCTTGAAAAGTTGAAAGATTATAAATGCGTTTGGTGTTTGGGGTTACCTCATGATATGGAAGCTAAAATATTAAAAATTAAGCACCCAAATCTTTTATTATCCCCAAGTATATTAGACTTGAAAACAAAAGAGGAAAAAATGGCCATGTACTCCCCTCTAAAAGAATTCGTATCCAAAAATATCACTCTATTTAGTTCAGTATCGTAGTTCCAATCATGCTAAGCTACACTGAATAATAGCAATTATCTATTTAGATTTCTTATGACTTGCAATGCGATAACAAAGACAAGCGTTTTGTTATCTTTGCTTACTTTTATTTATGTAAATTCATGTTAAGTAAAGACAATTTTACAAGCTATAAACATCAATCGTTTTTTCTGAAACTGAAAGAATTAGCTCGGTCTAATTCTATTGCACCTTTTAATTTCAAAATGATATTTTTTGGAGGAACTGGTGCAGTAGGCGGACAAGCAGTGATTGAAATTATATCGTCTTTCGATTATATGAAAGACGCTCAAAATTCCCTTCCAAATACAACTCCGAAATTAGTCATTACTGGGATAAATAGAAGTCAAATTGATCAATTTTGCAGTAAACTATTTCAAATATTCGGAAAGCAAAAGTTTGAAGAGATTGAAAAAAAAGGCGATGAGTCCACACTATTATATGACCAATTCATCGAGCTTCATTTCAAAACATTAATGGCTGTGCCCAAATTTCACGTTGATTTAGATAAGGCCTTGAATCAATTTGAAAGCAAGGAGGAAAAGGTGAATTATCTGATTTCAGAAGCGAGTAAAACAACGTCACCATTCGAGGCATTTGTTAAAAAAACAAAACAAGAATTAGGTCTCGGATCAAATGACCGTTTTAGAGCAATTTTCAGTGGAATTCCAGTCCCTAGTGTAGCCACCTACCATTTTGAATCCATTGATAAATTACTCATCAAGCATGGAATAGCTCAAGGAGACACCGACAAGCACATTGAAAGATCCATCAAAAAAGAAATTTTAAAAGGACTAGCCGAAGATTTTGGAGATATTAAAAAACACCATGCTGAGGAAGTACTCATGGCCCACACTACATCTGTTGGAGGCATGTATCAGATTATCAATGGTGAACCCGTGATTAAGCTGGGATATGCTCACTCATCACTCGGAGATCTTCTCAAAGAAAAGCAGTTCTATGCCAATGAATTAACCATTCATTATTCAAATTTTAACCTAAAGAGTCTTGTAACAGCAAGTGCTATTGGTATCGACTATATCTATACAAGTAGCACACTACCTCTGAGTAGTGGTGTTTCTCGAAAATATCGCACCGCAGCAGAAAAAAACAAACTTCCCTTTGATTTAAAAGTAACTTATGACAAAAAAGGGGAACGACTCTTAAACAAAATTTTTCCATTTCAGTCGCTACCTGTTAGCCACCCTGTAGCCGATACAAAAGGTAATCCCGTAGCCAAGACCAACCTTAATTTTGGTAACAACAAAGACAATATACCCAGTCTCAATGTAAATTATGCTTTAAGAAGTGGAGAAAATGGACTGTTCTCTTTGGATAATGCTTATGCCCTCTATCTGAATATGAAGATTGCATCCCAAGAGGAATTAGCTCACGTATTGGTGAGTAATGCCCTTCTGGGTGATGACAAGCAAAAACCATGGTTCGACCAACACGACATTTGCTATTATACCCAAACGGATAATTCCAGTTTAATTTTTGCCCTGTTAAACAATCGTAAAGAATTTAGAAAATACCAAACTAGTGCATTTACTGTAAAGGCTTTTCAGGAACTGGGAAGTAGTAAGCATCAAGCGGAGCTTCACATGCATGGATTATTTATTTTGATGCACAAATTGAAAAATTTGAGCTCTCAGAATATTGCATCTGTGATTACTTCAAAATACAAAGAGCAAGAAGTCAAAGATTTTGTAGATACTAATACGCCCCAACTACTCTTGGAGGACGTTGTATCCTATGGGAAAGACACCCAAGCATTGGCTGCAACATTTAGCTCGCTTCTCTCCATTAAATCTGTTGGAGAAATGGCGGAATTCACAGGTTACACTGGCGAACTTACCGGATTTGTAAAGGTGTTTTTCAATGGGTTATACGCTGCTGTATCACAAACTGTTCGAGCGATTACTTCACTTGGAAATCCTATTATTTTTCGAAACAATGCTGGCAAAGACCAAATATTAGCTGGCCCCTATTTTGCTCCACTTGATTTGGTATTGGACACCAATTACACCCTCATTGAAACCATAGACCAACTTTGCAAAGAGCACAAGCTTGAAAGGGACTCCATGATTAATTGGTTGGTTTGTAACAATGGTTTTGTGGATCTAAGACCTGAAGCCATTCTGAATACTGCAAAAAGGTTTGATCAGGGTTTGGACGACCAAATATCCGTCATAAAAGATGCAGATCAATTCAGAAAGCAAATACAGCAACTCAAACTAAAAAACAGACGCAATACTCATGAAAATATTCACTTCAATACTAGCGGACTATTGGCCTATAGCGGACGTATCACAGGGCTTTATGAACAACTCGAGAAGTTTGATCTGAGTCTTGGTACCTACAACGGTTGGAAAGCACTTTTCCCGATTGATGATAAGTTCAACCATATCCTCATTCCAGGATTGGTAGAAGCCATGAGGCACTATAGTGAGGGACTTGGAAAAATAACTGGCACCGAATTCTTGTATCCAAAATATGGATACTTTGACTAAAATCCTATCATCCAATATCATATCAAAATATGACGGATATCCTTCCCATTTATGATAATATCGGAATTAGCGATTCTAATCTACATTATCATGTAGAAAGGAGTTGTTAGTCCTCAACTCTGGTTTTGACTCCGGCTCCTCTATAAGACTTGTTCGTGATATTTCCATCTCCGAAGAATGATTTACTTCATTTAAAGTCACATTTCTCCGTTTGTATGCAGGTATATTTCCCATTTTCTCAATACCCTCTTGACCCGAATGACTGTTGACATGAGATGAATTTGAATCTTTTTGGGTATCACTATTTGCTATTGTATCAAAAATGGTAATTTGCTTCTGTGCATCCAATTCCTCTGGTGTTAAATTATCATTGACATTTACATCACCCAAATTATACTCTACATCACTATTTGAAGCAATGGCATTGTATCTATTTTCCACTCGATTAAAACCAGTAGCTATAACTGTTACACTAAGACTTCTGCCTAAATTTTCATCATAACAAAGACCACATTTTAAGTTGGCATCACTTCCAGTTTCTGCCTGTAGATATTCATTAATCGTAGCATATTCATCCATGGTAGCCTCCTCATCACCATATGAAATATTAACAAGCAGGTCACTAGCTCCTTGTATCTTATTGTCATCTAACAATGGAGAATTCAAGGCCTGATTAACTGCACGCATGGCTCGATCATCTCCCTCTGAAGTTCCCATTCCCATGATAGATACGCCACTGCCTGTCATTGCGGTTTTAACATCCTCAAAATCAACATTTATACTTCCTGCGATCGTGATAATCTCTGCTATCCCCTTGGCAGCTGTAGCTAGGATATTATCTGCATATCCAAAAGCTTTGCTGATTGGTAAATTTCCATAGATTTCCTTGATTCGATCATTAGAAACAACCAATAGTGAATCAACACTATCTCTGATTTCCTCAATTCCATGAAAGGCTGCCGTGCATCGTTTGTTTCCCTCAAACAGGAATGGAGTGGTAACAATACCTACCGTTAAAATTCCTTTGTCTTTGGCAGCTTTAGCTATTACTGGGGCTGCCCCAGTACCAGTACCTCCACCCATACCCGCAGTAATGAATACCATTTGAGTGTTTGATCCTAATGACTCGATAATATCATGAATACTCTCTTCTGCTGCTTTTCTTCCTATCTCTGGATTTGATCCAGCTCCTCTTCCTTCAGTGAGCGAACTACCAATCTGGACTTTGTTTATGATTGGACTTTTCTCTAGTGCTTGAGCATCGGTATTGCAGATAAAAAAGTCAACACCCTGTATTCCTTCAGAATACATGTGATTTACGGCATTTCCTCCTCCGCCTCCTACACCAATTACTTTAATGATGGACGATCTATCTTTGGGTAATTCTACTGTAAAACTCATATTTTTTATTTTTTGAAATCTTCAACTTCTACTTCATCTTTTAACCATTCTTTAATACGAGAGAATATTCCTACTTTATCGCCTGGCTGTTTTGGTCCAGTACTAATAATATCTCCACCTCCTATTCGTTCTGCCGCTAATCCTCTGAGAACCAACCCTACACCCGTAGCATAAATAGGACTCTTAACTTCTTCAACCATTCCCTTAGCCAAATGCTCGTTAGGGTAACCAATTCTTGCGTCAAGTCCTGTAACAAACTCAGCAAGTTGGTCAACATGTTTGAGTTGTGATCCACCACCTGTGATTACAATTCCTCCAGCTAATTTTTTTTCTAGACCACTCTGTTTTATCTCAAAATGTACAAGCTCCATAATCTCTTGGATACGTGCTTGAATTACCTTTGAAAGGTTTTTAACCGATATTTCTTTGGCTGCTCTCCCCCTTATTCCAGGAATAGTAACAATTTCATTTTCATCTAACTCACTAGCCAACGCACTTCCAAACTTCACTTTAAGAAGTTCAGCATGTGCTTTCATAACATTACACCCTTGTTTAATATCTTCAGTAATAATATTTCCTCCGTATGGAATTACAGCTGTGTGGCAAATGATATTATCATAAAATATTGCCACGTCTGTGGTACCTCCACCAATATCTACCAATACGACACCAGCTTCAAGTTCATCGCTACTTAAAACAGCTTCCGAAGATGCAAGAGGTTCAAGTGCAATATCTGTCACTTGCAAATTGGATTTTTCAACACACTTATAAATATTTTTGGCAGCAGAAATCTGACCTGTAATAACATGAAAATTCCCCTCAACTTTAACCCCAGCCATCCCAATTGGATCAATGATTCCTGGCTCATCATCTACTGTATATTCTTGAGGTAACACATGTAAAATTCGATCTCCAGGTTTTACCGCAAGCTTGAACATATCATTTTCTAATTTTTTCAAATCATCGGCATTTATTTCTGATTCTCCATCATTGCGAATAATCATACCGCGATGTTGCAAACTATTTATATGAGCTCCTGCTATACCCACTTCAACACGTTGTATATCTACGTTGGATTTTTCGGATGCTTCTTTGATAGCCGCTTGTATGGCAGCTACTGTACGATCAATATTTGAGACAACACCTCTGGTTACCCCTCCATGAGAAGCTACTTTACCCATACCGAGTATATCTACTTTTCCATACTGATTTGCTCTACCTACAATGGCACAAACCTTAGTTGTACCTATATCTAATCCAACAATAATTTTTTCTTGTGATTCTGCCATGTTACTATTTACAAACGATTTGATTCTTATATTTTAAATTAATGATTCGATATTTATCCCACCCAATATGACTTAGTCCATCGACGTAAAAATCAATGAGTTTATCAAATTTTGCTGGAATATTAGTGGTATCTCCGATCACTATTTTTTGGTTATTAATTTTTGGTATGATGATTAAGTCACCCTTGTCTACAAATATCTGCTCTGTAATAGCATCTATAAATGCATTTTCATGCACATAGGTGGATAGGGTGTACACTTTCTTAATCATTTCAGGACTTACATAATCATTGACCACTGGAACTCGTGCAATATCTACATCAAAGGATGGAATTCTTACCAAATCATCTGCTAGATAAAAAGATTTTTGATTTGGAGGCATGATTCTCACCAATGGGACATGCTGAAGAATATCTATCTTTAATTCCCCTTTCAAATCAAAACTTACTTCAGCCTTCTTTATCGCGGATATATTTTCTAATTTTTGTTCGATATCTGATAAAGAGATACTATTTTGAGGAACACCAGATAATCCACCGATATACCATTTATCCAACTTGTTTTTAATGATTTCTTGAGTTATTAATTGTTTTTGAGCTGGTGCCTCAATCACAATCTTTACATACGTACAAATCTGATGTTGTTGATTTTTCCTAAGTAGAAATAAAATCACAAAAACGATGAGAATTGATAAGACATACAGGCTCTTTCGTAGATATGGTATAATTTTACTAGCCATAGAACTCATAAATTGGTTTTACTAATTGGTCGATATCTCCAGCACCAAGGGTCAAGAGTATGTCTACTTCTTTTTGTTTTAAATTTTTGATCACTTCACTCTTAGGCACACAAATAGCATTTGGATGGCTAATATTTTTCAATAATACATCTGATGTCACCCCTTCAATAGGAAGCTCTCTTGCTGGATAAATAGGCAATAAAATCAGGCTATCTACTTTAGAAAGTTCTTGAGCAAATTCTGTCATAAAATCCTGTGTTCGACTATATAAATGGGGTTGAAAAATCGCTGTAATCTTACGGTTTGGATACAAATTTCTTACTGAAGAAATGATTGCTTTCAACTCACTTGGATGATGAGCATAATCGTCGATATACAAAAAATCATTCCGTTCTATCACATATTGAAATCTTCGTTTGATGCCTTTAAATTCTTTTAGACCAATTCGAATAGCTTGTTCATCAACCCCAGCATTACTGCACATCAACGCTGCACCAACAGCATTCTCAAGATTATGAATACCAGGTAAACTGACAAACAAATCATTTATAAATAGATTTCCAAGATGATCACAAATGTCAAAATATGTTCCTTTGGAATCTTGAGAATGTATCACTGCATAAAACATGGCCTCTTGATCTGTAGCTGAATAACTAATACCCCTTATATTTTTTACTTTATTTTTAGCATAAAAAGTATGTTTATCCTCTACAACTAAGTTAGAAAATTCAACATAAGAGTCCTCTAAATATTCTTTGCTACCATAAATATCTAGATGATCTGCATCCGTACTAGTTATAATACCATAAGTTGGTTTAAGGTATAAAAATGACCGATCAAACTCGTCGGCTTCAGTAATTGAAAAATTACTTCCACCTTTATCTTGCTTGAAATAATTACTATTTAGATTGGCACTTATCCCTCCAAGGAATGCTGAAAAAGAGAGACTCGATTGTTGAAAAATTGATGCGACAATACTACTAGTCGTTGTTTTTCCGTGTGTTCCTGCTACACTCAAATTAATGGTATTTTTGGTTACCTCTCCAAGAATTTCAGCACGCTTGTACATGGCATAATCATTCTTCAGGAAATAATTCATTAAATAACTACTTTGGGGGATTGCGGGAGTATAGACAATAAAGCACTCATCAGAGTTTTGAATAAATTTATTGTCGATAGAAGACAGATGATCTTCAAAAAACACCCCAATCCCTTCTTGATTCAATTGATCTGTAATGGGAGAAGATGTTCGATCATAACCACAAACAAAATATCCTTCAGAATTAAAATAACGGGCGAGTGCACTCATACCGATTCCACCGATTCCTATGAAAAAGATATTTTTTCTATTTAATGACACCTTGGATTATTTCATTTACGATACTTTTTGCAGCATGTGGCAAACCCAATTTTAAAATTTCCGATTTGAGATTATTTTGTTGAGCTTCATCTTTCATTAAATCTATAATTAACGTACCTAACTGATCCTTTGCATCTTTATCTGGACAAAGTAAAGCAGCATTTTTATTGACTAAATTAAGTGCATTCTTAGTCTGATGATCTTCGCTAACAAAAGGTGACGGAACAAATATTGTAGCCTTTCCAAGAGCAGAAAGTTCGGAAACAGACATGGCTCCTGCCCTGCTCACAACTATATCTGCTACTTGATATGCCAAGTCCATTCGTTGAATGAAAGCTGTTCGTGTTCCCCAATCAAATGTTCCAAAATCATCTGTAAAGTTTTTTCCTGTTTGCCATAAAAGTTGTACCTCATGATCATCTAGTCTACTTAAATTTTCATCGATTGCCTCATTAATTGTTCTGGCACCTAAACTTCCTCCAACTACCAAAACTGTTTTCTTTTTTGGATTTAGAGAAAAATGTTCAAAAGCACTAGTCTGGTTATCCAACTTCGACATGAGATCTTGTCTTATTGGATTGCCCGTTAAAACTAATTTCTCTTTCGGGAAAAATTGCTCCATTTGTTGGTATGCTACACAAATCTTTACCGCATACTTTTTCAATAACTTATTAGTTATTCCTGGATAAGAATTCTGTTCTTGCAAAAACACAGGAACCCCCATCATGCTTGCCATATAATTTAATGGACCACTTGCATAACCTCCAACGCCAATGGTAAAATCTGGCTTGAATCTTTTAATAATCCAACTTGATTTCAATAAACTAGCTAATAACTTAAATGGCAGGCTGAGGTTTTTGGCGGTTAACCTTCTTTGAAGTCCCGATATCCATAGCCCATGAATTTTATATCCTGCAGCTGGAACTTTATCCATTTCCATTCTCCCGTTAGCACCAACAAATTCAATAACACTCTCCGGATACTTATGTATTATTTCGTTAGCTATTGCGATAGCAGGGAATATGTGTCCCCCTGTACCTCCACCAGATATAAGAACTCGATATTTTTTACTCATTTTCTTTCTCTGGATAAATGGTTCTACTTGCACTCAGAATAATTCCAAATGCAATGCTTACAAATAATATGGATGTTCCTCCGCGGCTTACAATAGGAAGTGCTAGACCTGTAACAGGAAGAATATTGACGGCTACACCCATATTTATCAAAGCTTGAACTACCAAACTAAAGGCTAATCCAATGGCTAAAAGAGCTGCCAGCGGATCTTCTGTTAATAAGACAATTCTAAATGATCGATAAAGCAATAATAAATAAAGTAAGACAAGAGTGAGTCCTCCAAAAATCGACCCGTATTCCTCGATAATAATTGCATAAATAAAATCTGCAAATGGGGATGGTAAAATATTTTTCTGCCTACTTCTTCCAGGACCAGTTCCGACAAATCCTCCACGGGCAACAGCTATTTTAGCTTGCCTGCTTTGATATGTTCCTCCGTCATCACTACCATTTGAAAATGCCTCAATTCTACTTTTCATAGTAGCTATTCGTCCAAATTGAACATCAGAGTTCATTACATAAGCAAATGCACCTCCTAGAACGAATATTCCAATACCTGCTAGCAAACCGATCTGTTTGAGTGGTATTCGACCCAAGAATAACACCAACATACTCGTTACAAATAGTACTGCAGAAGTTGAAAAATCTTCTGGAAAAATCAATAAACAAACGAGTAAAATTATGGAAAGTATTGGAAGAAGTGTTTTTTTAAAATCATGAACCTCCCCCTGTCTTTTAGCCATAAAACGAGCAACATAAGCAACTAATGCAAGCTTTGCAAAATCTGAACTTTGTACAGTAAGGCCGGCCACAGGCAAAGAAATCCATCTTCGAGCATCATTTATTTCAACCCCAAAAATTAAGGTGTAAATTAGTAATGGAATCGCAACAAATAGCATAATCTGAGCAATCCTTGAAAAGTATTGAATACTAATCAGGTGAGTTAACCACATCGTTGCTAAACCAAAAAATACCAAAAAAGCATGTTTCATAAGGTAGTATTCTGTATTACCACCTTTTTCAGCATAGGCAAGTGTACCCGTTGCAGAATACACTGCAAGAATTCCGAAAATAGAAAGTGCCAATACTACAAACCATATGTAGTAATCTCCCTTGATATTTTTTTGCAAAAATTCTCTCACAGATTTCTTACAGCTCTTTTAAATTGATTTCCTCTGTCTTCAAAATTTTCAAACAGATCAAAACTGGCACATGCCGGAGATAACAAAACCGTCTCTCCTTTTTCACCTAAACCATAGGCAATATTAACTGCTTCTTGAGCAGAACTTGCATTAATCATCATATCAACATCTTTCCTGAATGCTTTATGTAAATTCAGGTTATTTTTACCCAAGCATACAATGATTCTTACTTTCTCCTTAATTAGTGGGCTTAATGATTCATAATCATTGCCTTTATCCACTCCACCTGCAATCCAAATAATTGGGTCTTCAACGCTTTCTAATGCATACCATGCTGCATTGACATTCGTTGCTTTACTGTCATTAACAAAACTTATTCCTTTCACTTTGGAAATAAATTCTAATCGATGCTCTACATTTTTAAAATCCAGTAAACTCTCACGTATGGTCTCTTTTCTTATAAGTAGAGAATTAGCGATAATTGAAGCAGCCATCGAGTTATACGTGTTGTGTCTACCGGCTATAGTAAGTTGATCTAATGACATATTGAAGTTAATTTTTGGGTTTGTTAATTGAATATTTAATTGATTATTTTCTACCCAAGCACCTTGATCTAATGGCCCATTATCATATGTAAATGGTATCAGATCAGCTGGGGTAGCATGATTTTTTAGTTGGTTTGTGATTTCATCGTCATCTGCACAAAAAATAAATTTTTGATTAGCGTCTTGATTTAAATTGATTCGTAGCTTAGCGTCAATATAGTCTTGATAGGTTGCATATCGATCAAGGTGATCTGGCGAGATATTAAGTAGAACAGCATAATCCAGAGCTACTGTATGCATTCCATCCAATTGAAAACTACTCAATTCGAGCACATAGTATTCGTAGTTTTCAAGAGCAACTTGTTTTGCAAAACTATAGCCCACATTTCCAGCCAAGCCAACTGATAAACCAGCACTCTTTAAAATGCTGTAAGTCAACATTGTTGTCGTGGTTTTTCCATTTGTTCCAGTAATACCTATTAATGAAGCATTCGTGTAATTTACTGCAAACTCAATCTCAGATACAATTGGAATGTTCACTGAAGTAGCGGCTACAACAATTGGAGCTTTGTCACTTATACCAGGACTTTTAATAATTTTACTAGAGGATTTTATGAGCATCTCATCATGACCATTTTCCTCGTATTTAATTCCATATTTATTAAGCTCAGCCTTATATTTAGGTTGAATCTGATTGTAATCAGAAACCCAAACATCAAAGCCTTGTTTTTGAGCCAGAATAGCTGAACCTACTCCACTCTCACCGGCACCTAATATGGATATTAATTCACTCAATTATCTTAGTTTGAAGGTTATTATGGTGAATATGGCTAAGATGATTCCTACAATCCAGAATCGGGTTACGATCTTGGGCTCTGCATATCCGAGCTTTTGATAATGATGGTGAAGTGGTGACATCTTAAATATTCGTCTCCCCTCACCGAACTTCTTCTTGGTATACTTGAAATAACTGACTTGTATCATAACACTCAAGTTTTCAATTAAAAAGATGCCGCATAGAATGGGAAGAACTAATTCTTTTCGAATCATCAACGCCAAGACAGCGATAATTCCCCCAAGTGCAAGGCTACCTGTATCTCCCATAAAAACTTGAGCTGGGAAACTATTGTACCACAAAAAGCCAATACAAGCTCCTGTGAAAGCTGCTGCAAAAATTACTAGTTCACCCTGATTAGGTATAAACATGATATTGAGATAATCAGAGAATATTAAGTTACCACTTATAAATGCTAAAACTGCTAAGGTTATCCCAATTATCGCTGAGGTACCCGCAGCCAATCCATCTATTCCATCCGTTAAATTAGCCCCATTACTCACTGCTGTAATAACCAGAACAGCTATTACCATAAATACCACCCATGCCCATTTATTGGCCTTTGTTTCATTCATCCAAAACAAAAATTTTGAATAATCTACCTCATGAGTCTTAATAAATGGAAGTGTCGTTGTTGTACTTTTTACATCTTTAAAATACATCAATTGACCATTGATATTTTTCATCTCTACATCGGCAGGGGCCTCATTTATCGTGTTTATTTTGTATTGCTCTCTGACAACGACACTATCATTAAAATGAAGTACTAACGCCACAATAATTCCAAGGCCAACTTGACCTATGATTTTAAATCTACCAGCCAACCCAGCTTTGTCCTTTTTATAAATCTTTATGTAATCGTCTATAAAACCAATTAACCCTAACCAAATGGTACTAAAAATCATAAGTAGCACATAGACATTATTAAGTTTAGCAAATAATAATGTTGGAATTAGAATTGCAGCCAATATGATGAGACCTCCCATTGTTGGTGTTCCACGCTTAGCTTCCTCTCCTTTTAGACCGAGTGTGCGAATGGTCTCAGCAGCTTGCAAGTCTTGCAACTTTGCAATCAGTCTTTTACCAAACAGCAATGAAATAATTAGAGATACAATTACGGCAAGTGATGCACGAAATGAAATATACTGAAAGACTCCCGCTCCAGGCAGATTATATACTTCTTCTAAATATTCAAATAAATGATACAGCATTATTCTTTTAATAGTTTTAGGTTTTGGGTTAAAATTTCTTTGTCGTCAAAAGGATGTTTTACACCCATTATATCTTGATAAGTTTCATGTCCTTTCCCAGCCACAAGAATGATATCACCTTTATTGCTGAGACTGATTGCTGTCTTAATAGCCTCCTCCCTGTTAGTTATCTTTAGTACCTTTTTGAAGTGTCTTGGATCTACTCCTAACATCATATCAGAAATGATTTCATCAACATCCTCTGTTCTGGGATTATCAGAGGTGAAAATCACTTTCGTTGAAGAATCACAAGCAATTTTTGCCATGATAGGTCGTTTGCCTTTATCTCTATCTCCTCCACACCCAATAACAGTTATCAACTCCTCATTAGTGGTCCGAATGGCATTAATTGTATCCAATACATTCTGAATAGCATCCGGGGTATGAGCATAATCGACAATGGCGGTTATACCAGATTCTTTTATATTTTGGAATCGACCATCAACACTGTTTATTGCACTGAGTGCTGTTATGATTTCTAAATGTTCCTTACCGAGTAAAAATGCAGTTGAATAAACAGCTAAAACATTGTATGCATTAAACTTACCTACTAATCTCAACCACACTTCTGAGTCACTGATATTTAAAAGCATACCATCAAAATCGTGCTCAACAATTTTGGTCTTGAAATCACTTAATGATTTGAGGCTATAAGTATAAGAACTCGCTAATGTATTTTGAACCATCACTTTTGCATTTTTATCGTCCTTATTAATTAATGCAAAAGCTGAAGTATCTAAGTGGTCAAAAAGTGTTTTTTTGGTATATAAATATTCTTTAAAATCTGTGTGATAATCCAGATGATCACGGGTTATATTCGTAAATATTGCACCGTCAAATTTTAACCCAGCCGTCCTATTCTGGTGAAGAGCATGAGAACTCACTTCCATAAATGCATATTCACAGCCATCATCAACCATATCTGCTAACAATTCATTTATTCGAATACTATTGGGCGTAGTGTGAGTACTGATGGTATCAACTCCATTAATGCTATATTTAATGGTAGACAACAATCCACAATTGTGATCTAAATTTCGAAAACACTCATAAAGCATTGATGCTACTGAAGTTTTTCCATTGGTGCCTGTCACCCCGATCAGCTTAAGTTGGTTACTTGGATTATCATAAAATGCTGAAGCAATTAGACCTAATGTCTTGGCTGAATTTTCAACCACTAAGTAAGTAACATGATCTTTTGGATTAACTACTTCCTCACATAAGATTACAGCAGCTCCTAATCCAATTGCTTTTTCTATGAATAAATGACCATCTGTATTAGCACCACGAGTTGCAGCAAATAAGTTATCAGATTGTACCATTCTGGAGTCAAGAGCAAGCCCAGAAATTTGAACATTTTTGGATCCGAACGAATCTATTAATTCAATAGCAGATATGAGTGAATCTAGACTTTTCAATTTAATCGGATATAAACAGTTTGACTTTTATGGATAACAGCCCCAGGCTTGGGACTCTGCTCTACTACTCTCCCTCTTCCAGCTACAATCGGTTTTAACCCTAAGAGCTCTGACACGTATACCGCATCCTTAACACCAAAATTTCTAAAATCGGGCATTTTACCCTCTTCGACTACAACATCTTCCGTCATACTATTATTGGAATTCACCCTTACAAAATCTGCAGATGAATTTTCATCCATAATGTATCCAAGTTGATTGTTAATAATTTTTATATCCTTAAAAAATCCAGCATGATAATTAGGCTTATAAATCAAAGAATCCACAACCTCTTTTTTAACACTAATTGTAAAAATCTTTTTGGCCACCTCGGAAAAAACTGGAGCAGCAACATAAGAAGCATAAAATATTCCATTGCTGGGCTTGTTGACCATGACATAAATAGAATATTCAGGTTTCATTGCTGGAAAGTGGCCAACAAAACTTGCATTGTACATTTTTGCCTTTTGATAACCACTGGAGGAAGCTATCTGTGCTGTTCCTGTTTTCCCTCCCATAGTAACTACATCACTCCTCACATTTCTTGCAGAACCACTGATAAATACCTCAGCAGTTAATTCTTTTATTTTTTTAGAAGTTTCTTCCGAACAAACACGAACTGTTTTATTTGAATTATTGTTTTCCTTTATTATAATACCTGCATCAGTAACAGAGCTAACAATTTGTGGTCTAATCATAATCCCATCATTGATAATTCCGTTATAAGCAGTTAGTAACTGAAGTGGCGTATGTTGATTTTCGTAACCAATAGCCAACCATGGTAGAGTTAATTGAGACCAACTAGAGCTAGCCGGATGATTCAAAAAGGGATCTGGCTCACCTAATATTTCGATACCCGTTGGCTTATCTAAATCTAATTTTTTTAAATATGATATATAATTACTTGGCTTACTTGAGTAATTATCAAAAATTACTGAAGAAAAAGCAACGTTACTAGACCTTGCAAAAGCCTGCTTAAAACTCATTTTTTTGAATCTTCCTTTATCAGAATCTTGCATTTTTTTTCCGAAATATTCTCGAACTCCATTCTGAATATCCATAGAATCATTGGGACTAATTAATTCATCTTCAAATGCGGCCATAGCAGAAAAAACCTTCCAAACACTTCCCGGCTCATAACTCTCTCCAATACTATAATTATACTGCTCACTATATACTCCTTCTTCTCTTTTTGATAAGTTTGATATAGCCTTTATCTCCCCTGTCGATACCTCCATTACAATTACACAACCATGATCAGCTTTATGCTTGATCAATGACTTTTCGAGTGACCGTTGAGCTATTTCTTGAAAATCAATATTGATGGTCGTATGAATATCTCTCCCGTTTTTTGGCTCAATCAAATTTTCATCATTCAATGGACGATATCCCCCTGATATTTTTTGCACTAATCGCTTCCCTTTAACGCCTCCTAAATCGTCGTTATAAGTTCGTTCTAAACCAACCCCTAGGTTATCTTTTGTTCGATAACCAATTGTTCTAAAAGCTAGATTCCCTGCAGGTTTTACTCGCTTAGTATTCAACTCTGCCATAAATCCACCTCGGTATCTCCCTTTTCTGAAAATCGGAAAGTCCCTCATCGTCTTTTGCTCATGATAATTGACTTTTCTTCTAATGAGAACATATCTGCTTTTGGACTTTTTAGCTGTATTTAGTTTTGACTTATAGTACAAACTGGTTTTATCTGGAAATAAACGAGTCAATTGTTGAGCTAATTCATTAACATAAAAATGAAATGTATCATCATTAACAACAGTTGCATCCCATCTGATTTCATATATGGGCATTGATGTAGAAAGTAGGCTTCCATTATCAGAATAAATATTACCTCTGGCTGGACTAATGTCTTGATGACGAATCGTAATACTGTCTGACATTGCTAACCACTTATTCCCTTCAACTAATTGAATCCGAAACATCTGAAAAGAAACCCAAAACGCGAATAATACCACCACACCCATACCAAATACCACACGCCATGTTATACTCTTTTTAATATTATTCGCCATGGACTTCTTTTATTACAGTAACTGCCCTATTAGGCTCTTTCACGTCTTTTTCTTTCAGTCTAACTTCAAGATTTTCTCGAAGTCTATTCTTCATGATATCAGATTTTAACGTAATATTCTCCGCCCTCAATTCAATGAGGTTTTTCTTTGATGATTCTATGTCTCTGACAATGTTATCTGTTCGATGAGATAAATAGATATAAGTGAGAGCTAGTGTGAATAAAAAAAAGAGATAATAAATCCACTCCGGCGAAAGCCTAAACTCTTGTGGTGTGGCTGTTCTTTTCTCTTTAGTCATTAAATTTTCTCTGCTATTCTTAATTTGGCACTTCGAGCTCTTGAATTTTGCTCAATCTCTTCTTTGGTTGCTTCAATTGGCTTTTTATTTATTGCCTTATATAATCGAGTCACTCTCCCAAAGTGGTCGCTTTGTCGGTCTCCTTCTACATTTCCTGCTTGGATTAAGTTTTTTACAATTCTGTCCTCCAAAGAATGATACGCCATCACAACTAGTCTCCCTTGAGGTTTTAGCAATACTGTGGCCTGATTGAGAAGGGATTTTAATGTACTAATCTCACGATTAACTTCTATTCTTAATGCTTGATAAATCTTAGCCAACATCTTATTCTTCGATCGATCATTAGTGAATTTTGATACCGCTGCGATCAAATCTGCATTTCTTGTAATTGGTTGAATATCCCGATATGAAATAATTGCATTCGCTATAGGAGAAGCCTTATCTAATTCACCATAAGACCTAAAAACTTTTGCCAATCTAGGCTGATCATAGGTGTTCAAAATGTCTACAGCAGATATTTCTGAAGAAGAATTCATCCGCATATCCAAATCAGATTCCTCAAATCGAAAAGAGAAACCGCGATCTTTTTCATTAAGATGATGAGAACTTACCCCTAAATCAGCTAACAAGCCATCAATTTCATTAAGCTTGTGATATGAACAAAAATTTGCTAAATACTCAAAATTGGCCTCACAAAAAATTAAACGTGGATCATCAACCTTATTATCCAATGCATCCAAATCCTGATCAAAAGCTAATAAAATTCCTTTTTCACTTAGCTGGCTAAGAATTGCTCTTGAATGACCACCGCCGCCAAATGTGACATCAACGTATATTCCGTCTGGATTTATATTTAACCCTTTAATGCACTCATCCAACATGACTGGAGCGTGATAACTATTCATCATCACCTCCATTCTTGTCTCCCATTACATCTTCAGCAAGTTCAGCAAAATCATCTGCATCTACATTCATCATTTCATTATAATGATTTAGACCCCAAATTTCTATACGATTACCATAAGCATAAAAGACAGCATCATTTTGAATTCCAGCATACTCACACAACTTTTTTGGAATCAGCATTCTTGAAGCATTATCTAAGTTGACCTCAGTCGCACCATTACTAAAATGCCGAATAAATAATCTATGTTTTTTATTAAAGTGATTCAATGAGCTCAAATTGCCAAGCTCAATATCCCAATCTTTTCGTGTGTATAGTGTAAGGCATTTTTCAAAACCTCGATTAACTACCAACTTATCAATTGCACCTTTTGGCAATTGCTTCTTCAAACCAGCTGGCAAAACTACCCGACCCTTGTCATCAAGCTTAGCAGCAAATTCTCCAATGTATAATGATTTGGACACGTTTTATTGGTTTAATGCTGTAAAAATAAAACCAATTTTCCCACTTTCTCCCACTATCTACCACTTTTTTACAAAAATAATCCACACAAAATGTTAAGTTGCTGATAATCAATAACTTGAATACTTAAACAGATTCCCACATTTTTCGTTTAATCGTTTAGAAACGGATTAATTTCATTAAAAAATGATCTAAAAGTAAATTTTATTCAAAAAAAAAGTGAGCCGTTAAGCTCACCTTTTTTAATTTATTGAATTAACTAATCGATTTTATTTTCGATTATTTCTTCCTCGATTATCGCGTCCTCTATTGTCTCTCCCACCTCTTCTATCACCACCATTTCGGTTGTTGTCTCTTCGCTCTCTTGGCGGACGTTCTACATATCCTTCAGGTTTTTCAAGAAGAACTTTTCTTGACAGACGAAGTTTACCGTTACGCTCATCGAACTCGATTAGCTTAACTTTTACTTCTTCGCCTTCCTCAAATACATCAGCCATGGACTCTAATCGTTCCCAGCTAATCTCTGATATATGAAGTAATCCTTCTTTTCCAGGAAGAATTTCTACGAAAGCACCAAAATCAACAATTGACTTTATCTTACCAACATATTCTGTTCCTACTTCTGGATCCGTTATAATACCAAGAATCCATTCTTTCGCTGCCTCTATTGGACCACTACCAACACCAGAAATTTCTACAATACCAAAGTCGCCATCTTCTTCGATAGTTACTATAGCATCTGTTTCTTGCTGAATTTCTTGAATTACTTTCCCTCCAGAACCAATGACAGCACCAATTTTATCTTTAGGAATAGTCATTACTTCAAACTGAGGTGCGTGATCTTTCAACCCTTTGTTTGGTTTAGAAATGGTCTTTTCCATTTCGTTCAATATGTGCATACGACCTTCTTTGGCTTGCATGAGTGCCTCTTCAAGTACATCATACGATAAACCGTCCACTTTCATATCCATTTGGCATGCATATATACCATCTTCGTTGCCTACAACTTTGAAGTCCATATCTCCCAAATGGTCCTCGTCTCCTAGAATATCTGAAAGAATTGCATATCGACCTTTATCATCGGCTACCATACCCATTGCAATACCAGAAACTCCGGCTTTGACTTGAATACCAGCATCCATCATGGCCATACTACCAGCACATACTGTAGCCATAGAACTACTCCCATTGCTTTCTAAAATATCTGAAACGATTCGAAGTGTGTATGGAAAGTCGTCAGGTATCATGCGTTTGAGTCCACGCTCAGCTAAATTACCATGACCTATCTCACGTCTACCAGGACCTCGATTTGGTCTTGCTTCACCTACTGAAAATGAAGGGAAGTTATAATGTAACATAAATTTACTAAATGACTTCTCTTGATAATTATCAATCATCTGCTGATCTAGCTTAGAACCTAACGTAACCGATGTTAATGATTGCGTCTCACCTCTTGTAAATAGTGCAGATCCGTGAACGGATGGAAGGTAATCAACTTCTGTCCATATTTGACGTACTTCATTTAATGCTCTACCGTCTAACCTCTGCTTATTGTCCAACATCATATTACGTACAGCCTCTTTCTTTGATTTACCGAGATACCTTTTTATCATAGTCATTTTAGTATCATCCGTATCCTCTGGTAAGGAGTCTACATATTCATTATCAATGGCTTTAAACTTTTCGGCACGTTCTTCTTTAACAGAAGGTGTTTTGGCTGCATCATAGTATTTTTGATAGGTAGCATCCATAACCTGCTTCTTCAATTCATCCGAATTAGTCTCGTGATTATATTCTCTTGGTGTCTTTCGACCACCCATTTGATCACATAGTGCTAACTGTGCTGCACAATCATTTTTGATGTGGGTATGAGCAAATTTGAGAGCCTCAACCATTTCCTTTTCAGAAATACCGTTCATCTCACCCTCTACCATATTAATATCTGCAGCTGTTCCAGCTACCATCAAATCAACATCTGAGTCTGCCATTTGACTGGCATAAGGATTAATTAGCCACTCTCCATTAATTCTACCAACTCTGAGAACAGAAACAGGACCTTCAAATGGAATATCTGTAATGGTTAGTGCTGCAGAGGCAGCTAAACCAACCAGTGCATCAGGCATAACCTCTGAATCAGCAGAAATTAATTGAATCATTACTTGAGTTTCAGAGTGATAATCAGATGGAAAAAGTGGTCGCAGTGTTCTATCTACAATTCTACAAACCAATATTTCTGCATTGGACAGTCTTCCTTCTCTTCTCAAAAAACCACCCGGAATTCTTCCTCCAGCAGCAAACTTTTCTTGATAATCTACAGACATGGGGAGAAAATCTACTCCATCTCTAGCGTCTTTGTTAGAAACTATCGTTGCCAATAGTTTTAATTTTCCTTGAGAAACTACTACAGATCCATGTGCCTGACGTGCTAATTTCCCAGTTTCGATGGTAATGTCTTTGCCATCACCATAACTTAATTTTTGTGTAAATACATTCATAATTGTGCGGAAATACCGCTATGTTATTTTTAAATTGTCAACCATTTTTTATCTGCTTGATTGAAATTTAAAGCTATTGTTACCGAATGGTAATATGCTAGAAATTATTCGACTTGAAAATAAAAAATGTGGCACAAATCTTTATGCCTTACTTCACTTTCACGGTTGGGACTTTTTCCAGAAACTTCTATCAGCCTATAATTAGGGGGATAAGGTTATTTTCTGATACCTAGTTGTTTGATAAGCTCTCTGTAATGAACAATATCTTTTTTAGCTATATAATTCAATAGAGATCTTCTTTTACCCACAAGTTTAACAAGTGTCAACTCTGTAGAAAAATCTTTTTTGTTCTTCTTGAGATGTTCTGTTAGGTGGGAAATTCTGTGTGTGAACAAAGCTACTTGTGCTTCCGCATGACCAGTATTTTTGGCATCTCCACCGAACTGTGCTATTATTTCTGATTTCTTTTCCGCTGTTAATCGCATCGTATATAATTAATAAATATTTCTATTTAAGGGGTGCAAAAGTATACTATTTTTTATGTAAATTTAGATTAAAGCTCAAAAAAATAGCAAAATCAATACCCCCCAGCCCATTTACGGACAAACCATTCCAAACTCAAAATCAGAAATATGACCCAAAATAGGAACTTAAAATGAATAAGTTCTGAATATTTATGTTGATCTAAAATCTGAGTTTTACCAAGTTTACTAACTGTTAAATCACGAACTAACGAATCCATTGACATGGGCTGATAGAAGCGACCATTTGTTTTGAACGCTATTTTATGAAGAATATCAAAGTTTGCAGTTTGATTCATCAATTCTTTTTGTGATTCAAGAACTACAAACGAACCATAATCCATTAATTTTTGACTACCAATAAAGGCACTTGCCTCATAGCTATATACCCCTGACTTTAAATTGCTTAATTCAAGACCATACTTCACATCCTTTTCACTCATGATATATTGATATTCTTTATTCAGATCATCCTTGAGCAAAACATTAATTTCTTGCCCTTTCACGTACTCCAAAGCTTGATTGTATAATTCGCCTTGTAAGGGAATGATCTCTTTTGCTCCATATTCAGTTTTACTTGGCTGAACTCTCAACAACTTTTTGTTTTCTTTAACAGTCAAATATTGCAAGCCTTTATTTATTATAATCCTAGTCACATCGTGATTTTCATTTTGCTCATAATCTGTAAGTTTCCATTGCCAAATTCCTAAACCAGAAATTATGCCATAGCGATATCCATTCTCATTATGCATTATCCATAGCGGATCTCCGGTTTCAATATTTCCAATTTTTTGGTAAATAAAGACATCATTCTGTGAAAATCCATTCCAAACCCCATAAGGAAAAATCAATGGAGGAAACTGATTAATATTTTGAGCTTTTTCTTTGAGATCAAAATAGTTGAATTCGGGATTCAAAACAGGCAATGTCGAGATCATACTATTACCCATGCTTCTATACTTGATATTTTGACTCCCTGCATTAAAATAGTTTGGCTTGAATTGATCACCGACAACACACAATACGGGAACTCCTTTTGCTCTCAGATTTTCGAATAGATCCAATTGACTTCGATCAGAAAACCAATTGAATAAAATTACCAAATCAAGCTGGTCATTAACCATAAATTTTTTCATTTTAACAGCAACATCATAATTCATATTTGAGCCAATGGTAGATCGCAACATTCCAATGTCAGGGTGTGGCATTTTACTCCAAATCTGAACCTTTCTATTACCATCAATAACGTCAATATAAAATGTAAACGAATTATTTTGAATGTTTTTCTCTTCATCGAATACAGTCAATTTAATGTCAATTCTATTTGACCCAATTTTAGTTGCTTCAGTGGTAAAATAAATTTCTTTAAAAAAATGATTGGTCGACAAGAATACATCCTTTTGTTGCACCTCTCTACCATTCATTTTAACTTGAATTGAGGCATTCTTTCCCTTCAATTTATCTGCTTTTAATTCCACCTCATAAGTAAATTCGCTCCCCAAATATGCCATAGAATTACATATCACATTCTGAACACCTAAATCTGCATACCTATTTGTATCTCCTATCCCCAATGTGTAGATTGGAACATTATAATTTTCTGCAACGTTTTGTGGATTAATACCCGCATTGTTAATACCATCTGTCATCAAGATGACTCCCGCTAAATTCTGATTGAAATATTGTGACTTTATCTCCCGAAGGGCCCCACCAATATTAGATTCCTCGCCATCAAATTTTAGATTATCACTATTAATGAATTTGAGGGACCTATCAAAAAATAGATAATCAACTTGATATTCATCCTCTATTTTTTCCTTCAGGTCAAGTAAGCGATTGACAATACGCTGACTGGAATCTTTCATTATTGCCATCGATTCAGAGTCATCAATAAGCATAACCAAAGTAGGTTTTTGTTTAACAAAGTTAATGTGCTTGACGACTGGCTCAAGCAAGAGAAATGATAACAATACAGTGAGAAAGAAACGACAAAATGCTAGAATATTTCTTACACTTAAATTGAGACTACTACCATTTTTTGAATCATAAAAATATAGCATCCAAGCATATAAGATACCCATGCCTATAGAGGCAACAATCAACCACATAGGGTAAGCTATATTTAGATCCCATTTCACGGCTGTAAAATTAGTTCGCACAAACGATTTATCCATTGAATAGATCATAAATAATATTTGAATTGTAATAAATAAGTGAAACATTTTGGTAGTAGATGAGTTAATAGATAATTACCTTTGCAACGTGATAGAAACAGATATTATCATTATTGGAGCTGGACCTACAGGTTTATTTGCTGTCTTTGAGGCTGGACTTCTCAAATTGAAATGCCATTTAATAGACTATCTCCCACAACCTGGCGGGCAACTGGCTGAAATTTATCCGAAAAAACCCATCTATGATATCCCTGGGTTTCCAAGTATTCTTGCTGGTGATTTAGTAGATAATCTGGTCAAACAGTCCAAGCCATTCAATCCGGGATTCACACTTGGGGAAAGGGCAGAAAATATTATAAAAACAGATGACAATCAGTTTATTGTAACTACAGATCGTGGCACACAACACAAAGCACCAAATATCATGATTGCAGGTGGTCTTGGGTGTTTTGCTCCAAGAAAACCCGAATTAATTAATCTGGAAAAATTTGAAGACCATGGAGTGGAATACATTATCAAAGATCCAGAGGTGTATCGTAATAAAAAAATCATTATCGCAGGTGGTGGAGATAGTGCTTTAGACTGGACTATTTTTCTGGCAGATGTAGCTAGTGAAGTAACTTTAGTCCATCGAAGAAAACAATTTCGTGGGGCTTTAGATTCTGTAGAAAAGGTTGATCAACTTGCAAGTCAAGGTAATATTCAATTAATTAAGGAAGCACAAGTTACTTGCCTTAACGGGGGCGACCAACTGACCAGTATTGAAGTTACTCCCAAAAATCAAGAAGCTATCAAAATAAATACAGATTACTTCATTCCATTATTTGGTCTAAGTCCAAAACTTGGACCTATCAAAGAATGGGGACTTGATTTAGGGAAAGAAGCCATTCTTGTAGACACAAAAGACTACCAGACAAATGTGCCCGGAATCTTTGCAGTTGGGGATATCAATCAATATGAAGGTAAACTCAAATTGATTTTATGCGGTTTTCATGAGGCAACTTTAGCTGTACAAAGCTGTTATAAACGAATTTTTCCAGATAAAAAATTAGTCCTAAAATACACCACAGTTATGGGTGATCCAAGTGCTAAACAACATGAAAATATATCACAATAATCGCTGTTCCAAAAGCAGACAATGCTTAGCTTTAATTGGAAATTCAAACGTCCAAATAGTAGATTATATCAAACAACCGCTATCATTTGATGAGCTAAAAGCACTTGTTTCAAAAATTGGCATACAACCTGCAGAACTAATTCGAACAAATGAAACTATTTGGAAAGAAAATTTCAAAGGAAAAAAAATGAGTAACAATGATTACATAACGGCAATGATTGATAACCCAAAACTTATGGAAAGACCTATTGTTGAGACAAAAGATAAAGCAATAGTCTGCAGACCCCCAGAGCTCGTAATGGAGCTTATCTAAATCTTACCAGATTTAATATGTATATCCCGTTGAGGAAACGGCATCTCTATTTGATGACTATCAAGAGCTTTCTTTACTGCCTCGTTTGCTGCAAAATATGCTTCCATATAATCAACTGACTTGGCATAAGGCCTAAAAGCAATATTTACCGAACTATCTCCAAAGCCCAAAACACCAATAAATGGTTCTGGCTTATCTAAGATTATGGGTACTGCATTTAATGCATCAGATATTACTTTTTTTGCTTTGTCTATGTCTTGATCATAGGCAATTCCAACTGAAAGATCAATTCTTCGATTATTCTCTTTCGTATAGTTCAGTACCTTATTATTTGCAACTTGACCATTAGGGAGAACAGCTGTGTTATCATCAGGGGTTGAAATCATAGTGTAAAGAATAGTGATCGACTGAACGGTTCCTTTAATTCCGTCTATTTCAATCACGTCTCCTACTTTGAATGGCTTAAAAAATAAAATAACAACTCCACCAGCAAAATGGGATAAGCTCCCCTGAAGAGCTAATCCAATAGCTAATGACCCTGCTCCAAGCATAGCAACAAAACTGGTGGTAGCAATACCTAAAATAGATGCCACACTAATAAGTAGCAACACCCTAAGTGAAAATCTTGTGACACTGCACAAGAAAGGTACTAATGTAACTTCTATGGATGTAGCCTTTAATTTTCGCTCTAACCATTTAGTAAATCTACCTATAAACCACCATCCTCCAACTAATAAAAAAAGCCCGATCGCTAATTTTGGTAAATAGTTGGTAGCCATAGAGGCAAATACTTCAAAACTTTCTTGAATCTGTTTTTTATTCATTTATGTACATGCAATTTTAACAAAATATGAATAAATATTACTACCTGAAGCCATAGATTAGAATTACACAATTATCTTCGCTGTTTCATATTTCCATGAAGATATCCTACAACTGGCTTAAACAGCTGATAAATATCGATTTACCATTAGAAGAAGTTTGTAATAAACTTACCATGAGTGGACTCGAAGTAGAACATGTCATAGAAACAGAATCGATTAAAGGTGGACTCAAAAATCTAATTGTTGGTGAGGTGATGTCTAAAACTAAACATCCAAATGCTGACTCTTTGAATCTAACAACTGTAGATATTGGTACAGAGGGTTTACTTTCTATTGTGTGTGGTGCAAAGAATGTTGCTGTAGGTCAAAAAGTAGTCGTTGCTCCAATTGGCACAATAATTCATACAGACACGGACAACTTCCAAATTAAAAAGGCAAAAATCAGAGGGGAAGTCTCTGAGGGAATGATATGTGCTGAAGACGAAATAGGATTAGGCTCTAATCATGACGGCATCCTTGTTTTAGATAATCAAATTAAAACAGGTACACCATTAACTAATCTTTATGATGTTGAAACAGATCAACAAATTGAAATAGCTATTATCCCAAACAGAGGTGATGCCATATCTCACCTTGGCGTAGCTCGAGAATTACAAGCTCTTACCGGAGTTAAGTATAAGAAACCTACCATTGATAAAATAGATGCTCGTGGATCCATGCGTGTTGATGTGAGTATTGAAGACCCCCAGGCTTGTCCAAGGTATGCTGGTATAACATTATCATCGGTAGAAGTAAAAGAATCTCCAGAGTGGTTAAAAAAACGTCTGCTATCGATTGATTTAAAGCCGATAAATAACATTGTGGATGTAACTAATTTTATCCAGCATGAAATTGGACAACCACTACATGTATTTGACTATGCCAAAATTCAAGAAAGCAAAATTATACCCCGATTTGCTCAACCCGGTGAAAAAATTATAACCCTAGATGGTGAAGAGCGTAACCTCGACGAAAATCACTTCGTTATTGCCGACTCATTTCAACCCATCGCACTTGCTGGTGTTCTTGGAGGTGCAGATTCTGGTGTAACAGAATTAACAAACTCCATCTTTATTGAAAGTGCCTATTTCAATCCTGCTGCTGTTCGTAAAACTGCCAAAAGTTTTGGTTTAAATACCGATGCTAGCTATCGATTTGAAAGAGGAACTGACCCAGAAATGGTTGAATTTGGTCTTATTAGAGCCGTCAACCTAATTTTGGAATTGGCTGGAGGAGAAATTAACTCTGAAATCGTTGATATTTACCCAGAAGTCATTCAACCTCGACAAATCGAAATCAAATTTGATGAGTTCAACCGATTTATTGGTTATGAAATACCAAAAGAAAAAGCCATTGAAATCCTTAAAGACTTAGAAATCAAAATCCTAGCTAATAATGATATTAATGTTTTACTAGAAGTCCCAAGATATCGCCCTGATATTGAAAGACCTGTTGATATTTATGAGGAAATACTCAGAGTTTATGGGTTTGACAACATTCCCATACCAGAAAAAGTAAATTACATTCCATCCAATATTGATAAAAACGCACCCAACAAGCTAAAGACTAAAATTAGTAACTATCTGGCTAACATTGGCTTCAATGAAATTATGAATAACTCATTGGTTCCATCACGGATGTACAATGAAGATGAACTGAAAGATGCTGTCAATATGCTCAATCCCTTGAGTATTGATATGGACATCATGAGAATGGAGTTAACTAATTCTGCACTCGAATCTGTGGCATATAATTTGAATAGAAAAAATTCAGATTTAAAGTTTTTTGAGTTTGGTAAAACGTACAGAAAAAAAGAAGATAAATACATTGAAAAAGAAATCTTACAGCTAACATTTTCTGGCAAACGTCACCCTGAACATTGGAGCATTAAAAACTCAGAACTTACTCATAATGAGCTTATTGCTGTTGCTCAAGGCATTGGTGAAAAGCTCAATATATCTAAGAGCAAAATAAAAAAGATAATAAAGCTCGAGAATATCACTCCAGAGCAGATGAAGTTTCATGGATTAAAACAAGAAGTTATCACACTGAGTATCGATTGGGATGCGTGTATTCATAAAGCAAACTCAACAATTCAACTCAAAGAAATTCCTAAATATCCAATTGTCCGCAGGGATCTTTCAATAGTACTTTCCAAAGAGACAAGCTATGATGATGTACTAAAGGTAGCAAAAGTATCCTTGCAACAAAAACTAACAGATACCCTCCTATTTGATGTATACCAAGGGAAACCGCTTAATGAAAATCAAAAGTCATTTTCTGTAGCTTTTTTCTTATATGATCCTAAGAAAACAATGGAAGATTCAGAAATCGATCATTTAATGCAAAAACTTATTCTTAACTTGGAGAAAAACTTAAATGCTATCATAAGAAAATAATGGAATTACTTGCTCGTTTAGAACATATTGAGTTAAAAATTACTCAAATTAAAGAGCAGAATAAAAAACTGATAATTGAAAATGAACAACTCAAAAATGAAAAATTAGGACTTCAAATCAAACTAGAAGATGCTGCTCAAAAGTTGAAAAACCTTGAGGAAACAAATAAAATTATTAAACTTGCACATAGCATCGATAATCCATTGGATCGTGCTAAGTTTATCAAAAAGATAGACCGAATGATTCACGAAATTGATCAATGCATAGAATTAATTAACCTATAAACTAACCCAGAAACAGACTAAATGTCTGAACAAGAGATTTCCATAAAAGTCAAT
>MDSX01071274.1_pt1 | contig 45245 bp, 18 predicted proteins | sample 811141 | NCBI WGS metagenome assembly MDSX01 (sample SAMN05326642, study PRJNA326480) | marine metagenome | isolation source: seawater | place: Atlantic Ocean: South East | collected 2010 | reverse complement strand
GGGTTAGCGGCAAAATCTGTGTTTGTTTTCTGTGCAACTGTTAAGTTCTGTAAGTTAATGTTTAAGTCTTTAATAACATACTGTTCAGGAAGTTTACCTTCACTCTCATTAACAATAACTTTAATGACTTTAACCATATCAACCCAGTAGAGTTTAAAATTCTCTGGATCTCTTACAAAGATTTGATCTCCGTATTTCACTACGTTTCTAAACATTTTAAACATACGAGTATCAAACTCGTTAAGTTTACACCATTGCTGTAACTGTTTAGTCAGCAAGTCTACTTCATGTGGTGTAGGGTCTTCTTTATATTCGAATGAGAAAGGTGTCTTATTGTGATCGTTGCGTTGTGTGCTGAACTCTGCTATAATATCTAAACATGCGTTAATCTCAGCATCGACATCCATCATCTCATATTGATTGTATCGTTCGATTCTATTTGGGTGTCCTGTGTAAACTTCTGGAAGTCTACTCATATAGTTCTTGTAACCAAAGTCCGTATTAGAGTATCCTGCTTTGGCATCTTCTGCGCCATTCCAAGCACCGGAGTTAGAATTACCGCCTGATATCGGGCTTGATACTCCGCTTTTGTTTAAAAATTTCTTTGTGTAGGACATTTAATTAGTTTCTCTATTGTACTATATATTTAGTTAAACATTCGTACTTGCGTATATTTTCTTGTTCACATTTACACCAGCTTCTGATGCTTCTGCAATTGCAGAAAGTTTTGCATTCTGTTCTGAACCGTTCTGTGCTATCATTCTTAGAGTATCTAACATCTCTGAGTTCTGATCGTTTTTAACGGCAGTTGCTTCTGACTCTGATTTACCCTTTTCTGCTTTATCTTCAGGTGTATCTTGTGCTAATAATGATCTAGCGTCTGGTCCAGCAGTAATTTCAGGCGTTGCTTCTCTTGCAAGATCAATGAGTCCTAAATTTTGTGCCATTTCTTCTCTTTCAGCCTTCATGTTGTCAATGAAAGCCATTGTACTCTGAGCACCATCATCTTCTTCTGGACCAGCCGCATCTATTTCTGCTAACATTGATGCTATATCAAACTCTGGTTCATCTGAGCCACCGAACAATCCACCTATCATTGATTTAACATTGTCTATCATTGATGCAAACATGCCTGGGCCTTGTTCTTCAACAGGTGCCTCTGCTTTTGCTAACTTGCCAGTAGCATCATATGGATCTGGAGCCTCTGGTGTATCAAAGTCCATAGTTTCGATATCATCAAGTGAATCTTCAAATCCAGTAGGGCCTACAAATGCTGGTTTATCTGCTTTAAACTCTTCAGTACTTCTTCCAGTCTTCTTACCAAATGCATCAACGCCTGTTTTTGCAAGTGTGTCTTTGAATGGATCTACTTTATCATCTGTATCATCTGTGTCTTGTACAAGTTTTCCACCAACAAACGTACCACTAGCAGAACCTGATGACATATCCATTTGATCTCGCATTGCGACTAGTTCGGCTCGTCTTCTTGCCGCTCTGCCTTTCGCTGATCTGTCTACTTTTGGCTTATCTGCAACTTTGTTATCTGTTGTACTGCCTGGTTTACTTGCTAACAGTTTTGCCGCTTCAGAGTCTCCGCCTAGTGTTGTTGTAGATGATTCTCTGGTTTGTACAAGTTTTCCGCCAACAAACGTACCACTATCAGAACCAGAAGACATGTCCAGTTGATCTTGCATTGCAAGTAGTTTTTCTTCTCTTCTTTCTTCTAAACTCTTGCGTCTTTTTGGCTTGGCTAGTGTCTCTTCATCATCTTTACCTTTGAAGAAGTCCATGCCTTTCTTAAGAAGATTTCCACCGGGTATCGCACTAAGTAAGCCGTCAAACAATGTTGACATGAACGACGGACCACCTTCTGTTACTTTTGCACCAGCTTCAGCAACATCTTTGCCGATTGTTTCTCCGCCATCTACTACTGCTTTGGCCGCAACATCTCCGCTATCAGTAATTACTGAGCCGAACTCTCGTATACGAGCATTGATGTCTTCTTCGCCCTTGAGTCCTAATTCTTTTTGTGCCAGTTCTGCTGTGGCTAATTCTGCTTTAGTACCTGCTGTCTTTTTAGAATCATCTAACTCTTTATCAACAAGTGCGGCCATTGCGTCACTTCTTTTCTTTTTATCTGCTAATTCTTTTTCATCTCGTTCTAGTTTTTCTTTTGCTAACGTTTCTTCTCGTTCTTTAGCAGTTTTGTCCATTTCAAAGACTTGACCTGCTTCTCTAAACTCGTCCATGATGCTTACAAGTTTGGCTTGATCTTCTTCACCCAAGTCATCATCTAATAACATTGCTTCTAGCATTTCAGGCTTGAGTTGTCCTGACAGCATAGTTTCTTCTAACTTGTCAAAGTCAATCTCACTGTTTCCAAATGCATCTTTATCGTAAACATCTAGTTTTCTTGCCGCTTTTAAGTCTTCTTTGTTTGCTTCAGGCTTATCTTCTTCTGTAACTTTATCACCGATAAAACCACCAACTGCTGATCCTATAAATCCACCGATAACCATACCCAATGGACCGCCCAATGCACCAATAGCAGTTCCGATTGCCGCACCTGCTGTAGTGCCGATGCCTTCGCCCATTTCATTTTGCTTCTTGTCTTCTGCTTCTGCTTTAGTAAGTAGACCTTTCTTTAGATCCTCATCAATCTTTGCGGCATCTTTTTGATATTCAAATACTTCAAATATACCTGCTGTCAACGCACCTAGGCCTGCACCACCTAACATTTTACCCATGTTTTTAGTTGCTACACCTAGTGCTGATTGTAGTCCTTTCTGTGTGGCTAGTGATCCTGCTTTAGTTGCTTCTACCGTCCCTTTAGTAATTTGAGGGCCTAGATTTTTTAATGTGCCTGGAATATCTTTAAGAGCAGGTCCTATTTTTGATAAATGACCTGTAGCACTCTTCAGACTTGAACCAAGATCCTTTCCAAAAGTTTTAGTACCTGATACTAATGATGAGGTTGCTGTCTTAAGACCTCCACCAAAGCCTTTGAACATGCCTGTCAAGCCTGATGCGGCTTTACCTAATGGGCCACCCACAGACATTGCGCCAAGACCGACTGCCGCCGCCCCTGCCGAAACAGTTAGTGCTGTCATAGCAACTTTAGCCGCACCCATTTCACCAGTAAGAGGGTTAAGTCCTTGTATAACACGTTCGGCTGATGTTGCCAAGTCTCTCTGAGTTTCTTGCAATGCTACTTGAGCATTTATCACGCCTTCGCCTGCACCAGTGCCTGCCATTTTCTCTGCTTGTGCATCTCTGACTGTTGCTTGTCTTGCTATTTCCTCTTCAGGAGTATCTGCTATCTTAGATGCTAGTTTAAATGATTGCTCATCAGTTCCACCAAGTAGACGTTTTATCTGATCTTCATTAGCAAACTGGGCGGCAGTGCCTATTCTTTCTATTTGGGCATTTTGACCTTCTTTAAATTCGCCCATGAATTTAGCAAATTCTTCTCTGTATTCATCAGAGCCTTCGTCCATGCCTGCAAATCGTTCTTTTAATTCGTTTGGATTGATGCCTAATTGTGATAAACCAACAGAGTCTTGGTCAAATGCGCCTGTACGCATTACTTTACTTAATTGTGTAGCAGTTTCAGCACCTAACTGAGCAGTTGCATCTGACATGAACTTCTGACGCATGTCTTGCTCGGCCTGCATGTTCTCTGCTAAGCCTTCTAATCTTGCTTTTTCAACTGGGTCGCCGGCGGCCGCGGCCTCTTTTCGTAGTTTAGAAATTTCTATCTCAACTCTACGAACTTCCATTTGCTCTCGTAATTGAGATGCAACTCTTTGTTGTTCTTCTTTGATTTCAGCAATACGTTTACCTGTCAAGTCAGATAAGACTTGTAGGTTCGTTACATATTCCATTGAGGATCTTTGTATCTGTGCTGATGTTTTGTCAGACTTACCTAACTGGAAACCACTTGCTTCTTGTAGTTTCAAGTAGTCTTTCATACCTTCTTGTAAATCTTCTAAATCGATACCAGTTCTAGCAAATGCCATTCTGGTCTTTTTATCGACCTTGAACATTTCAAGCATTTGTCTTTGACCTTCACCAGAAGTTCCGCCTAATGAAGTTAATGCTGAACTAGCATCTTGTGCCATTCTGGAAATATTAACAAAGTTCTCTGCTGTTATCCCTGCTTCATTTCCTAATCTAAATAACTCATCAGATGATACACCTGTGACACCACCCATTGCTCGTAAGTCTTTAGTTAGAGTGACTTGAGCATCACTCAGTCGAGTCATCTCTTGTGCGGCCATTGTGGCACCCTTAACGAGTCCACCTATAATCATACCTACTGGGCCAAAGTTTTTACCTAGAGCAAAAGCGGCATCGCCTGCATCGCCTAGTCCTTTGTTGAAGTCTGCAAATTTACCTTTGCCATCGATCATGGCAGTAGTCAATCCAATTAAGGCATCTGTAGATTTGCCTGTTGCTTCTGAGAAGTTTTTCTGACGTTCAGCCATTTCAGCAGTCGCTTTAGCGGCCGCTTCTTGTACTCTTGTACTAGCATTTATACTACTGGTGTTTGTATTCCTGGCAGTTGTTTCTTGTTGTTGTGATTGTGATTGTCCACCACCAGCAACATTTAATTTGTCCAAGGTACCAGACAAGGCGCCTGCTGTGGCGCTGATCATCCGGAAATTTTCTTCTAATTCCCGTAATACTTCTGGATCAAAATCTTCTGACATTTTTCTTTAATTACCCTTTAACCAAGATTTTATATAGGCTGTTTTGCCGTTACTAAATATACTTACATATCTATTTAGTTTTTATAAAATAGGGTGTATTAATATGAGGAACAAAAATGAACGAATTGGATAACAATCCCTTAAGACAATACTTTAGAAGGCCTGCGGTATTCTTAAATTTACCTACAGGCGGAGAATCATACACAGCAGACGTTATTGAATTTCCAGATAACAAAGAATTGCCGGTATATCCGATGACAGCAATTGATGAGATAACCACAAAGACTCCAGATGCTTTATTCAATGGATCAGCAATGGTTGAGATTATTAAAAGTTGTATACCTGATATCAAAGACCCATGGAGACTATTAAGTAATGACTTAGATGCTGTTTTAGTTGCAATCAAAGCCGCAGGTGGACAAGATTCAGTTGATGTAGAGACTGAGTGTCCTAAATGTCAAGCATTAGGCACATATGGTGTTGACTTATTAAGTATGTTGACATCACTAAAACCTGGTGACTATGATACAGTATTACAAATTGCTGATTTATCTATCAAGTTTAACCCATTAACATACAAAGAAATGAATGATGCCGCTTTAGGACAGTTTGATATCCAGATCAAGTATAAAGGGTTAGCAGATATAACAGATGATACTGAACGTAACACACAAACATCGGCCGCCTTACAAGAAATCACTGTATTAACACAAGATATTCTAAGTGAAGCAATCGAATACATTCAAACGCCTACAAGTAAAGTTGAAGATAGTAAGTATATTTTAGATTTCTTAAAGCAATGTGAAAGCAAAACATATGAAGAAATCAGAGACTATAATACTAAACTGAAGGCAGATAGTACTATCAAACCATTGAATATTAAATGCTCCGAAGAAGAATGTGGACACACATTCCAACAACCATTCTCATTAAACGCATCTGATTTTTTCGTATAAGGCTTCTACAATCTCAGCCCGATGAGGTAAGGAAGTCGATTGATGACATGGAAGCATATGCTCGGGGAATCAAGCGAAACGCCTTGGAACTATCTTGGTATATGAGAGGTGGTGTATCCTATGAAGATATACTCAATATGTCCCAATGGGAACGTAAAGACATGTGGTCAATTGTAGAAGATCACATGGAGACAACCAAGAAAACTCAATTACCATTTTTCTAAACTTCATTCTATTGGTTCTTTTCAGAAGTTCTCTTACGAGAACTTAATTACTCTTTCACTCCGTTCAATCGTAATTGTTTTTATTTCTAAAGGATTAATTAAAAGTTCTTAATGGTAATCTTTAGAAGTCTTATTACTTTTTGAAAGCCATGGTAGTGCTACTCAAGCACTACCACAGAAATTTCAGTTATGTAATCTCATTACTCCCGTCAATCCACGTTGATTATCCCCGACCTACTACGTTACTATAGTTGATCGCTACCGGTTGCCCTGTAAAGTTTGCTGGGTTGTAGTTGAGCCTATTACATTAATAAACGTAATATCTCGGCAACGCATGTTCTATATCATCAAATCAAAATAGATATAGACTCATTGAGGGTTCGCTATCCATGACGATTGCCCTCTCGGTATTGTTGTGTATAACACACTACTCCAAATCTGTCAGCAGGGTTTCTGCATCCTCGAGGAGAGCCGAGCATTGTATTACGGCTATGCTTATGTACGTTCTATTTCCCTATCAGTAGTTGACAGGGGTAATTTTAGTTTGTATTGACGTGGTGTCTGTTAGTTTTGAGTTGGTCTCTGTGTTGCCTGAGTATGCTTTGAATATTTCATGGTTGAACTTGAAGAAATGATCATGTTCTATGATAATCCAATCAGCATGATCTGCTGAAGTATAGTACATAAATTGATCACTTACCCAAGTGTATTTGCTCGGTAAGCAAACGAACTTTCCTTTACGATTAAACTTCATAAACAGAACGTTTAAGTCGCCTTCATCGGCTACGTCCATTAATTGATCTAACCATGTATCAAGTTGCTTACATGAACCTGCAAGTACTTGATGAAAGGGAAAGTCTGCGTAAAACTTACATTCTACATTTAGTTTAACAAAACTTTCTCCAGGAACAATGTCCCCTTTAAAACTTCTGATCTGTCCTTCATGTAAAATTTCTGTACGAGATTGATTTTTACCACCTACGTATGCACCTGATCCAGGTGCCCGTATAAAACTCTCTTTATACAGATCACTTAGATACTTTGCGATTTCTCGTTCGTATCCTGATCCTTTATTCTTTGACGGTGATGGCATAATATATAGTTATCTCTTTACCACTCGGTGGCATAATTTTTATTGACAATTTTTGCATTACATTTTGTTTGACATTCGTAAGAGCCATGTATAAACTCGGTTTTCCAAAAATTGTCTTTGATGATTTCGGTTAAATTACTTTCATGTAAGTTGTATTTCTGACCTAAATCATTCCATTTGTTATTGTGTCCGTATCTTGTTGCGACCCAACAGCAAGGATAAAACTCTCCCTTAGCATTGATATAAGTTCCTTTGTTGCCTATATGACATAATGGCTTTTCATTGCCTACTATATGAACTTGCTCAAACAATCTGATGTTTGTCTTCATCCAGGGTTCTAATAAGAACTTGTCTGTTAGTTTAGTTACATCTCTTTCAAATCTATGGCTAGATGATAACAGATTATCACTTGGTTGTAAAGCATCATCTTTCCCATAAGAATCTTCGTATATCTTTCCAAACTTAGTACTCTTGGTTAACTGAAATGCATCAAAGCCTAACTCTTTTGCATAGTTTTTCATGTCTTCTATCTTGTCTTCGTTAAACTTAAAGCCTATTGCGTCCCACACAGTGTAACATGTTGACTCATCGTTGATGATAGAAGCGCCTGTAACGATGCTAGACCAATTAGAATTGATTCTATAGACATTATTACTATCATGGTCCCAACCATCGATACTAAAGTGTATTTGATCCATGGGTCCAAGTAAACTTGCTAGTTCTTTCCACCAGCCTTCATTTTTATAAGAGCCATTTGTCACAATGACAATGGCAATGTCACTTTTAACTGACTTAAAATACTTAATAATATGTAGAAAGTCACGTGCATAGATAGGATCGCCATCATCACCACAGAATGTTAGTTTTTCTACATGTTCTGTAATAAAATCAGGTGGAAAATTACGAGTAAAGAATGCCAACTCAAGTTCAGTGTTGACTAATGTGTCAGGAACCTCTTGTCGAGGGCATCTAGGGCACCTGAGGGTGCATTTACTGCTAACTTCTATATGCCAATGCCAAAGAGCGAGACTCACAGATTTTCCATTTCCCTTGATGTGTTGTATGTAGTAAATCCGTTCTCTTTAATTACCTGCAATACACTTGGGACACGTCCTGCTAGTTCTTCTCTGTGTGACACTAACCAAATTGATTTACCATTCTGCCTAGATTTTGATTTAAGAATACCCATAGCATTCTCTACACCTATAGTATCTAAGCCTGAGTCAATCAACTCATCGATAAAGATTGTATTGATAGGAGCATATAAGTTCTCCCACACATCTCTGAATGCAAATGATAATCCTAAGATTAATCTGTTACGTTCTCCCCTAGATAAGTTATCAAAGTCTAGTTCTCTACCCAATTCTGTAATCTCTACAGTTAAATCGTTTTGGAACACAACTTGATGAGGTAGACCCATCTTGTCTAAGTAATTTGTTAGCCTAGAGTTTAAGTAAGATAAGTTTTGATCAATAATCTTTTTACGAACAAAGGAGTCTTTACTTGTTAACAAGTCTAACAAGAACTTCTGATGATCTCCTAGACGTGATAATTCGTTAACTCTGTCAAAGTCTTGTTCTTGTATTGCTTGACTTTCCATTTCACTAATTTGTTCAGTGTATGGATTTTCATCTAACTCTTTGCTGTCTATTTGAGAGACTAAGCCTTCGACCTTGCTTCTATGCTCAATTGCTTCTTGTTCACTGCTATAAAAGACAACAGGCTTGTCACCGACTACCCCTAACAGTTCTTTTGCTTTCTCAAACTCTACACATAACTCAGCCAATTCTTCTACACGTTCGGTCGAGTCTTTGACTGACGTTTCTTTATCTGTTAATACTTGCGTATGCAAATCATCATGGAAGTCTTGTCCACATGTGTGACACTTGTTAGTTTGTAACACCTTAAGTTCTTTTTCTAACTTAGTAATTATCTTAGACTCTCTTTCAACATCACTAAAGGCACGTTGTATCTGTGAGTCTACATCAGCATGAGCAGACTTACGTTGTTTATAAAGAGCAAGTTCTGTGTGATTGGTTAATTCTGCTTCGATATCTAGTTCTTGCAGGGTTTTGACTCTGCTCTTTAATGTATTGATGTCTTCTGCTGTCTTTGCGTCCCACAGTCTTGCTCTCTTCTTAAGAGACTCAATTTGTTCTAGTACACGTTTGTTTGCTTCTTCTATAGCCTTGATCTTAAAGTCTTCTGCTTGTAAATCTTCTTTGTTCTTTTTGATTATTACTTTTATCTTCTCTGCTTTTTCTGATAGTAAAGTAATACCTAATAACTGCTCAATGATATCACGTTGTTGTCCTACAGGCATAGCCAAGAAAGGTAAATTGTATGTATTAAGTGCTACAATGTTTCTAAACATCGTAGGAGACATACCAATAACTTGTTCTATAGTTATTTGTGTTTGTTTGTTTTCGCCTTGTGCTTCGTTATCATCTTCTTCTGTGCCATTGATAAAGAATCGTAATAGATTTGGCTTACGACCACGTTCAATACGATACTCAACACCATTGGCCTCAAACTCTAATGTAACTAAACAGCCTTTGCCGTTTGTTCTGTTGATTAGATTGTTTGCTTTAATGTTATTAAGAGCAGTACCATATAATGCATAACTAACTGCTTGAATAAGAGTAGTCTTGCCAGTACCATTTCTAGCACCATCGCCACCCAAGTCTAAATTGTCACCTAAGATAAGAGTAAGTTCTTGGTTATCCAAGTTAACTGCTTGAGTTACAGAACCAACACTTAAGAAATTTCTTAGTGTTATATTTTTAAGAGTAATCATTGTTATTAAGTTGCCCTTTTCCATGAAGATAGATCACGTTTGGTGTGATCTTCGATAATAGATATACCTTCGTTAATAAATTGTATTGCACTGGTATCGTCAAACACGAGTGGATTGTTCATTGTAGTTTGAAATTTCCTGTTCATATTACCATTATAAAATTTACCAATTCCAATATAATCACATAAATTGTGCATGTATTGTTTTGGGTCAGCACACAAATCATCATAAAATGTATAATTTATAGGCAACTTGCAGTCTTCCCAGTAATTAAAAATCTTCTTTGTATCAGTATACATGTATATCTTTGTGTTAGCAACTAATTTGGTATACTGATCGGGTGTGTCTTTAAAGTTAGGATTTCGATTCTTTTCCATATTGTACAATGAATTTAAAACTTCATATGGATTTCGGAAACTTAGACCAAGATGTGTAGCATGATTATGTATTTCTTTAGGCGTAGCATAATGTCCTTCAACATAGTCGCCATTGAATATGTGAGTGTGTAAGTTGACAGATACCTTGAACTTGTTATATGTATTCTGATAATGTTCTAGCGATGTACCATCAAACTCTTTGTAATGCGTACTTAACTTACCATCTACCTCTGGATGTTCCATGAATTGCGACCAAAGCCAATTGGTGCCAGATTTCGGATAACCCAGATGTCGGTAATGGATCATATAGACTGATAGATTCCTAGCAATATACTTTTGTCATAAAATTCTGATTCTATGTTTTTAATTTGATCAATGATAATGTTATCCACACTCTCAAACGATATCTCGCCTGGTGCTAAGTCTTGTGAATGTTCCTCGTTCTTAACTGGAAGCAATGACATTTCTCTTAGACCATACTCTGGTATTAACTGTTCTCTAATGTAATTAGATTCTTCATATGAGATATCAATATCTAAGTGTACCCGAACATGAGCATTTTTAATTAATAAACCTTTTGGGTTCTCTAATACTTCACTTAGTTTGTAAACTCTATATACAGGTTGATCAGGCCAAGAATGAAAGACAGGCTCTTCGTCCCATTCTAACACCATCATGCCTCTAGCATCATCTCCTGCATCTGCATAATTGTGAGGGAATGCATTACCCATATACCAAACATTCTTTCTTGCTTGACGTTTGTGAAAATGTCCAGTGAACACTTTATCAAAGTGTCCTAGATGATCAGTGTTTGCCTCACCATGATCAGGCATTTCTATCATAGCATTCATGTAGAAGTGAGGGAGTTCTAAGTGAGCAAAAAGATATTTGCCTTTCTTTTGTTTGAGCAGTTTATAATCATCACCACATAACCATGGAGCAATAACACAATCGCCTTCTTCAACAAAGTGATCGACTACAACTACGTTCTTAAGATGCTTTGCCCACTCAACTGAGTGAATGTCTCGTTTGTCTCTGTAATAAAGATCGTGGTTACCTGTAATGAAGTAGACTTTCTCAAATGCATTGTTTAATTTCTCTAATGCATTCAAGCCGTACTGTAAAGTATGCATGTTGATTGAGGCACGATGATGATTCCAGTCTCCCAAAAAGAAACAAGTCTCACAGCCTTCTGCTAGTGATTTCTCAATAAACCAATCAACAAAGTTTTTACAATCTTCATTGTGTTGTAAACTATTACTTTTTAAGCCGAAATGTATGTCCGTAAAGACTGCGGCCTTCTTAAAAAGATTTGTCATAAGCACCATCCATTAATATATAACTACTATTATACAATAGGTAAAGGACAAAAACAAGACTTTTGGAAGCCTTGTTTGCCCAAATTGATTTAATACTACTCAGAGTATGTTTCGGTAGGTTTTTCGTATCCTAGACCATTATAGTCTTTCATTTGACGAGAGAAAGAAGGATTGAGTCCATTCATTTCGAGGATATCATCTCTGATATTTTGATTACGTTTCTCAGAGTTGAGTACTCTACAGAAACTGTTAGTGATTGCCGCAGTATAGTATGCGAAAGGGTTAGCAGACTTTGCTTCATTGAATCGTAAGCCAACATATGTCAACTGTAAGATAGCAGAGTTACGCATTTCATCATTGTAAGTGTAACCACGCCAGTTGTACTTCATAGCATACTTTTCACATAACATGATGTACATACGTGCTAGTTTGTCAGTTAATGCACCATTGGTAGCAGTAAATTTACCAGTCTTCATACCACCTTTCCAATGTGATTTGCCAACTAAAGTTAAAACCATTGTCTCAGCATTTAAAACATAATGTTGAAAAGGGGGAAAGTTTACTTTAGCATGAACCATATCATCAACTGCCGCTTTTGTTTTCTTATCTTCTAAATCCTTAAAGTTATCTGCTACGTTATCGTCATCAAAGTCAATAATTTCTATTGCTTTCTTTTTCTTAACAACTTTACGAGGTTGCTTTTGTGACATAGGAATGTGGTCCCAAGTCATTACCCTAAATACCAAACCATCAGTCTCAATTGTTTTTGGATCTATCTTTCTTTGACCAGTTAGCCCTTGCTCTTGTGACAGTCTAAGAGACTTCATCAACTTTGCTTCTTTGATTTGTGTAGGCTTGATAGTAAATGCTAGACTTTTTTCTAGTGGCATGTCTGGTGTATCGATAATACCATCATATTGATGATATTCGTTCTTTGTATAAGAACAATAAGATGTTTTGCTCTTATGAATTTCTTTTAAAATATCCTTGTTGTTTAAATAATTGACTGGTTTTTTCTGTGGTATTGGCATTGAAACTCCTATTGGTTAGCCTGTATAATACACGAATTGCTTTATGAATGCAACAAATACGGGTAAAATTTAGCGGTTTTTAGCAACGATAAATATATCATGTAGACAGCTATTTATACTAGGAAAAAAATGGCTACGATTAACATCATAGGATTACCTTAATGGCAGATTTAAACATACCACCCGGAGGCGAATGGCGAGTCAGACTTGCTTTGGGCAGGGATTCTGAATTCTTATACAAAAATCCGGCAGGCGCAGGCATACTTGCACCTTTGATAGATACTGACGGAGTTATCTTCCCGTACACCCCTACGGTAAATGTTCAGTATACTGCAATGTACGACTCTACTCAGCCTGTACATTCAAACTTTAAGATCAATCAATACAACAGTAGTGCTATTGATGGAATAACAATTGGTTGCACTTTTACAGCACAAGACCTCAAAGAAGCAAATTATCTTTTAGCCTGTATACATTTTTTCAGATCAATGACCAAGATGTTTTATGGACAAGATCAGAGTCCTAAGAATGGAACGCCACCACCATTAGCATTTATGTATGGCATGGGGTCATTTCAATTTGAAGGACATCCTTTAGCAATAACAAATTTTACTTATAATTTACCAGCAGATGTTGACTATATTAAAGCAACTAACTCATCAGATGATACGACAGCCGTACCTAATCTTGTAGGTGGACAACTTACCCCAGGTGGATCCGCACCACCGCCAGACTTTCAAACTGCTATATCAGATGAGATTACATATGTGCCTACAAAAATAACTATGTCGATTCAATGTATTCCGATTATTAGCAGAAATCAGATTAGTTCTAAATTCAGTCTTTCTGAATACGCACAAGGAAAACTTAATCAGGGTAGCAAACGCCCAGGCGGAGGTATTTGGTAATGGCTAACAATGGTTTATATCCTAGAACAAGTCCTTATTTTCAAACAGGAGTCTTTGATAAAGAATTCTTAGATGTTATGAAAAACAGACCTATACCTAGAGATCCAGGAGATGCTACATTCGTTGTTACTATGCAGTACGAATTTAGACCTGACTTACTCGCACAACATTTATATGAAGACCCTAAACTGTGGTGGGTATTTGCGGCTAGAAACCCTAATCAATTGGGACCAGATCCTTATTTTAATTTTACGGCAGGCATAACAATATTTGTGCCTAGGCTAGACACATTACGTAGAGTACTTGGAATATAATGCCGAACCAAGATAATGATGACAAGAACAACTCTGCCGCTTCTCAAACGGCATCAGGGTCTGCGTCAACACCAGGTAGACGATTAACGAATCCTTTAGCAGATTTAGCATCCAGTACTTATCAACTTTCTTTATATATGATCACACCAGATGCATATGATGCATTTACTGCTTCAGGCAGAACTAATATTGACGCACTCCAAACAAATGGAGGAGGAGGCGCATTTCTTGTAGCACAAAGCGGCGGCATAAACAACAACACAGAGAACAGAGCACCAGGATTTCATTTTGATTATTATTTAGATAATTTAGAAATAAGTCAAATGGTCTCAGGCAAAGCATCAGGCTCAGCAACTAATATATCAGAACTTACTTTTACTGTTACTGAACCGTATGGATTTTCATTTATTAATAAACTAAAAGATGCATCTGAGCAACTACAACAATACGGTTCAAATCTTGGCTATGCAAAAGGCACAGTCCGTAACCCAACAAAACAGTTTTTTATATTAGGTGTTTCATTTCTTGGATATGATATTAATGGTACTCCTGTTTCAGGTGTGTCAATTGACCCTAACAATTCTGGAGCAACAGGAAACGATGATACAAATTTGTTTCAAGTGTACCACGACATTGTTATAAGTCAAATTGATTTTAAAATCGACGGTAAGATTATTACTTATAAAGTTACAGCGGCCGCTATAGCACCTACATTATCTTTTGGTATTAAACGAGGAAGAGTCCCGTACCCAGTAAAGTTAACAGCAGATACAGTTGAAGATGCAATGACTAAATTGATGGACGGAATGTCAAAAGAACAACTTAAACTTAAAGATAATGGAGCAATAACAGTTCCAAACACATTTGAAGTTAAGTTTGTAGGCGATGATGTAGATAAACTTAAAGAGGCCCTTTTAATAACACCCGAAGATGTTGATAAATTTAAATGGAAAGGGTCTGATGCAACAAATGCACAAGAAGCAACAATTGCACAAGAAGTGACTTCTGTTCCTGATAGTAATCAACGTCAAATCACATATGCAAGAGATTCCGCAATATTAGAAATATTTGATGATTTAATCAAACAGAGTACATATCTACGTGATGCTATGACAGTATTATATAACACGTCTCTTACACCAGACAAAGAGAAAAAAGATAATCAAGGTAATGCTCCAGCGGCAAACGGAACTATAGGCTGGTATCATGTTACGCCTCAAATTAGTAAAGCCCAATGGGATCCTGCAACATCAGATTGGGGATATCACACAGTATATGTAATTGAAACATATCAAACGCCTGTGATAACTGCTTCATATGTAAACCCAGGCATGAATTATTATGGACCTCACAAACGATATAACTATTGGTACACAGGAGAAAATTCTGAAGTATTAAAATATGAACAAACACTTGATAATTTATATTATAATGTAGTGTTAGGTAAAACAACGGCAGAAGCACAGGCCAGCGTAGATCAAACTGCTTCAACAGGAGGAGATACTGACACAAGCGTTATCCCAGGACAAGGACAAGACGGACCAAAACTAGGAAAACTTGCAAAAGGTAATGAAGCACAAAACTCTTATGTAACTAGTTTATACTCTCCAGCAGATTATGGCACAGCGGCCGTAACAATTTTAGGCGACCCTGATTTTATTGTGCAGGATCAAACAAGTAGTGTAGAAAGTGTATATAATAGATTTTATGGAACAACCGGATTTAATGTAAATGCTAATGGTGGGCAAGTATTTATGGAGATCAACTTTAAAGAAGCAGTTGACTATGCAGATGGAGCCACTGCCGCACAAGGCATGACGCAGACAGCAGAGACAGGCACACTAGATATAAATGATAGTATTTTGTTTTGGGAGTATCCAGACAACATTGCTGACTTAGTTGAGGGTGTAAGTTTTCAAGTTGTTAATATTAAAAGCATGTTTAAAAGTGGCACATTTACACAAAATTTAGATTGTGTCATTAATACCTTCCCCAATTCTGATGCGCCTGCAACAGACGCAAGCCGAGAGGATGGGTCAAGCGGTTCTTTATTAAGTGGCGGCAATGAAGGTAGTAATTCTTCAACATTTGATCCTGCAGGACTAATGGGTGAATCCGCTGGTGATGGCTCGGCAGCCGCTGGAGATCAAACAGGCAATGGTACAAACGGTGCTAATGATGATAACAATGACTCTGACTCAGATGATCCTGATGATGAAGGAAGAGAGGACGGATAATGCCACGTAATACATGGAAACCTAGGGGACAATTAAAAAAGAATAAACCAGGAGCAGGTATAGCCGCAGTTAATGAAACTGCAATGCTATGTACTGTTATGAGTAATATCGACCCTACTAACGCCGGCAGATTAGAAGTATTTCCCAGTGACTCTTTTAAACAAGATGCAACAGGCAGTGACTCATGGATAACAGTTAACAGACTTAGTAGTTTCTTTGGTCATGTTGAAGGACAAGCAGACAATAATGGTACAGGTACGTACACAAGTAATCCAAGTGCATATGGACAGTGGAACTCTCCTCCTGATATAGGATCAGAAGTACTTGTTGTTTTTGTCAACGGTGACCCTAACTATGGCTTCTATCTTGGTATGGTTGCTCGACCTGAATATATGAATATGGTTCCTGCAATTGGTTCAACAGATAATATTGTTCCAAACGCTGGTGAAGCACAATCGTATGGTGGTGCAACTGTACTGCCAGTTACTAGCATGAACACAAATGACAAAAATGCCGCAGATGGAGACGATTACTTAAATCAGCCTAAGCCTGTTCATAGTTACACAGCGGCTATCATGCAACAACAAGGAGTTTTGCGAGATAGAATCAGAGGCCCTATCAGTTCAAGTGCTACTAGAGAATCCATAAGTAGAGTAGGTTGGGGTGTGAGTAGTCCAGGCAGACCTATCTATTCAGGTGGTTTCACAGACGAAGATATTGCATCAAACTTAAACACAGAAAAGCCAGAAACATTACAAGTTGTAGCAAGACGTGGCGGACATTCAATTGTTATGGACGATGGAGACATCGTTGGTAGAGATCAATTAATTAGATTGCGTACAGCATTAGGCCATCAAATCTTAATGAGTGATGACGGTCAAGTATTAATGATCTTACATTCTAATGGACAATCATATATTGAATTAGGCAAAGAAGGAACAGTTGACATCTATGGATCTAACTCAATTAATTTACGTACACAAGGCGATCTTAACTTACATGCAGATAATAACTTAAATCTTCACGGTAAAGAAATTAGTATTAATGCTACAGAGAATTTAAAACTTAATTCAGAAAAAGAAACAACACAAAGAGCAGGTACAGATTATAAATTATATTCTCTTGCTAGTGTATTAATTAAAGCAGACAAAAGTGTAGCATTAGAATCTACAGCGGCCGCATCTATTAAAAGTTCAGCAGAAACATTTGTTGAAGGCAGTAAAGTAAATCTTAATTCTGGTTCTAGTCCAGTAGCACCTGATGTTGTTGAACCACCAACACTAATAGCACATCCAGAAACATTGTTTGATAAACAAACCGGTTGGTCAGCGGCACCGGGTAAACTCTTAAGTATTACAACAAGGGCACCTGCTCATGCACCCTGGTTAGCGGCTGGACAAGGAGTTGATGTCGAAATTGACTTAGATGCAGATAATGCATTGCCTGCAAGTCCTAGTACTACATTGGCTGCCACGAATGAAATAGGCGGCGAAGTTGGTTCTGCAGGTGTTTCTAATGCATCAGCCGCATCGATACCTGAAGTGCCAAATTCTAGTAATGCAATAGATAAAAACACAACAACTGCAATACTTGCAAGTATAGCGATTGACACTGCTACTAACCCAGCACTAGCAAATGCCGAAAATGCCGCCAATCCATTGTCAACTGGAAGTGCGATTATAGGTGGAGCAGGGACTGATCAACCTCGAGAAATATTAGTTGGTGCATTCGGTCAAAGCCCAAGTCAGTTAGTACAAGGCGGAGTGCTTAAACCTGGCGCTGACACAATGGTTAAGACATTAATTTCGGATACTACGGCTCTGAGGTCAGCACAAAAATCATTGCCAACATCAGCGTTTACTGGAAAGTTTGGTGCATCATCATTCGATAAATTAGTAGCATCGAACACAGCACAAGCACAGTCTGTTACAACTAATCTACAAAAATCACAAACATTGTTGACTCAATCAGGGGTAATTACAGGCAAGGAAGCGTCAAATTCATTATCAGGAGTTGTCAATGCTGGTCAATCCGGAGGCAACACATTAAGAGAAGCAATTTCTAATACAATGTTCATAATGCAGGAGTCAGAGCGAAATGCCTAGTTTTACTGAACAGGATATATATCAAAAAATTAATCAGGGAAGTTCTGCCTCCTTACTTGCCTCTACAACAACTGGAGCAACTGGTGGTGTAGCAAAAGCATTAAATTCTATATCAAAAGTGCCTGGCTATGAAGAATCCCTGTCTCTATCACGAGGAGTATCAGCCGCAGGATTTGCCGCTATTAAAAAATCTTTTGTACCAATGACGGCTAATGTCCCACAAAACCTAACAGAAATAAAAGCATTAAATGAAATAACTCTGGCGGTCGCACAACAAAATACAGGTACTACAGCACAATTAACACGAGAAATTGAGAATATAAAAAATAGTTCAAATGCTAGTGGTGGAAGTATCGGTCAATTAGCACAACAAGGAAATCTGCCAGGTGTAGCAAAGTTAATAGGGTCAGGATCTCAAGCGGCTGAGGCCGCTTCTATTGCAAGTGGTTTAGGTGGATTACCAGGCGGAGCAAGAACAGCAACAGCAATTGTAAACAATCTTTCTGGTGCACAAAATCTTGCCGCTCCTGGACTAAGTGATGTTAGTACAGTCGCAGTAGACTTGGCAGAAAAAGCATTTAACGGAGCCTCAAATCCATTTGGCGGTGGTTTTCTTCCAGATGCGATTGAAGGTGGTTTAAACGATATCCCCGGCGGCCTGACAAAAAACTTACTAAGTGATTTGCCTTCAGGTGTACAAGCACAACTACAATCTGCTTTATCATCTTTAACAACAGGCGGTGGATCAACAATCAAATTACCAACTGTTGCATTTAATACATTTGATCGTTCTGGTATAACAAATCAAATTGATCAAGTATTGGGCAACCCTATTATACCAAGACCTACTATTATAGGAGCCACTATACCGACTGGCTCATTTGGCGGCCCTCTATCTGATTTACGTGATAAGGCACTTGATCTTTCTCGTAATCAATTTAATTTTAATCAAGCAGAAAAAGAATATGAACAAGTGTTCCTTGTTGATGTTCCATTATTAGAACAACAAATTAATGCATATGGTAATCCGCCAGACTTGTCAATAGAATTCCCAGATCCAAGTGATCCTAGAATAGCACAAGAACTAGCAAGAATTGCACAGTTACGATTAGAACTTACTGCTAAAAAGGCTAAGGCAGTAGAACTTTATGAAACAATGTTCTTAATTGGATTTGAGTTTAAACAAGACTATGTTCCTGGCAAGCCAGTAGTTCTACCAACACCACCACCTAATCCTGCAGATGACTTAGCAGAATTAATTGCATCTCAGACAATAGCATCAAACGCTGGATTACAGAATGGTCAAGTGTCTGTCACACAACAAACAAGTACTAATCAAAATTCATTATCGGGTGAAACAAACTTCGCATTTGCAGACTATGGTAACGGAGTCGTAGTCAACACATTTGCTGACAGCACTGGAGATAATGATGACAGTGGATTTACGTTTGGTGGCGAAGAAATTCCTGATGACGATGACGATGATGTTATAGAAGTACCACCTGAGGAAGTGATTGAAGAAGAAAATACAGTAGAAGCAGTCGCTGGTCCTGATCTCCCACCACCAACACCTCCAGGGGGAGGCGGCGGAGGCTGTGTTGTATTAGAAAGTTATATACCATTAGTAGAAACTGCTTCATTCAATGGCAAAGAAGTTAAACAGGCTTACATGTTGCAACCAGGAAACAGTATCTCTTTGAATACAGCAGATAACGAACTAAATACATATATTGGAACAGTTGTGTTTAACATGGTAGAATTACAACCATGTGTTCGCATAGAAACATCTCAAGGCATTTCATTGAAGTGTTCTACAACTGCTCCAATCTTTACAAAAGAGTTAGAGTTTGTTGATGCACCTGATTTGTTAAACAAACAAATTCTATGTAAGACAGTTGACGGTGAATTCTGGGACGAAGTTGTGTCAGTTGAAAGTATAGACGAACAATTTGTTGCTGTTATTAATGCAGGAGATAATGCATTCTGGGCAGGCGAACAATCTGATGCTTATGTACTTCATCACAATATTGGTTCAGCAACTGACGGAATAGAATTCGATAAAAAATAGGATATAAATAGTATTATGCCAACATATGTAGGATTTTCAACAATAAACTCAGAGAAACCGAGAACTGTAAATGAAATCGGTGGAATCGACAACACTGGAGATTTAATTAAAAATCCGCTTGTGTATGGCAAAAAGTATAGGTTAACTGATGCAGAATTAGTTATACAGGATTTAGTCAATGCTCTCAACATTCGTAAGGGTGAGAAAGTTGGTCAACCAGCCTACGGAACAAGACTTTGGGACTTTGTATTTGATCCAAATACACGAGATGTCACTCAACAACTTGAAAATGAATTGCAAAGAGTAGTAGCACAAGATCCTAGACTCAATGTGAACAGAATCAGAGCATATGCAAGAGAAAATGGCATTCTAGTAGAGATGGAATTAGCCGTAACACCCTTTAATAATGCTGGAGATTTGAATTTATTCTTCGATAATCAGTCAAACTCAGCCTCTATTGTAACTCAATAACATCTTAAAAATACCCGGTTTTTAAAAAGATAAATATATCTAACAGAGAGATATATATGGCTACAAGTTCAAGGCAATCAGGATTATTCGGAGTAAACGACTGGAAGGCAATCTACCAGACTTTCCGTGAAGCCGACTTTAGAAGTTATGATTACGAAACACTTCGTAAAAGTATGATCGATTACCTACGTCTGTACTATCCTGAAACATACAATGATTATATAGAAAGTTCAGAGTTTATTGCTCTACTTGATGTTATGTCTTTCATGGGACAAGGACTAGCGTTCAGAAACGATCTAAACGCACGTGAGAACTTTATTGATACTGCTGAACGTAGAGACTCAGTTGTTAAATTAGCCAACTTAGTAAGTTATACGCCAAAAAGAAATACATGTGCAAATGGTTTTATAAAGATATCTGGCATACGAACAACAGAAAATTTAACTGATGTCAATGGACTTAATCTAAGCAATGTTCCTGTATTATGGAACGACCCTTCTAATCAAAACTGGTTAGAGCAAATGAATACTATTATCAATGCGTCCTTAGTTGATACGCAACGCATTGGTAGACCAGCAAACTCATCAGATATTTTAGATGTACAGACTAGTGAGTATTCTATTAGAATACCAGAAACTAGTTTACCAATTGTTCCCTTTACGTCTGTTATTGACGGACAATCTATGAACTTTGAACTAGTTAGTGGAACATCACTTGATTCTAATTATGTCTATGAGATACCACCTGCACCTAGTGGCAAACTTAATTTATTATATAGAAATGATAGATTGGGTTTTGGCTCACCAAACACAGGTTTCATGTTCTACTTTAAACAAGGAACATTAGAGAATTACGATTTTAATTATCAACAAAAAATATCAAACCAATCAGAAGATATCAATATCACTGGTATTAATAATACTGACACATGGTTATATAAACGTAACACAGACGGCACATCAACTCCATGGAAACAAGTTGAAAATGTATACTCTGATGCATACTTGCAAACAGAAACATCAGACAGAACTATATTCTCTGTAGACTCCAGATTTAACGATCAAGTCTCATATACATTTGGCGATGGTGTTTTCTCTGAGATACCAATTGGTAACTTTAGAGCATATGTACGATCTAGTAACGCATTAACTTATTCAATCAGTCCTTCAGAAATGAATGGCATCTCTGTTGCTATATCATACATTAGCAGAAAGGGAACAACAGAAACACTAACTATAAACTTACAGTTGCCTACTACAATCTCAACAGCACAAGTAAGAGAACCTATTTCTGAAATTAAACAAAGAGCACCTACAAGATACTACACACAGAATCGTATGGTCAATGGCGAAGATTACACAAACTTCCCTTATACTCTTTATAACTCTATTATTAAATCTAAAGCAGTTAACAGAAGTTCTATTGGTGTTTCTAAAAACTTAGACTTACTTGACCCAACAGGCAAGTATTCAAGTTCAAACTCTTTTGGAGATGACGGAGCATTATATCAGGACAGCACTGATGGCTTCTTATCTTTAACTGTAACAAATACAAGTGACATCATTCAATTCTTTACTGATGACTTAGCATCTGTATTAGCCTTAAATCGTGCTAATCAGTACTATATACAAAACTACTCACGTTATGCATATCCAGATGCAGGCTCTCCAGTATTATATTGGAAGTCTAGTTCGGTTGACTCAACACAACAAAGTGGATACTTCTACTCAGAAACAAGTTCAGTAGAAACTCCAGCAGTGTTAGGAACATTTACTACATCTAATGCAAAGTATGTAACAAAAGGATCAATAGTAAAACTATCTGCTCCAATTGGTTTTTACTTTGATAGCAATAATCGTTTAGTTGCCGGTATCCCATCAGGTGGTGAGAAGACATATATCTGGTCAACTATATTAAACATAGTTGGTGACGGATCAAACACTGGACAAGGAACATTTGCTAACGGCACAGGCCCTGTTATCGTAAATGGTTATATCCCAGACGGCGTTACACTGACAGAAATTATTCCTGTCTTTGATAATTCTTTATCATCTCCTATTATACAAGAAGCAATTCTTAAAATTGAATTACAACAAGACTTTACTTTAATCTTTAATAATTCATTATTGATCAACCAAGAACGTTGGTCAATTGGCGCGCCTACAGCAACTAATTACTTTGTTAAGTTTACTAGTTTAGGAAACAATCGTTATACAATAACATACAGATCACTTACATATTACTTTGGCAGTGTTGCTGATACACGATTCACTTTTAGTAAGAATGAATTAGTATATGATCCGTTTACAGGTAAAGTTATACAAGACTTTATTAACATGTTAGGTATCAACACAACATTTGGTTCTACAACAGCATTGGGTGCAGATACTAAAGTTAATATCTTAGGACAAACTGTTGAATCTGATGGTTATGTAAATGACTTTCAAGTTGAAGTTGCCGCAACAGATGTTAATAATGGTCAATTAATTCTAAACCCAGATTTCTTTAATGACATCACAGGCTATGTCAACGAAGGTGCAAACATTGGTGTCTACACATTCTTCCAAACAACTGTAGACCCTATTAACTTGACACGTCAAGTAATTATTCCTAGCACAGATATAATTTACACTTATGCAACAAAGACACAAGTTGAAGTTGTTAAGTATGAGTTCCCAGTTGGACAATTATTCTATGCATACACTGATAATATCTTTTACAAAACAATACAAGATCCTACTGTAACAACACCTTTTTATGTGTTGACTCCTCAACCTGATTTCTCAGTAAAAGAAGGTAGACAGGGCTTGTCTTATCAGTATAGACATAATGCTAATAACACAACTAGAATCGATCCAGCAACTACAAACATTATTGATTTGTATCTTGTAACTCAAGCATATTATACTGCATATACAAATTGGATTAATGATACTACAAACACAGTTGTAAAACCACAACAACCAACGTTGAATGAACTAGAAACTGCATATAGCAAAATACAAGATTTTAAAATGCTATCGGATTCAGTCATATTAAATAGTGTAACATTCAAACCGTTGTTTGGAGCGAAAGCAGATCCAGCATTGAGAGCAACTATTAAAGTTATTAAATCTAGCACCACAAATGCAAGTGACAGTGAAATACGAAGTGCTGTACTTGCGGCTATGGATACTTATTTTAGTATTAACTATTGGAACTTTGGAGATACATTCTTCTTCTCAGAACTAAGTGCATACTTACATGAAAAAACAAATGAACTTATATCTTCTGCTGTACTAGTATCAAATGATCCTGAAAAACTATTTGGAGACTTATACGAAATTAAATGCAGACCATACGAAATTTTTGTCAGTGCGGCCACAACATCTGATGTTGTCGTAGTATCGGCACTAACTCCTGCAACATTGCAGTCATAAGGATAAGATTAAACTAGCATGGCAAAAATTAGAACACTTGATTTCTTACCAGAGATATTTCAAACTGATACTAATGCCCAATTCTTGGGAGCAACACTTGATCAGTTAGTAAACCCTCCGGTTACTGAAAAACTACAGGGCTATGTTGGAAGTAAGTTTGGCTATGGAATTAATGCTAGAAACAATTATGTTACAGAGCCTACCAAAACTCGTACAGATTATCAATTAGATCCTAGTGTCGTTTTCTTAAAGAAAAACGAAACAGTTGCTAAAGACTTTATTACTTACCCTGGCATGTTAGATGCTCTACAGTTACGTAATGGCGTTACTGAAGATAATGATAGACTTTTTACAAGTGAGATTTATTCTTGGGACTCATTCACAGACTTAGATAAACTAATTAATTTTAATCAGTATTACTGGATCCCAAATGGACCGCCAGTAGTCACTGTAGCAACAGCAACAGTATTTTCAACATCTGATTACATAGTAACAGATACTCCAAATGCATATAATATTAAAGCATTGGGTTCAGCAACAGGAACAAACAATCCTACACTAACATTGTTACGTGGTGGCTCATATAGATTTGCAGTCAACCAAGAAACTCAATTTTGGATTCAAGGCGTACCAGGAGTAACTGGATTTGACGGCAATCAAAACACTAGAGAAATCTTAGGTGTTAGTAATAACGGTGCAACACAGGGATATGTTAACTTTACAGTTCCAAATAGAGATGCACAAAACGATTTCTTATTTCCAGGAAACAATCTTGTAGATGTTGTAAGCACAACAGTATTTGCAGACATCAATGGTAAAAGACTTTCTGAAGTAGATAATATTGATGGTGTAACATCACTTGAAAATCTTACTGTTATGTTCTATGATACAGGAGAACCAACAGAAGTAGGATTTGTTCAATCATTCTTTGACGAGAATGGATCAAACTATGATGTAAACTTAACAACACCAGAACTTGTCGCACCAGTAACATTAGCAATTACAGAAACAACAACGAATTCAGTTGTTACATCTGGTACAACTGAAGATTTAATTGTTAATCAAACAGTTACGTTTGAAGCAGTACCTGCAAGTGATCCACTGTTAGGCGGCTTAGATGTTAATACAATTTATTATGTAAAAGAAATTGTCGATGCAACATCATTTAAATTATCAGACACATTGAACGGACCTGAATTAGTACTCAGTGCTGAAACAGGAACAATGACTGCAAACATTAACGAAGGTCTTTTTGAAGAAGGCTTCTATACAAACGTTAGTGAAAACTTTTACACAATTACATATGTTGGAACGTCTGATGATCCTACTATTCGTCTGATACCAGCTGGCGTTATACCAACAGAAGAAAAAATCACAATACTATTTGGTACTGATTACATAGGCTTAACTTTCTATAGAAATGAAGCAGGAACTATTTTACAAATTCCTTATCTGTCAGCAGTACTAGATACATTATACTACCAAGACGGCACAAACCCAAACAAAGTTGGTGCAATAAGATTAATTGACAGCAACTTAACAAACACATTAGATGTTGACGAAGATATCATCGGACACAAAACATTTGAATCAACAAATGGTGTTGTCTTTACAAACGGATTAAAAGTTCAGTTTGACGGGGATATTATACCGTCTAGTTATTTGTCTGGTGAATATTATGTTGAGGGCGTAGGAGAATCAATACAACTTATTCCAACTACAGACTTAACTGTGCCAGAAGATTTCACTGGAACTGAATTTATTCCTTATGACACGTTGAACTACTCTATTGGTAACTTTGATGTTGAATTGTTTATACCTATCGATGAAGATTATCTTACAATCAACAGAGGTGCAATTAATAATAATGCATGGTCACGTTCTAACAGATGGTTCCACATTGATGTTATTAATGCATCTGCAACATATAACAATGATCCAAACATTAGTACTGTTTTTGCAACAGGCACAAATAAAGCAAAACGACCTATTGTTGAGTTCTATCCAAACTTAAAACTATTTGATTCAGGTACAGTTGCAAAGGCACCTGTAGATTTTATTGATACACGAACAACAAATGCATTTGCACAAGTTGCAAATCAGCAACAATATTATCCTGACATTGAATCATACACTAATTATACTGCAACGATAGCACCTGCTACCGCGGCAACAACGACAACAATTACAATTGCTACTACTGATATTGTAGCACCGTTTCAAGTTGCACAATATGTAACTGATTCTACAAACTTGTTGCCAAACAACACAACGATCACTGCTATAGAAGTCAGTGGACTTAATACTATTATAACAGTGTCTTGGGAATCAAATGAAACATTTGTAGGGACAAGCATAGCATCTATTGTTGGTAGTGATACTACAGTAAACAATTATGAATTGTTCTCTGGTGCTAGAATTGTTTTTACAGCAGATACAAACCCAATTGTTAAAGATAAAATTTATGTTGTTGGATTCTCAAAGACATCAGTATCTTCTAGTCTTGTTATTACATTATCTGAATCAGAAGATTCTCCTGTATTAGTTGACAACCAGACTGTTTCTCTTCGTGGATTTTATAATCAGGGTTCTACATTCTGGTACGATGGCACAAACTGGGAAGAAGGACAACAAAAGTTAAAAGTTAATCAAGCACCACTGTTTGATATTTTTGATGACAATGGAATCTCATTTGGAGATGCTACAATTTATCAAGGTACATCATTCTTAGGTAATAAACTCTTTGCATATGGTCAAGGTGCTGGACAAAACGATGCAGTACTTGGCTTCCCAGTTAGATATTCTGATATTGCTAACTTAGGTGATATTAGTTTTGATGTATCTCTTAATGTCGATACATTTAATTATGTAACAGGCACAAGTCCAGTTACTCAATTAGTCAACACAGGTTATGTGTATGATTATTCTGCACGTACAACGAAAACACGTGAGTTAGGCTGGCAAACAGCAATTGCCCCCTCAGTTCAATATCAAATCTTTGAACTAGAATATACAACAGGGTCCATAGCCGAGTTTACGTGTGACGTTTCAGTAATAGCAGAAGACTATAGCAACTGGCCTCGTGTACAAGTTTATGTAAACAACGTTTATCAATTGCCAACTGAGTACACACTCTCATCAACTGATAAAACAACTACAGTTACATTAAATACTGATCCACTAATTGATACACCTATACAAATTTTATTGTTGAGCAAACAAGTTAGTAAAACTGCTTATTATAGCATACCTATTAATTTAAGCAACAATCCGTTTAACGAATCATTACAAGAAGCGGCATTAGGAGATATTAGAAGACAGTACCAAGATACATTTATTAATAATGCTAATACTACTGGTGTTATGTTTGGTGCTAACAATTACAGAGACTTAGGGAACATGGTTCCTTATGGTACATCTATTATTCAGAATTCTGCATCACTTGTTTTGCCTGGAACGTTCTTACGTAAATCAGAATATAATATCTTTGATGCATTACAATATAACTCTGAGCAATATGTCAAATACAAACAACTTATAGTACAGACAGTTAACAACACTGAATTTGAACAAAGATTTTCTCCTTCAGTTATATTAGATACTGCATTAGAAGTAATTACACAAGCAAAATCAGAATCAGATCCATTCTTCTGGTCTGACATGTTACCATCACAGTCTCCGTTTAAGTCAACATCTTATACGTTTGCAAATGCTTTATCAGAAGCAATTTATCCATTAAGTAAAATATATGATTTTACAAAAGCAAACTATAGCAGTGTATTAGTTTATCTAACACGAACAGAGTCTGGTGTAACATCAACAACTCAATTAACAACTGGCGTAGACTACACAGTATCTTCAACAGAGCCATCGTTGACAGTAACATTGGGATTAATATCTGAAGACATCATAACAATCAAAGAGTATAATCAAACATATGGTTCGTTTGTTCCTAATACTCCAACTAAGTTGGGTACATACCCAGCATTTATTCCTGGTGTTGTTTTAGATCCTAATTACAAAGTGCCAACATATATGTTGAAAGGACATGATGGTTCGTATACATCTTTGTATACACTTAACTATACTCCAGAAACAGGACTTACTGATTTTAGAGATCAAGCATTATTAGAATTTGAAACTAGAATCTACAACAATATTAAATTAAGTACTATTGTTCCTATTGAAGCATATGAAGTCTTACCTGGATTCTTTAGAGAATCTAGTTACAGCAATGCTGATTGGATTAAAATGTACACTCCACGATTCTTAAGTTGGGCTGGACAAAACAGAATTAATTATAAAGAACAACAATATGCAAGTTCAGATGAGTTTAGTTTTAACTATTATCAATCAGGCAATAAATTAACTAATACTCCAATTGATCAAGGTTACTGGAGAGGCATATACGAATACTATTATGGTTCATCACAACCAAACATAGCACCATGGGAAATGTTAGGCTTTGCAGAAAAACCTGCGTGGTGGGAAACACAATACGGTGCGGCACCATACACAAGTAATAACAGTGTTATGTGGAATGACATTGAAGCAGGTATCATTTATAATACAGGTGGAACAACTAGTGTTACCGTTGACGAATTAAAACGTCCTGGCTTAAGTAAAATATTACCAGTCGATGATCAAGGTGAATTGTTTTCTCCTTTGACTGCAATCGTAGGAAACTATACACAAACTACATTTAAAAGAGATTGGAAAGCAGGCGATGATGCACCAGCAGAATTCTCATACAGAAGAAGTTCTTCATGGCCATTTGATTTAATGCGATTGTTTGCATTAACTAAACCTGCACAGTTCTTTAACTTGGCAGTAGACATAGACAACTACAAGTATAACACAGAATTCAAACAATATCTAGTAAATGATAGAAGTCATTTAATTATTTCTGATGTTGATGTATATGGTTCTGGCACACCAAAGACAAGTTATCTTAATTGGATTGTTGACTTTGAAAAACAACAAGGCATAGATGCCACAACAGAAATTACTTCTATACTTGACAACTTAGATGTTAGACTAGTTTATAGACTTGCTGGTTATAGTGACAAGACAGCACTCAAGTTCTTTGTAGAAAAAGGAACACCTAATAGTATTAACTCATCACTGCTTATACCAGATGAAAGTTATCAAGTATTGTTACACGATAACCAACCAGTCGATCAGATTATGTACTCTGCTGTCGTAGTACAACAAGTAGCAAATGGTTGGAAAGTATTCGGTAATTCACAAAGTCAAGCATACTTTACAATTGATCAGCCTATATTTAATGGCAACAACTCTGTTTGTGAATACGATAACTTAACTGTTAAAGTTGCTAAAGATTATACAACATCTGCTACAGATGAGCAACTAGTTCCTTATGGTACACAGTTCTATACTCCACAAGAGTTATCACAATTCTTGGGAAGTTATGGTGCTTGGACAAGACGTAAAGGAATGCAGTTCGACCACATTGACAATGCTATTGAAATCAATTGGGAATTGATGATCAAAGAATACATATACTGGGTATCATTAGATTGGTCAAACGGTTCGTTGATCACACTTAATCCAGCGGCACAATATTTAAAGATTAACAAAGACAGTACTATTGTTCAGCCATTAACTATTTCACAAAATAATTTTGTATTGAATCAGAACTTTTATCCTATTGCAATACAAGACATGTCAGTGTCTAGGATTGATACTGCATTTACTATTACTACACAAAACGAAGGCGATACATTTGCATATGGTCAGTTTAATTTAAGTAACTTTGAACATGGTATTGTATTTGACAACACAACAAACTTTAATGATGTAATCTATAACTTAGTTACTGGACTAAAACAAAATCGTGTTTTCTTACGAGGCACCAAGTCCGCAGAATGGAACGGAACAGTCTTTGCATCTGGATTTATTTATAACCAAGACAATGTAAAAGAATGGGAAACTGGTGTAAAATACACTAGAGGAATGATAGTCACATTCAAAAACAAATACTGGACTGCAAGTAAAATTATTGAACCGTCTGCTACATTCAGAGAACTTGATTGGACAGAAACAGACTATGATCAAATACAAACTGGACTGTTGCCTAACTCATCAACTAGAGCATATGAGCAAACATTATATTATAACACAAACAAAGCAAACTTAGAAAGAGATGCAGATCAATTATCATTCTCTCTAATCGGTTACAGACCTAGAGATTATCTAGCACTAATTGATCTTACTGACATTACACAAATCAATGTTTACAAAAACATGATTGAGTCAAAAGGAACTGTTAATGCAGTGTCTGCATTTAAAGGTGCAAACTTACCACAAGGTGGCATTGATTATGATGTTTACGAGAACTGGGGAATCTTAGCAGGACAGTTTGGCGGTACATTGAATAATAACTTTGTTGACTTTAAATTAAATGAAGCATTGTTGACAGGCAATCCAGCAATTACTGCTTTGACAAATGGCGTTGGGACACCAGGATCACAACAAGAGATAGCAATTTATAATTTGTATAACTATGCTAGACCAATTAGTTCGCCTGACGTATTGCCTACATTAACTAACTCATATACTGAAAACTTATATCCAACAGCAGGATATGTAAATTTCAATGATGTTAAGATGTCATCGTTTTATTACAGTGGTTTACCTAGAGCAGTTAACCAAGAACGCATTAGAGTTCCAATCAGAGACTTTTATGTCAGAGACTATGCATGGTTAGCAAACTTTAAAGCAGACTGGGGAGTCTATGCGTGGAAGCCTATCGCAAGAGTAATAGGCATAATATCAAACACAGATAACACAACAACAATTACATTTGATAAGCCACATGGATTAAAAAGATTAGATCCAGTTAGTTTTATTAATGTAGCAAGAAGTGTTAATGGTTATTATATTACAACACAAATTGCAAGTATTACTCAAATTACTATTAATTTAAACTTGCCAGATGCTGATGATCTTATCTTAACTGGTAATGGATTAGGACTTAAGTTTCTTAATCAAAGAGTTAAGACTCCATCAGAAATTACAGACTTAGATTTAAATGAAGCAGAGTTCTCAAAGAACACTGTATGGGTAGACGAAGCACCTTCAGGAGACTGGGGAACATATAGAAAGTCTATCAACTACGCACCACTAGATACACTATCAAAAGCAGGAGCAGAAACATTTGCAAGTGCTGTTATGTATACTCCTAGAATGGGTTATTTAATTGGTGATCAGAAGGCAGGGAAGGTTTATCGTTATGGTTACAATACTGTTACTGGAGAGTTTGATCTGGATCCAGGAAGCACTCAAACAGAAGTAGCATCATTTGGTACAACAATTGCTTATTCAGGTAATCTTTTTGCAATTAGTGAACCAACAACTACAACAGGTGGATTAGGATCATCAACACTTAGAATTTACACATTAAATGATACAGTGTTAAGTGATGACATTATTCCATTACAAGAATTTATTGGTCCAGAGGGAGCAGGCACAAGTCTAGCAATCAGTGATGACCAAGATTGGATATATTCAGGTAGCCCACTATCTAATCAAGTTGAAGTTTATAACAGACAACGTTTACCGTTCACAGCAGGGTTCTTTAATATAGGTGAAACATACGAAATTACATCTTTAGGAACTACAACTGATGATCAATGGAAAGCAATTGGCGCAGTAGAAGGTAAACTAGGTATTAAATTTAATGCGACTGGAGTTGGTACTGGTACTGGTACAGCAGATCAAATCTCTTATGTAGAAATGGCTGAGATCGAAGGAACTATTCCCCCAATCAATGCAGTAGCAGGCGACAACTTTGGCTTTAGCGTATCAACAGATGACAACGGTGATAAGATTGTTGTTGGCGCACCAAACACAGGTTCAGGCGCAGGCACAGATAACTCTGGTGCATCATTTATTTTCAACAGAGTCGTACAGAATTTTGAATCACAATATAATTCAATTCCCAATCAACCACATCAATTTGATTTAGCATGGACACAAGTATATGTTACTAGAACTGCTACTGGCGTAGCATCGAATGTTATCTCATATACTGGACCGGGAACTATTGCTGACAATGATGCAATCGTTTTCTCAGAGAACGGAACATTTGGAAACTCTGGTATCAACCCAAATCAAGTTTACTATGCAACAGCAACTGGAGTAGGAGTTTTCTCACTTAAAGAAAGTAGATCAACTAATACTGTTGTAACATTAATAGATGATCCTGCACTTAGCAGTTCTATCTGGAATCAAGTAGATAGCACAATAACAAAAGTATCAGTTAACGGTACATTTGTTGATGACAGCAATTATGCTGTTGGTGGCGGACAACAAGCCTTAAGATACTTTGGTAATCTAGTAGCAGGTGACATTGTTAAAGTAGACAGTAAAGTAATTATATGGGAACAGTCATTCTTATCAGAAAATGATACACGTGTTGGCGCACAATTTGGCTATGCACTTGATACAACTGCAAACGGCAGTGAACTATTAGTAGGTTCTCCACAAGAAATTATAGTAGAAGGACAAGAAACATTTAATGGTGTTGTATATCGATTCACTAATGCAGGTGGAAAGTACGGAGTAGTATCAGGTACAAACGAATGTGCCTTAACTGCAAATAGAACATTATTGATTAACGGTTTCAGAGTTAACTTAACATCTGGTAGTAATGCAACAGCAGTTGCAAACTCCATCACAGGTGCTGGTATTACTAATATCACAGCAAGTGCAACAAGTGATAACAAGTTAATTATTTCTGTCATTAGTTCAGGCTTAAGTCTTGTTAATGAAAGAATCGTTTTACAACAAACAGACTTTGATACATTAACTGAGTTGGGAATCGACTCATATGTTCAAACACAAATTATTAAATGTCCACATAACAGAACTCGTAATGGGTTTGGTGAGACAATTAAATTCAATGAATATGATTCTGTTGTGATTGCCGCTCCATTGGGAGAAAGATTCTTAGGCACAACATTTGATTTTACTGATGATGAAAACTTAGACAACGATACTATCTTTGATAACAATGCAACACGATTTGTAGATGTATATACAAACGCTGGTGCTGTTTACATGTTTGACTTCTTACAAAACTATCAGCCAAGTTTACTTTCTCCTGGTAAATTTATTTACTCACAGAATGTTAATAGCAAAACAGAAAACTACGGCAATCAACCTTTGTATGGAACTGCATTAGACTTTAATAGCAATCAAGTCGTTATTGGTACGCCCAACTTCTTACCTGGAGATGTCAACGGACAACTTACAGTATACAACAATGAGTCAGGACAACGTGACTGGAGAATATTTAGAGAGTCAGGTAAAGTTGTTGATATCAACAAGATACAAAACACACAAATTTATAGTGCTGAAACAAACAACACACTAGTTAATTTAGATTACTTAGACCCTATGCAAAACAACTTGCTAGGTGCAGTCAGAGAAAACTTAGATTATGTTTCTAACATCGATCCTGCTAGTTACAATGTTGATCCAGCAAATGTTACTAGTGGTTTAGTTTGGGGTACTGATCATGTTGGTGAACTTTGGTTTGACACAACAAACACACGTTGGGTAAACTATCACCAAGACAACGATGCACAATACAACAGTAGATATTGGGGAGCAACATTCCCAGGATCAGACGTAGCAGTTTACACATGGATAAAGAGTTTTCAACCTCCAAGTCAATACACAGGTTTAGGAACAGTTAAAGATGCTACTGTATATACTATTGAAAGCAAATTAAATGCAACTAACATTGTAGTTCCTGTATACTATTTCTGGGTACGTGCAACAAACGTTATCGTTACAGACTTAGGCAAAACATTAGCAGACGGAACATTAGAAAGATACATTAAATTCCCACGTTCTTCAGGCATTGCATACATGGCACCAGTGTTGCCAAATGCATTTGCTATCTATAACTCAGATGAGTTTATTAATGCGAATGATTCAGTATTTCATGTAGGCTTTGCAACAGGCGAAAGTGATGCTGTCCCTCACCAAGAATTTAATTTAATCAGAGATGGTTTCGCAGATGACTTCTTGCCAGGACTTCCCAAGTTAGGAGTACAAAACTCTACAACTGCTGTCCCAATTGGATTGTATGATCGCTTGTTAGACTCTATGTCTGGTGTAGATGAAAGTGGACAAGTTGTCCCTGATCCTTACTTACCCAAAGCAGTACAGTCAGGCGTATTAGCACGTCCAAGACAAAGTTTCTTCTTTGACAGATTCTTGGGAATACAAAACTATCTAGTATATGCAAACACAATATTAGCACAGTTCCCAATCGCTGAAACAAGACAAAATGCAACATACTTATTTCAAACAGGAACATATTATGACACAACTGATTATTGGGAATATGTTAATTGGTATCTGCCTACTGTTAATCCAGTCGGTCAATACAATAATAACACTAAGTCAACTGTATCAGTAGAAAAGTATGCAGACTTAGCCTCACTAACAGTCGATATAGACACAATAGCAACTGTTGAACAAAACGGTGATGGCAAGTGGGAATTTTATCGATTTGATGGCAATGGTGTTTGGACTCGTATTGGTTTAGAAAACGGAACTATACAATTTAAAACATATCTTTGGGATTATGCGGCAGGCAAAACAGGCTTTGGTGATAACTTCTTTGATACTGATTCTTTTGATGAATATCCAAGTGAAGAAACACGTTGGATTATTCGTGCATTAAACGAACAAATTTATATTGATGAACTTATAACATATAGAAACAAATCACTGATTCTTTTATTTGAATATATTCAAAGTGAAACAGACGAATCACAAAACTTCTTGCCATGGTTAAATAAAACTTCTCTTGTTGATGTAAGTCATACTATTAGAGAATTAAAACCTATTGAGAACTTCCAATCAGACAATCAGAACTTCTTATCTGGATACTTAAATGAAGTCAAGCCTTACCACGTCGTAATCAAAGACTTCTTGTTTAACTATACTGGGATAGAAGAGTACAGAGGCACAATCAGTGACTTTGATTTACCTGCGGAATATAACTCAAACGTTGATAGATATATTAGTCCACAATTAGTTTACAATAATGTAAACAACGAAAATCAATATCTACCAACTAATGCAATTTGGCAAACACCACAATACAAAGATTGGTTTAACAATTACGGTGTTTCTATTTTAGGACAAACTAATTACGATATAACTATTCTAAGCAATTATATTGAGCAAGGTTCAACAACATTGATTGTTGATAATGCACAAGGATTCCCAATCAATGGTAGCATAACTATTGGTACAGAACAAATTGCTTATTCATATGTTGATCGTGCATTAAACATCTTGGGAGGATTACAGAGAGGTATCAATGATACTACTGCAACATCACATCTTCCCGGAGCTCCAATAATTATAGACCTACCAGCAGTCTTGCTTTTAAATGGCGGGAAGAATTACGTGGAACCACCACGTGTCACAGCATACATTGATACAACAATTTATCCAGAACCAAGAGTCGAAGCAGAATTCGAAGTGGTTATGTCATTAGATTCTGTAAACAGTGTGAAAGTTATAAATCCCGGCGAAGGGTATGCTGTATTACCAGAGATTAGAATTGATTCTGCTGTAGAACTATTCTTTACAAATTCAGATATCAACTCAGCACTACACACTGTCTCATTATTTGCACCTAACTTATCAACAGGTGACTTGATACAGTATAAAGATTCTGAAGATGGAGAAAGTGTTACTTTATTAGAAAACGATCAGTGGTATTATATTAATGTATTAGAAAATACTCCAACTGCACTTATTGCATTGTATTCTAGTTATGGCGATGCAGTTAACGAGACAAAAAGAATCGAGTTTACAAGCGGAACTGAAGACGGAAGTTTCTCATTGAATGTTGGTGCAAGAGCATCAGCAATTACTACTTCATCTCCTGTAAGAGAAAATATCTATACATTAAAGTATGATAGAACAACTTACACAAGTCAAGTAAAAGATTGGCAAGAAGGAGTGTTCTACGGATCATTCTTTGCAGGTAGTTATTTTAATAGTGAAGACATTGCATCATCTGCAATTAAACTACAATCAACTCAGCCTCCAATCGATTCAGTAGCGGCGTCAGCACAAGGTGCAGTTTTTGAAATAGATACTGTGGCAAATAAACAAACAGTTGAATATTCAGAGTTTACTCGTAGAGTAATTGATACAGTTGCAACTGGAAATAAAATTAGATTGAATCCATATGACGAAGCATCAGGTGAGTTAAACGCATCTGGTTCTACAATTGGTTTCACTGTTGGCATGCCAATTAAGTTTACTGGTGAAGTACTTGGTGGTATTATAGCAGACCAAGTTTACTTTGTCAAGTCCATAATTAACACAACAGATTTTACTATTAGTGAAACTAATGGTGGCACAACATTTAGTGTGACTACAGCAACAGCAAGTATTCCAATGATTGCATATGCAGGTAAAGTTACTGATACAGCAGTATTAACTCTTAACTATCCTGGCATCTTAGATGTAACTGCAACAAACGGAACTACTAACAAGATTACAATTCCACAAAGTATTATAGGCACAGGCGGCACAGACGGATTCTATGTTGGTATCCCATTGTTCTTTACTGGAAATACATTCGGTAACATTGTTGAAAACGATGTTTACTATGTAACAACGGTAGCGTCTAGTAGTGAGATAACAATCAGTTCCTCAACAACTCCGATCACTACAACAGTTTCTGCTACGACAACAGGAACAGACATTGTTACTGTAGAAGATTCAAGTAAGTTTACAATTAATGATCCTATCATTTTTAACACAATGCTAGATTCATCAGGCAATGTAATTACAGACTTCGGTAATATTATATCAGGAACCTTATACTTTGTCAATGAAATAGTTTCTGGAACAGAAATTAAAATTGCAACACAAGTTAACACTTCTCCATTAGCACTCACAAGTGTAACTGGAACTGCAATGTTGACAAACCAGAAAGATGTGTTACAATTAGCAACTGATACAGGCTCAATGACAATAAATGTATCGTTGCCAGTATCACCAGGACAAGTTGACGGACAGAAGTTTACACTTTACAACACGTCTCCGTACTATACTGATATCTCTTCAGGTACATTGACTGAACAACTTACTAGAAATGTTGATGCTACTATTGCAACCGTTGATAGAGTTGCATTGAGAAAAACAGATGCCGGCACAAGTAATTTTTATGTTAATATGCCAGTTGTATTTGATGACACAGTGGGTGGCATAACAGTAGGCACTCCATACTTTGTTACAGACTTTAGTGATCTTCTTAGAACTGCTGGGACATTTATCATTGGAACAACTTATACAATTACTTCAGTAGGCACAACTGTCTTTACTGATATTGGTGCAACATCCAACAATGTTGGTGAAGTCTTTGTTGCAACAGGCGTTGGTACTGGTGACGGTACTGCGACAACTACAGCGATCACAGTATTCTGTACAGGAACACTAACAGTTGATAACTCTGTCACATGTGTTACTACAGAATCAATGTACGACAACATGCCAATTATATTCACTGGAATAGGATTAGGAAACATTGTTGTTGGTACTGAGTATTATGTTAAAGATATTTTAGATGCAACATCATTTACATTATCTGAAACTGTCGGTGGTGCAGAGTTTGATCTATTAACAGACAATGGATCAATGACAGGTACTGGATCTCAATACATTACAATATCAACTTCAGCAGGTGGAGCAAATCAAGTATTAAGTAACTCTCTAACAGAATTTGGATTTACACAAACTCCACAGTCTGTTGCTGAATTCGATATCGGTTATAAACTAGGCGGTTACAGAGCAATCATTAGTTCAGCAGGCACAGGCTATGCAATTACTAATACTATTACAGTATCTGGTGCAGAAGTCGGTGGCACATCAACACCAAACGATGTCACATTAATCGTAGATGCAATCGATGACGATGGTGCAATTACAAGTCTGATAATATCAGGCGACCCTGCAGATATACTGTCAGACTATTATTTAAAAATTCAAAATCAAAATCAATTAGAAGTTTATTCAGACCCACTAATGACTGTTCCAGTCTCAGGTACTGAATTTGAATTTGGTGGTTTTGTAACTACTAATGTTACAGCAACAGATTCAGGCGGAGCCACAACAGGTTACTTAACTGTTGATGACACGTCATCATTTGAAATTAATGATCCAGTAGTCTTTATGAATATTAGCACAGCAGAAAATACTGCATCTAACTTGACTAGTGGAGTAACATACTATATTGTATTAATCGATGGCACAGGAATATCTGTAAGTGCAACACCAGGCGGCACTGCTATAGTATCTGCTACAAGTTTAGCAGTAGACTTCTCAATGTCTAAAGCAGGTAGTTATGCGTTCTTACCAGAACCATTCTACTTCAATCAGTCTATTATAAAATACTTAGACAGAGTTTATCGTTGTGTTATTTCTAATAACGATGATGAATTTGTTATTGGTAAGTGGGAAGAGTTAAGATCAGATAATAGAATCTTAAATGCACTTGACAGAGTTGAGGGTTATTATAAACCAACTGTCAATATGCCGGGACTTGATCTTACGCAAATATTTGAAGGCGTATCATATCCAAATGCAGTTTACTTAGGTAATTCATTTGCACCCGAAGATCAATTTACTATTGATACACAATTACAAGATGAGCCTTTCTACCCGAAAAACATTTCAAGTACTGGAGTAGTTTGGAACGGCAATAATTATTATGCATCTTCAAACTTGGGAACATACTCAGGCATACTAACATCATTAACAGGTACTACTTGGTCAATCAAACAACTTGCAACATCAGTACTTGATTTGACTGATATTATATTAGGCGGTGGCGTTTATGTTATGTCTTGTACTAACACAGCAACACCTATCTTTAGATCAATTGATGGCATAACTTGGACAACTAATTCAGAATCATTGACTATTCCTGCTGTACAGTTACAAAGTGTAGCATACAGAAATGGATTCTATGTTGCAGTCGGAGATGAGATCGTACAAAGTAATGATAGTTTTGTATGGACATCACGTAAAACATATGACCCAGTATTCGATGTCACATTAAACGGAGTCAATTCAATTGACGCATCTGGCTTTAGTGGATTTATCGCAGTTGGTAAAGGTAAAAAATATGATTACTCAACTGGCGTTACTGAACTAATAGACACCAACATTATTGCATATACTACTCAGCAAAATGGAGAATCATGGTCTAATGGAGATTCTGTTACACCAAACGGTTGGAATGCAGTTGCAAGTAATGGCGTAACAGCAATAGTAGTTGGTGAAAACAATGTTGTTTATCAATCTATCAATGGTGGTAGTTGGACAGGCATCAATGAACTTAGTGTTATCTCTATCAACCAAGCATCAGATCAAATTAATGTTAGTAATACAAGTGGACTCACCGATAGTGATCCAGTAAGAGTAACAGACTCGTTTGGTAACTTAATAGTAGACACTACATATTATGTTAAAGTTATTTCTACTTCAAAAGTAGAACTATATAGTGACTCAGGATTAACAGCAATAGTAACATTAGTAGATGCAGTCATACCATTAGACAGTAGACTATTCTTATATGATGCTACATCTCAAACACTAAATGATGTTGTTTATTATAACAGCATTTGGATGACTGTAGGGGACAACGGTAGAGTACAAACATCATCAGATGGCTTACGTTGGACAACAAGAACATCAGGCGTGACTGAAAAACTCAACAGTCTAAACTATAACGCAGATGATGATATTTGGATTATAGTTGGCGATAATAATATAATTTTAGAATCACTTGACTCTGGTGTAACATGGGCATTATCAAATGCATTTACTACAGCAGAGCCTATCTATGATGTTAAAGGCGCAAACTTTGCATTTGGCTACGGACCAGAAGAATTAGTACCAGGCTACATAAAAGATAACTTTGCAATGACAGTAGTTACACGTCCAGGTACATTATGGGATCCAACAGAGTATTCACATACAGGATTCAATGTAGTATCTCGCACACTTGCACCTACTTCAGAATTCCAAGTTGATTATAGTTTCGATTTATTCGTACAATATCCAATTGATCTTAGCATACAAATCATTGACCCAGTAACAGGCTTAGGTACGGGACTTGCTACAAGTGAGTACACTATCGATTGGCCTACAAAAGTTATCACACTTAATAGCCCAATACAGTTTGCACCAAAAGAAGAATTACGTATAGATGTTTACGAAGTTGGTAACGGTAATCAATTAGTAAAAGCAAATACAGATACTGATCCGATTAGACAAATAGAATCAACAGGCTTTGATGACATTTACTTAAACTGTAACTACAGTGCTACATATTTCGAAGGCTCTGGCTTGATCAGAACAGGATCAAATGCAATCGAAGTTGAAGCAACAGCAACAGAAGCATCATCAGACAGAATTACATGTGCAAGTGTTGAAGACTTTGTTATCAACGATCCAATCTCATTCCAAGGAGTTGTGTTCGGTGGAGTAGCAGAAGAAACTGCTTACTATGTGAAGTCTATTTCTACAGCAACAAATTCAATAACAATTTCAGCGACATACAATCCTACAACAGGCTTGGCTGGCCCAGTGTTGAGTCTAACTGACGCAACTGGATCAATGATTGTTAATATACAAACTGGTACAGGTACTGTTTGGACTGATCCAATTATATATCACAATGGATCTAAACTTGTATTAGGTAAAAACAATACAGTCAGTAGAACACGAGCATCAAACAATGCGATCACAACTGGTTCAACTGTAGGCTTAATTGCAAACAGTAGAATTTACTTTGCGGCAGATATGTTTGGAACTGACATTACACCTAATTCAGAATACTTTATTAAAACAATTATAGACGGAAATGAATTTACAATTTCTGAAACTCTAGGTGGAACAACACTAACACTCGCAGATGCATCTGGTCAATCATCATATGTATCAAACGATTATGCAATTGCACAACAGCCAAATGGCACACAAGCAAAACTCGTATTCGGTCCTCCTAACTCGTATACAAACAATACAGATTACTTAGTCTACTCATTGTTCGGAGAATCAAACGGCCCTACTCAATACGGCTACACCGTACCAGAAGTACAAGAGTTTGTAGGTAATGGTTCTTCTTCATCATATGCACTTGATAACTATGTAGGCGGAACTAATCCACACAATGCTATTGTTGAGATCGATGGACTAAGACAAACTATATCACAATACACAATCGATGATGCAAGTGATACTATCTTGTTTAACTCTCCTCCTGCAAACGGAGCAAAGATTTCTGTCTTAACATACAATGATACTGGAAGACAATACTTATCAACACAATATGGTATTGCAGGAATCTCAGGAAGTTCTGCTGTAACAATTACAGTTACTGCTACAACTCACTTAGAAGGTACTTTCGATGAAGATGCTCCAAGCATAGAGACATATGACCAAGACGCACCTACTATTGTTACATATGATGAGTTATTAGACACTTTAACTTGTGCAGACACATCAGTCTTAACAGTAGACGAGCCAATAGTTTTCTCTAATCCAACTATAGGCGGTCTGACAGCAGGTGTAACATATTATATCTTACAGATTATTGACGCAACAACATTTACAGTCTCAACAGAAGTAGGTGGTGCGCCATCAACTGTAACAACTGATTCAGGTTCAATGATAGGTAGTTCAAACGCTGTTACTGTAGCAAATATTACTGCAATCGAAACATCTATTGAAGAACCATTGGTCACTACAGCAACTGCTACATCAAGTACTGGAGACTTAATAACATTTACTGATACTTCTGGATTCGTATCAACTCAGCCAATCTTGTTTGCAGGAACGCAAATGGGTAACATAGTACCTGGTACATATTACTTTGTTGGTACAGTATCAAGTTCAACAGAAGCAACGATAACTGATCAGTTTGGTGCTGTAATTACACAGACAACTGCATCAGGCAACATGCTGGTTAAACAAGGCGGTAACCCAACTACAAGAATTACAACAGGCATTCCACATGCATTAGTAGATGATGTTTTATGTACAATCGACGGAACTCTAGGATCAGTAGAATTGAATGGTAACAGTTACTATGCTAAAGTAATTGACGCATATAAATTTGATATCTATACTCAAATCTTTAACCCAGCAGTTGATGCTCCTAATAATCCTGTCGTAGACATTAGTACATATATAAGTGGCGGTTATGTTTGGAGACAAGGAACATTCTTCTTATCTACAACGGTAGCGAGTGAAACAGTAGCATCTAATAACTCTATTGTTGTTGATTCAACAACTGATTTAATTGCGAACACTCCAGTTATCTTTACTGCTCAAGGTTCTCAAGTAGATGATGTATTACTAGGCGGCCTAGTACAAGGAACAACATATTATGTAAATGAAATACTTACTGGAACAACATTTACTGTTAAAACGACCCGAGCAGGAACAGCATCACTATCTTTAACAAACGAGACAGGTGTTATGAATGTAACACAGTGGGAACAAACAAATGTTGAAAGAATTTGGGTAACAGTCAATGGATTGCGTATACCAAACAACAAACTAGTTGTTAATTCAGATAATGAAGTAAGTATCTTAACAGTGATTCAGCCTGGTGATATAGTTATTATGACTAATATGATTCCACACTCAACACCAGATGAAGAAATATACTTGAACTTTGTTAATACTGATCAGGAAGCATCAATCTATCGTGCAAATGTACAAGCAAGAACATGGTTGACAAAACCAATTAATGATCTGAGTACATCAATTTTTGTACATGATGTTACTAGATTAACAGACAATGTAATACAGACAAATACAACAACTGCTCCTAGTAATAATTTATACTCTATTGGACTTGTATCTGATAAAAGAATTCTTACTGGTGTAACTGTTGTAAATACTACGACTGGTGCAACTTTAGATCCAGAAACAGATTATTTTGTAACTATAGAAGATTTAGCACCAATATTGAATATTAGAACTGGAACATACATAACAACTGGTGATGAGTTAAAGATCACATCACTTGTTGGTAATCAAATCTATGTTAATGGTGAGCAAATTGGGTTTACAAGTGTAGACTTTGCAACAAACTCTATATCAGGATTGCAAAGAGGTACAGGTGGTACAGGTAAACAGAAAGATATCCCTGTTAACTCAGAAGTTCTTGGATTATTGAACACAAATAGACTTCCAAACGTTTATTATGATCAAACTTGGAACTCATATAACTTTAATGCTGTTGATGGAGACCCATTACAGATCAGTGATACAGTCTCAGCACAGTTTCTACATACGGACATTACATAAGTGATAAATAAAGAGATGAACGATAATAAGTCAGAAGATAATAAAAAAGAAGTTGCGGATGTGCAAAAACCGCATGAAACAGGTGGGATATATTTCTCGTCTAGTCTTAAAATTACTGACCCAAATACAGAAGAAGTGTTAGTACAAGTGAGAGGTGATAGTTAATATGTCAGGAGATCAACAAATTCTAAAAATGGAAGGCTTTCTGACTATCAGAGACTATAAGACCGGAGAAGTCTTACAGGAAGCAAAGAACGCAATCAACTATGAGAATATGTCTGAAGCAATCGCTGATACATTATCTAGTAGAGGATATGGTGAAATATATCAAATGGCGTTTGGTAACGGTGGAGCCTCTGTTGATGAGACAGGCGTTATTACATACTTACCACCTAACACTACAGGTCAAAATGCGGCTTTATACAATCAAACATACGCAAAAATTGTTGATGACACAAGTGTTTTCAACTTAGACCCAACAAGAAACAAAATGACAGTGTTTCATACAACTGGTAGAGTATATACAGACATACTCGTACAATGTCTATTAGACTACGGTGAGCCTTCAGGGCAGGCCGCGTTTGATAATAGTACACAAACAGATTCTAATTACATATTTGATGAATTAGGACTATTAGCAAACTACGGAACAGACAGTAATGGCAACGTAATTACACGACTTTTAACGCATGTAATCTTCCATCCAGTACAAAAATCACTAAACAGACAAATTCAAATAGATTACACGGTTAGAATACAATCCCTAACTAATTTAGTAACTATTTAAGATAAATAATATTAACGGAGTGAATTAAAAAATGGCATATACAATCTTAAAAAGTGATGGGACAGTCTTAACGACCATTGCCGACGGTACTATCAATACGACAAGTACCTCAGTAGGACTACCCGGTAGAAACTTTGCTGGATACGGTCAGTCAATTGACACTAACTTCGTACACATCATTGAGAACTTTAAAAACAGCACTCCCCCAGCAAACCCACTAGCAGGCCAGATTTGGTATGACTCAGGCGATTCAACTCTAAAAGTATGCCCAACAGACGGTGAATCAAATGCGGCCGCTTGGTTATCATTGACTTCAACTAGTTCAGGCGGAAACACAACATTCGGTGCAGTTAACATCACTGGTAACGCAACAGCAAACAATTTCACAGCAACCAATGAAGTAACTGCAAATGCATTTACAGCAGGTTATTTAACAATCTCGGCTAATGCATCTATTGCAAACTTAACAGCAACAACAGCAACTGTTACAGGTGCTTTAACTACAACTGAGATCACTACAGGTTCAGCAACAACCAATGGAACAATAACTGGTATCTGGACTGTAACTGGTAACACAGGCACAAACGCTTCAGCAATCGTATTAGACACAGGTGGTATTGCAATTAGTAATTCTGCTGGTGCAAACTTATACGGTATTAGAACAGACAAATATATGTATGCAAACGGAGATCCAATCTCATTTGCAGGTACATACAGTAATGCAAACGTTTCGGCTTTTCTACCAACATATAACGGCAATATCTTAACTGACACTACCCAAGCCGCTAACTTAACAACAGGTGCAAATACTACTGCAGGATCAATTACAGGTAACTGGACATTGACTACAGGATCACGTCTTACAGCAACTTATGCTGACTTGGCGGAACGATTCTCAGCAGATGATGTATACACACCAGGAACAGTTGTTGAATTAGGCGGAAGTGCTGAAGTTACTGCTGTTAAATATGAATTAAGTGAAGATGTATTCGGTGTTATCTCAGATAACATGGCGTTCTTAATGAACAATGG